>ERZ773150.2579-NODE-2579-length-13361-cov-3.983241_pt1 | contig 13361 bp, 9 predicted proteins | sample MGYA00580845_ERZ773150 | MGnify/ENA primary metagenome ERZ773150 (study PRJEB29015, sample SAMEA2737848) | human gut metagenome | biome: human gut; feature: human-associated habitat; material: faeces | place: China | collected 2012 ...
GTCTATACATAATGCACCCCAAAAGTTTTGTGTCTAACTTTTGGGGTGCAGTTCAAATTAGGCGGATTTTTAGAAATAATAAAACTCATTTCTCAATATGTTTTTATTAGAGAAAGGAGTTTTTACGAGTCCATTGTAAATGGTTACCTTATTTTTGGTCGTAAGCGTGTTTGGGATAGTCTATCGTATAGTGCAATCCGCGGCTTTCCTTGCGTTCGATGGCCTGCCGCGTGATAAGGTAACCCACGTTAATCATGTTGCGCAGTTCGCAAATGTCTTTGGTCGCCTTGACTCGCTTAAACAGCTCTTCGGTCTCTTCGTATAGCAGGTCCAGACGTGTCCATGCCCGTTTCAGACGCAGGTCGCTCCGCACGATGCCCACGTAGTTGCTCATGATTTGTCCCACTTCCTTCATGTCCTGCGCGATGAGTACTTTTTCTTCGTTACTCATCGTACCCTCATCGTTCCATTCGGGTATCTTTTCATTGAAAGCATATTGGTCTATGACCTCCAAGCTGTGGCGGGCTGCCGCGTCGGCATACACCACGGCTTCGATGAGCGAATTGCTGGCCAAACGGTTACCGCCGTGCAGTCCGGTACAAGAACATTCGCCTACGGCATAGAGCCGCCGGATGCTGGAACAGGCGTTGAGGTCTACCTTGATGCCGCCGCACATGTAGTGGGCGCAGGGGACGACGGGAATGTATTGTTTGGTCATGTCGATGCCAATGGAGAGGCATTTGGCATAAATGTTCGGGAAATGGTGTTTGGTTTCTTCCGCATCCTTGTGCGTCACGTCCAGGCACACGTGGTCCAAGCCATGTATTTTCATTTCCTTGTCGATGGCACGGGCCACGATGTCGCGTGGGGCGAGGCTAAGCCGCTTGTCGTATTTCTGCATGAACTCTTCGCCATTGGGCAACCGCAAGATGCCGCCGTATCCCCGCATGGCCTCTGTGATGAGGTAAGCCGGGTGCGTCTCGCCCGGATGGAAGAGGGCAGTGGGGTGGAACTGCACGAACTCCATGCCTTCCACCGTACCTTTGGCACGGTAGACCATGGCGATGCCGTCGCCCGTGGCAATGTTGGGGTTGGTCGTAGTGGCGTAGACGGCTCCCGTACCACCGGTGGCCATCAGGGTGACTTTGGAGAGGAAGGTATCTATCTTTTGCGTGTCGGGGTCTAAGACGTAAGCACCGTAACATTCGATGTCCGGCGTGCGGCGCGTCACTTCGATGCCCAAATGGTGTTGGGTGATGATTTCCACGGCAAAGTGGTTTTCCAGAATCGTGATGTTCGGATGGCGGCGTACGGCCTCCATCAGTCCGCGCTGGATTTCAAAACCCGTGTCGTCGGCGTGGTGCAGGATGCGGAATTCCGAATGTCCGCCTTCACGGTGCAAGTCGAAATCCCCCTTTTCGTTTTTGTCGAAGTTCACGCCCCATTTCACGAGGTCGCGTATGCCTTGCGGTGCGTTTTTCACTACTTGTTCCACGGCTGCAGGGTTGCTGATGAAATCCCCTGCAACCATGGTGTCCTTGATATGTTTCTCGAAGTTGTCCACTTTCTGGTTGGTCACTGAGGCTATTCCCCCTTGTGCCTTGGCCGTGTTGGCCTCTTCCAATGTGGTTTTACATACGATGGCCACCTTGCCTTTGCCCGCATCGGCCACTTTCAGGGCGTAACTCATTCCGGCCACTCCCGAACCTATCACTAAAAAATCAAATTTGCGTATCATGCCGTCAGTTCATGCTGTTGATGTTAGACGTTGCAAAACTACTTAAAAACTCGGTTGGTTGTGCGTTTGCCGCAGGATTTCTTTTAAAAATAAAAGTGCAGTCCTCCGTTGATAAAGATACGGTAGAACTCTACGGATTGGTCCATGGAGCCGGGAATCACCCCATCTTCGTCATATACGTTTCCGTAAATGATTCCGGCATTTACTCCTATGCCTACGTGTTTGTTCAGCAGGTAGTCCGCACTGAGTTGGTAATGCAATCCCATCCCTTTTACAGTTTTTCCCATACTGAAATCCATCTCTTCCTCGACATTCAAGATGAAGGCACCTGCTCCGATGCCGTACCGTAGGGACCAATGTTTGTTGGCTGCCCTCATGACAAATTCCGGGCCTATGTAATCCAAGTGCATCCGGCTTTTGGGATTGGCGGTTTGTTCCTTGGGGTAATCGGGATTGCGTACGAAGTTGGTATGGTATGCTCCGGAGCGGTAGCCGGAATAGAGAATGCCTACACCCATGAACTTTTTACCCACCCAGTCGATTCCTCCCTGGAAATCCACCCCGTTTTTGAACGTGCCGCTGAGGCCGCCCGGAATGTCATGGTAAGCTTTGCTGAACACATGGCCGAAACCTCCGTTTCCGTATATATGGATAGGGAGTGGGGGCGGGAGCTTACGTGGCTTTATGCTTTTCCGGCTCGCCAGTTCCAAACTGTCGGCTTTCCTTATCTGTTCCCTTTGTTGGGTTTTCATGCGTAGCATTTCCCCTTTTATCTGATGGCAGGAAACGAGGATGGTGGGCTCTTTATGTTCGGTGATAGCCAAGGCGTTTCCTCCCGTTTTGGCCGTTTCAGCCTTGGCCAGTGCTACGACTTGGTCATAACTGAAATGTGCGGTATATCCGTTTCCTTTTACAGCCACTTTGCCTATGAGTTCGGCAGAATATGGTCGGTTCGTTCCGGTTTTGAATACTTGTACGTCGTCAGCTTGCGTAGCGGGGTAAGAATGATAGATTTCCGTGACCACTTTCGGACTACAGCTTGTCACGAGCAAGGCCACAGCCCATGCAAACCATTTGCCTATTGCGTAGCAACTATTCTCTTTTTTATTTTCTGTTCTCTTTGACATACGCTTGTCTATATAATAAGATGGGATTCTTTCAGTTTGGCAATTCTTTTGTCCATGGAATTGATTCGAATCCGTTCCATGATTTCTTCTCGTTGGTCTATTAGTTGATAGAACTTATCTTTCCATACAGGAAGTTTCCCTAAGAAAAGTTCAAAACGCTCTATGTCATCCCAAGAATTGGTTTGTTCTTCCATGTCCATACAAACTTGTTGTATCAATGCGTCATTATCCAGATAAAGAGCAGTGATTAGCTTGTATTTGAGAAATTCTGTCAGGCTGCAATAATTGTGGCAAACCAACATGTCATATTTTTGCTTGTGTTTTAATAAATCAAACAAGTCTTTTACATTCACTGTTTCTCCGAGGAGGTTGCCGTGTTGGGACTGTACATCATCCACTGCATCTTGAAACATCTGTTGGTGCTTCTCGAATGGTATATCTAACGTGAGATGCTTTTTATTGTAGAACATTTCTATAATAATGTCGTCATTTATCCTCTCATCATATAAAGAATAACCTACCAATAGTGGTCGATAACTTCCATATATTCGTTGAAACTTAAATCCGATTAATCCAACTCCTAATTTCATTAATAATGTATTAGAAGAATACCTTGATAACATTGGAAATGCTTTTTTCCAATCGGTCAGAGGCAGACTTTTCACAGGAGAGCCTGATATAGGTTCAGTTCCTTTATCTTCCATATTACGATGTGATATAGATGAAATCCATTTATATATTTTGCTTTTTATTCTTTGCATTTACCGAATAGTTTATAGTGTCTCCTTTTATTCTATAATGGGGACGTTCTTTCCGTTTTTATTTTCCAACCCGGTAATTTATATTTGAAATAACCGAATTTTAACCGGTTGATAATATCTACGTATGGAATAACTCCACCTCTCTCTATGAATTGAGCATATTTTTTATCTAACTTACCTTGAATAAAAGGTTGTTTATTAAATTGCCATACATTCCAGTGTATTTTGGGATCTTCATTTAGTTCTGCTAAGTTATCTGCAAATAATGCTTCTTTGTGTCCCTCTCCGATGTTTTTGGATGTACCCACTTTGTACCACGCATTAAACACAATACCGAACTTCAAAATAGTGTGTGCATAAAACTCGACCTCATCTTTTACAATCTCTTCAATATTCGGTTTGTAGTCCATGGGATATTTGGTTTTAAATACACGTATGACACTACTATTCAGTTCTTCCAAGTCATTGGCTACGTATTGGAAAAAGCGTTTGCATTCGTTGTCTATTTCCGCACAGAACACGTTTCCGATTCTTGTTATGATTCTTTTCTTTTTATTTGTTTCCATTTTTATTGTTCTTTGATAGAAATATAAGCTTTGTTCATCTCTTAGATAGAATCCGATTTGTGTGATAGGCGGATATTAAATCTTTGTCGCTATAAGCAAAGGCAAATTGGAGTACATGTCTCTTTCCGTTATGATTGAACCAATTTTCAGTGTAGTCATACACGATGTCCATATATTGTAAAAAGTCTTCTTTATTTAATATGGACATGTTCTTATGCCTGATGACAATATCCCGGCTCCTTATCTCCGGCAACCGGACAAATACATTTTTTAAATATACCCAATCTGTTACTTGAAGAGAGAGTACAACAGACCATTGTTCCAATAACTCTTTGGCATATCCTCTGTTTGGAAAATCCATCATATCGGCGTGCTCCACTTCATAATGTTCTATATCATAACACCAGACGAATGGTCTGAGGCACAACAAAGGCTCTATCCGTTTTTGTTCGTACAGATTGAATACAAAAGTATAATGATAGTCAGGATCATCAATCCATTCACTTGTTACAATTTGGACCACATCAATGTAGTTTTCAAAATCCAGTTGTGGCAGACCCGACAAATCTTCGTGCAACAGAATGATATTCCTTTTGTTTACCGTACCCTCATCTGGACTATTACGGAAACAATCTATCAGTGCATCCCAATTATCTTGGACATAGTATGGATAATTTAATCCTGTAACAATACAATTACATAGTTCCAGTCTGTTGGTAACTGGACCTATATGAATTATCTTCGCGTCTTTTTCATAAAGCTTTGAAGGGGTTAAAGTAAATATGATATCCTTCATGTAAAATTAATATTTCCAGTTTATAGGTATAAAAGTGTTATGATGATCTGGTGTAAACCATATACTACCATTATTTCCCTTTATAATTCTTCTTGGTTCAGGGCGGTGAATATTAAGTTCCCGTGGTGGTGGACATATGTATTCTGTATAGTCTATACCTGTTGGCAAATCATTAAATTTATTCCAATAATGTTCATTGTCATGTCTCATTTTCCTATCAGAGTTACAGGAGAGAGGCTTTGTAATTAATACAAATGAAAGCAGTATCGGGTGATTAAGAACTTATCCTGATCGCGATACACAAACTGTGTGACAAATTCCGGTTTGTTTTTTTCCCAGAAATAGATGTAGTCCTGTACAATACTTAAGTATTGACGTAAGTCTTCTTCTGCAAGACAGTCTAAATTCTTATTTCGTATCACAATGTTTTTTCCTATAATCTCTGCCATTCGGAAATATAGGGTTCTAAATATATTCCAGTCCATTTCTTTATTTTCATTCCCAAAGAATGCTTTGGCCATTTCGCGGAATAAGACTTCCCGGTCTGATGTCACGGGAAAATCAATCAAGCGTACATCTTCTAACTGATAATTTTTTATTTGATAATTTTCTATATCCCAAGACTCAGTAGAAGGGCTTAAACGCAATAGTGGTTCTATTCTGTCTTGTTCACGTGTATTGAACACAAAAGTATAATGATGATCAGGACAGTCTACCCATTCATTTACGGTCATTTGTACGATTTCAATGTAATTTTCAAAATCCACTTGTGGTAAATTGGACAGGTCTTCGTGTATTACTATGATTTCTTCTTCCTCCACACAGCCTTCCGGAAAACGATAGTAATCCAGTAAGGCATCCCAATTGTCATTAACAACATAAGGATAATTCATGGCTTTGGCTACAGCTATGCATAATTCAAACTTATTGCATACTTTTGGGATATAAGCAATATGACTATTCTCAATCTTATAGTCTGCTGCATTCGGTACAAAAATTATATCTCTCATAATTTTAATATTTATAATTTATAGGAATAAATGATTTATAATGATCTAAAGAAAACCAAATACTGTTATCTTTACCTATGACGATTCTTCGAGAACCAGCACCCCGAATGTTAAGTTCGCGAGGTGGAGGGCACATAAATTCAGTATAACTAGTATTTGTGGGCAATAATAATTCTTTATTACTATGGGGAGTTCTATCATGTCTAAAAGTATAAGTTTTACCTTCTCCTATTCTTTTAAGTTCCGGTCCTAAATCATGTATGGTTCCATCTGGTTCAGCAACAAAATAATGTGGATTTTCGTTGTTTACGTTACCTTGTATTTTTGAACTTTGTTGTGGTTCAGAATAATACTCAATGGATCTTTGGGAAGATGGTAATATATTAGGCTTTCCTTTCCCCGTCCAAAAGTTCTTTCCTTGGCTTGCAGCTATTCCACCGTTCACGACCCCTCCGATAACACCAGCTCCGATGGCACTCAAAACATATCCTTTCCAACCCATTTGGGGATCGCCGAAAGCTTGGGAATTTCCTACACTGAGGATGGAGCTTGACACTACACCGGAGAATGCACTTTCCACAAATCCACCTAAGAAGCCCGCACCCACCATTGGAGCGGCCACAAACCCTGCTGCCGCACCGAATCCCCCGGCTGCCGCACCTATTCCGAATGCAGAGACGGCATCACCAAAATCATCTATTTGTCCGTTAATGGCTTTCCAGCTAAGGTTGGCCGTTCCTCCAACTATCATGGCGATACCAATGATAAAGAGTGGGTTCTCTCCGTTTTCATCCACATAGGCAAGCGGGTTATTCATGCAATAGGCATATCGGTTAAACCCCTGCGAAAAATCAGGAATCTGCATATAGGGGTCGGGCGAGAGGAAACGTCCAAGTATAGGGTCGTAAAGCCGGGCGTTCATGTCGACAAGTCCGAATACGTCCAAATATTCATGACCGCAGAATCCACGTGAAAATGTCGAAGCCGACAATGTGGCAGGTCGTACTTCCGGACTATATGAAATAGGGTTTCTCCGTATTCCCCAAGCATCGTGGTTTAGTTCTTTTATAAGGTAACCGTCGAAACGTACCACATGGGTAATGCTACCCAAATAATCGCGGATCAGGCTATAGTATTGTGTGAGAGGGCCTGTTTTTTCCAACATTACGGGTGCATCATAATAGTTTCCACCCACATATACTCTTTCTCTTGCCGGGCCGGAAGAAGACTCTTCCAGTTCATAACACCCCCCGAGATAATATTTCCGGAGATAGGAGCGTCCCTTGTCCTGTGTGACTGTCATTTTCACTTTGTCCAAGTTGCCATTGTAGACGAACTTCGCATCAAAAGCCCCTTCGTGTATGGAGTCAGGCCGCAAGGCTTTGGTATAGAATATTTCCTGCGTACCCATTCCGGACGTGAGGTTGCCTTCAGGGGCAATGCCTGTTACGGCATGAGGTTTTCCGGGCATTTCGTAAGTGTAGCTTCCTACACCCGATTTCTTTATGATATTCCCGTTGGGGGCATATTCCAAAACGGATGTTCCATCTCCTGTAAGACGGTTCATCCCGTCATAGTTGAAAGTTTCCGTCTTTCCCGACCTTTGGTCGGTACGTGTCCGAAGGTTTTGCCGGGAAGTGTCGAACGTATATGTGAAGTTTTGGTAAGTGAGCTGGTCAGTCTTCCCGGTCTGGTGCAGGGGATAACCGTATGCATCGTATTCGTAGAGTCTTGTGATGTTCCCTGTTTGTGCTCTGGTAGGCAGTCCCATGTCGTTTTCATCCTCTATTTTAAGGACGGAGGTGCCATCATTAAGTTTTATTTCTGTCAGGTGTCCGTTCTGATACACGTAATTTTCAGTGGTCAACCTGCCGTTCTGCGAGGTGTAAGTGACGGAAGCCGTATTTCCATCTTTGTATGTATAATCTTTCAGCAGCCACTTTCCGTCCGGGGCATCCTCCCGGTATGATGCCAAACGCCCGAACTCATCATAGGTATAGGTGATGAATGTGTTGTTGAACCCCTTGATGGTGGCTATTTCACCATGTGGCGTATAAGTATATGCCACGTTGGGACTTCCCCATCCTATGTTGGTCAGCCGGTTGTATGAATCATAGAGCCTGTTGATATTTTCCCCTCGGGCGTTCTTTTCCCATGCGATGTCCCCGAAAGCCTCATATCCATAAGTGCTTTCTCCGAATCCGGGGTCTGTCCTTTTGCGGCATTTCCTCATGTCGTTGTATTCGAACTTGGTCTGGGTTCCATCCGGGGCTGTAATGGTAAGGGGTTGGCCGTCCGCATCCAGTTCGTAACGCGTGGTGCCTCCCGGGTCGTCCACCCTGACAAGACGATCACGAAGGTCGTAAGCCCTTGTGGTTTCTACCCCGTCCTGCGTGGTGGTTATAGTGTATCCGTCATTGTCATCGCTGTAAGTGTACGTGGTGGTATGGCCGGGACGGTCCGTGACGGAAACCAACCGGTCGAAATCATCGTACGTGTAAACCGTATAATGGGAAGGGGAGGACTGTGTATAAGGCAGTGACTTGCGTGCAACACGTCCGTAAATGTCATATTCTATGTCAGTACTTCTCCATATTCCGTCAAAAGTCATTTCGCTTTGGCGAACCACCCGTCCTAATGCGTCATAGACGGTCTTCATGTCCGGTTTTCCCGTTTCCCGGATTATGATTGCATATACTCCTCCCGTAGCTTCATTGCACCATGCATATTCATTGGTCACGGTGGTGCCGTCTGCACGTTCCGTTTCGACTTGTCTTCCAAAGCCGTCATAGGTGTAGACAGTGGTATTTCCCCGGCTGTCGGTGTGCGACTTCAGCCTGCCGTCTGTCCCGTATGCGTACTTTTCCGTTGTCCCTATTTCTGAAGTATGCGAGGATATCCTCCCGTAATTGTTATATTCCCATGATTCGGAAATCCTTGCTTTACCGGTCCACTCCGTTACTGCTTTTATGAGATTTCCTTTTGTATCATATTGGTTGTCATAACGTGTCTCTCCTCCGAGGTAATCCCTTCGGACTGTGGGCATGTCATATTGCCACGAAGGAATGGTGGTTTTTTGTGACACGCTTTTTCCTCCGGCTGTGGTATTTGTGACGGTTTGTTCGTGGATGCGTCCGAAAAGGTATTCTTGTCCGGAAGGTATATAAGCCAGCATGTGGCACACGTCCATGCTGTCAGGTGACGTACCTCCTATCTTGTTTTCAGCCCATCCGGTGTAGACCGGTTTGAAAACAGTGTTCGTTTTTGTTTTATGTCCGTCCCAATATTCTATTTCTTCCGTGGAAGGGTATCCTAACTTGTGTCCATCATAATAATATAGATTGTCCGCGTTTTTTAAATAATCACTTTCATCCTTCATATATAGGTTGACTTCAACCATACGGTTAGGATGCTCCACGATTTCATATTCATAAAAGTTTTCGTAGGCCAAATCATATGCCTCATGGGTCAGTATCCCATACCTTTCAGGGTCAAAGTCACGGATAAGTTCCTTTCCCTTGAAATCCACGGTACGGGTTTGCTGGAAGCCGCAAAATCCCTTTCCGGTAAGATGTTTTATTCCACCTTTATAATAATAATGCCATCCATCCATTTGCTTGCCATCCACATATTTTTCTGAAATGGCAAGTAAAGGAAGATTGTCAAAGGCTTCTACATAAGGATAGTGGATATTGTAATCTGGCTGATATATGGATGAAAATGTGGCATCTCCGTTGGTGATAGCATAATCGTTCCTTTCTATGGCACCAAGACTATTCACCATTCCTGTAATAAGGTTCTCTTTTTTGTCGTTGCGTGAAAAAGAATACAGATGAATCTCATTCCCATCAAAACAGGCAAGTTGGGAAAAATCCTTTCCCGTCTTTAGGCGTGAAGGCAACAGTTGTCCGCCGGAAGAAGGATATGGAGTAAAGAAAGGATCCTCGAACCGTCCGGCATTATTATATAAATAGGTATAAAACCCTTTGTCGGTATAGTCTATCAAATCCGAACGTCCGTCCCCGTTGACATCTTGAAGTAAGAACTTATATCTGCGTTCTTGTCCTAAACTTTCGCCATCACGCAAAGGTAAATTGAAATTGCTTAAGTCAAAGACCCCATTGCCTTGGGATATAAACAATTCACAATATTGTCGGTTGGAAGTCTTGGTGACATATCTAAGCATGTCTGTCAGTCCGTCCCCGTTAAAGTCACCTATGAGGAATTTTGTATTGTCAGTAAAAACCAGGGGGATTCCGTCTGCTATTTTGCGAGGTGTCCAGACCGAACCTTTTATGTCGAATTTATAAATGTGTGCTCCATTACGATCTTGGTGAACGATTTCGCTACACCCGTCACCGTCATAGTCCAACACGAAAATTTTGTCCGTCCGATTATATATAAATTCCGGAGTAGGGGAATTATGAGTGGTTTGGAATTCTACATGGAAAGGGAATATATGGCCTTGGTAAGGAAGCGTGCCTTTGTTCAGGTCGAAGATGTAACATTGGGAAGGCAAGCCGGTATCTCCGAAAGGTTGGTGGGCGGATACGCCTAAAATTTCGGTTTTCCCGTCTCCGTTGAAATCTCCAGGGTAATAATATTTGGGTTGGATACTGAGTGCTTCTATATTATCGTGTATACAGGAATGTAGGGTGGAAAAATAATATATATGTTGCGAGGGTTGCTTATTCATTAAAAGACTTTCACTATCGTGAATCCTGAAAGTGACTTGATCTGTTTGCTTATTTGCTATGGTGTTGTTTATTTGTACAACGCAGTCACGTCCGCACCCGGTGATGTCTGCGGCCACAATGTCGATAAATCCGTCGCCACTGTAGGTCAACTGGTGCCGACCACCTTGCATGACTCCTAAAAAAGAAAAGTAATCAATATAGTCGTTGTTAGGATAGCCGTTTTCAATCCAGGAATAACCCTCGAAACCGTTTACCACTTCCAGTTCATTCTGGATGATATAAGGATTGTAATCGGGTATTGCTACAATTAAGTCAGCTTTACCGTGGTCAGCATTCCGCGCTACGACAAAACGTTTTGGAGAAAGTGTCCCTACATAACCTTTGCAGACGAAAGAATGGGTGTCATAACCTGTTGCCTTATTTCCCTTACCATAGTAGAAATGCAAGGGAGGAAAGCTTTTCACACCACTCAGATACTCAATTTCTTCCAATAGGGATTGTTTAAGCGTCGTTTGATTCTCATTCCTATAATTGAGTTTATAAGTTCCCAATATGGTATTACCAAACTTACAGGTTATGGTTTTCAGCAAAGAGTTTTCTGTTACTTTCTGTCCTGAAAGATAAAAGGATACTGGGTCTGTCCGTGAACCGACAAACGAGAATTCTATGGAAGCTCCGTTGTATGTAATTTTGTTTATCCGGTAATGGTCCCTTTGTGAAGTATAATGGTATGTAATGGTATTGCCCCACAAATCACTCAGTTCCGTGAGAGGGTAATATAGGTTATTGTTGGTATTGGTTTTATAACCGAATATGGCCGTTCGGCCATTGGGGAAAGCCACGTCAAAATACTGTAAGGAATTACCTGCATAGTTCGCTTTGACACGTATATAGCCGCGCTCGCTCAAATAAGTGACGGAATCCACCTTGACCAACCGCATACCATCGAGCATAAAAACATCTTCACGGTTGAAAGCTATGGGAGCGATTTTCCCATCATAATAAGGTGTTTGTACTGTGCGGCAAATGACGGACAATCCGGAAAGAGACCATCCTATTCCTAATAAACCGTTGCCTTGTTGGCTATTATAAACAAAGGATAATTCCGGATTAAATCCCCGTATTCCTTTATAAGCAGATATAGGGACAGTATAGGTACGTGCACCGGTGGGAGATACTCCTGAAGTGATATCTATTTGTCCCACTTCATTTCTTGTGTCTATCTTGTAAGTGATAGGCACATAATCGTTGTCAATAGCCGGATACCCCTCTTGTCCGAGAGCAGAAAGGAGGCAGCACGCGCAAAGGAAGAAAAGAAGCGGAAACCGTTTCATAAGCGTTATTTTTTGATGATTTTCCAAGTGGTTTCTTGTCCGCCCGTTGCGATATGTAGCAGGTAAATTCCATTAGTGCAATGGCTCAGGTCGAGTTCGGAAACGGGGGAGGTTGTTTCTTTTATGTTCACGACTGCTCCGCTCATCGATGTGATGCGCAAACAGGCTTTTTCTTCGGGGGCGAGTCCTTGGATTTCCACTTTCAGGTGTCCTTCCGTTGGGTTGGGCCAGATACGGATCTGTTTTTCAGAGAGCATGTCGGAATAGAAATTATCCTCTTTTTTTTCTTCCGATGACAGGTTTCGTTTGGCAACATCTGAGTTTTGCAGCACGATTTCCCGCTTCACCCGGTTGCCTAACGCATCGTATGCAAACCTTATCGCATTCTGAGAGAAAGCGGAAAAGTAAAACAATAAGCCGGAAAAAACAAATAATGCTCTCATAATATATAGGTTTTAGTTTGTTTTTCTGCTATCGTCCCAAAGGTATATGTCTTTTTTTAAATAAACAAAAAATAAAGGATATTTTTGGGCTTTCTGTGGATTTAATCCGTAAAAAGTGTAACTTGCATCAAATTTTAGTTTTATGATACGGACATTTCATGCAAAAATTAATAAGAAGATAATGTTTTTCAGCTTGTTGCCTGCTACAGTGTTGGCCATATATTTCTTTTGGGTAAAATTGCCTTTGGCTGCATTGTGTTGTATGGTCTTTTTGGTTTTCGTGGTGGAACGTTTGATTCATACGTATTATGTTTTTACCGATGAAGGTTGCTTGTTCATTCATCAAGGGCGGTTTTCCAAGGTCAGCAGGCATTCTTTGTCCGACATCGAAAAGGTGGATATCGTACGGCCGTCTTCTTTGTCTTTTTTAAAGAATAAGGATACTGTCATGTTGACGTTTTGCGACGGTTCGATAAAATTCATCACGCCTTTTCCGGCTGAAGAGTTTTGCCGGTATTTCAAACGAAAACAAGAAGATTTTCTTGAAAAGACAGGTGGCTTATGAATATGAGGCTTTTTAGAGTACTTTTGGGAGTCTTCTGGTTTGTTGGGGGAGTTGGTAATCCCTTGTTGGCTTCCGGGAGATTTTCTTGTGAACCGCTTGGGGAAGAGGCTTCGTGGCCGGTGTGTTTGCGGGACGGACTGGATAGCTTGTTGCAAGATGAGCTATTCCTTACTTCACAAGTAGGTTTGTGTGTATATGATTTGACCGACGATACTTTACTGTATGCTTATCAGGCCAAACAGCGTATGCGGCCGGCTTCTACTGAAAAATTGGTAACGGCTGTCACCGCGCTTTCCGAATTGGGGAGTGAGTATCGTTTTGCAA
>ERZ773150.2601-NODE-2601-length-13288-cov-26.731807_pt1 | contig 13288 bp, 9 predicted proteins | sample MGYA00580845_ERZ773150 | MGnify/ENA primary metagenome ERZ773150 (study PRJEB29015, sample SAMEA2737848) | human gut metagenome | biome: human gut; feature: human-associated habitat; material: faeces | place: China | collected 2012 ...
TGATTATGAGCGTTGTGTGGCAATCTCGACGAAAGGGGCGCAACGCGAGATGGTGATTCCGTCACTGATAGCTATCATTGCTCCGATTGCGACGGGACTTATTTTCGGTGTTCCCGGTGTGCTCGGCCTGCTGATTGGCGGATTGAGCAGTGGTTTCGTGCTTGCCATCTTCATGGCAAATGCCGGTGGTGCATGGGATAATGCCAAAAAGTATGTGGAAGAAGGCAACTTTGGCGGCAAAGGCAGTGAAGTCCACAAGGCTACAGTCGTGGGTGACACCGTAGGAGACCCGTTCAAGGACACATCCGGTCCGAGCTTGAATATCCTAATCAAGCTGATGAGCATGGTAGCCATTGTGATGGCAGGGCTTACGGTTGCGTGGAGTCTGTTCTAGAAAGAGTTTTTCCCCGTATCCCACCAAAGGCGGGTGGCGCCGTTATCTGCGCCACCCAGTTTTTCCGTGAGGGTGGCGTATTGTGCCGGGTCGGCAGTGGCGGCGTCCGTTGAGAACGGAAGGCGGCGGATCATGATATCCGTATCAATCACTTTTCCGGTGTTGTTTTGGACCTTGAAAAGTTTGGGGTATCCGGTACGGCGTTGCTCAGCCCATGCCTCATAACTTTCGGGCCAGCATGCCAGCCACTTCTGGGTAATAATCTTTTCGAGTTTCGTCTCTATGTCTGCATCTTCTTCCCATTTGGGGGATATGGTAATCAAGGCTTTCATGTCCTTGCCTACCTTGCCGCCTGAGACTACATCTTTATAATCGGCAGGGGTTTTGTCGCTTTCCAGATATTCGGAGGCACCGGCACAGTCCCACTGTGTAAATGAAGTACTTACCCCGTATTCATAGCATGTGCGGGGATTCTCTTTGGTATAGCCACGGAGGGCTGCTTCGGCCCTGAGCAGCCAGACTTCTGCCGCACTCATCAATACGGCTCCGGTCTTTTCGCCGATGGTACTTGTGTTGAGGGAAGAGCAAAAACTGTAAATGTTGGCGTCACCGTCTTTCATGGGTAACCCGATGGGAATGCCTAACAACTGTTTTTGATAACCTTCGAGAAGGGCGGTGTTATACCATTTCTTGCCACGCGGGTCCTCATAACCGTTGATAATGGATTCCATCGAGGCATTCATGTAGACTTCACCCCAACCGGCAACGGCACACAAAGGATTGATATAGTTCTTGCCCATTACAGCGATGGTTTCCCTTGCACCTTCCAGTACACCTTGATTGTCATTCAGTGCTTTGGTTGCTTGGTCTTTGGCAAGTGTTGCATCCACATTGGAGATGCGCATGGCAAGGCGCAAACGTAGTGAGTTGGCAAACTTTAACCACTCCTTCAAGGTCTTGCCGTTGGTCAGCATATCATACTCTTTGAATTTGTTGTTGTCACCGCCCTCGTCCAGGTATTCCCTTATCAATTGCTGCCCTTCGTCCAGGTCTGCAAAGAAGCGTGTATAGGCTTCTTGCAGTCCGTAAACCCGGGGTGTCTCACCCAGTTGATGGTAGACCAGCGGACCGTATGTATCGGCAATGCGGTGCATCAGTTCCACTTTCAAAATTTCGGTAATGCCGAGGTAGCCTTTCAAGTTGTCATTGCCATAAAAGTTCTTTTCTGCCTTCTGCACCTCCGTGTAGACATATCCGTAAGTACATTGCCATGCGGCATTGGTCCAGCCTGAGTTCAGGTTGTAGCAGGCGTTGGATTTCATGAATTTAGGAATAGGGTCCATGAAGTAGCCGGAGAACATGTCATGGTTCAGGGATTGTGTCATCTGCCATACCCAATTTAAGCCAACAGAACCTATATTGAAGTAGATACCCGACTGTATGGGTTCGAATGGAGCAGTCAGGTTCTGGAAATCTATTTCCTTTTTGTCGTCCGAGAAACCTCCCTTGATTTCGTTGTCGTTCTCAAAACCGCCGGTGCAAGCTGCAAGCAGCAATATGCTATGGCAGAAAAGGAATATGATGCACTTGTTTTTCATAAGGTATTCATTTTAAAAGGTTAATCTTAGGTTAAAGCCGATATTCCGGGTAGTAGGCATGCCAAACACGTCTACTCCTTGATTGTTGTTGCCTACGGACATTACTGCATCGGGGTCGAACGGTGCTTCCTTCTTTAAGAAACACAAGTTGCGCGCTGCCAATGATACGTCGATTCCCTTTATGAATCTACTGTTTTCCAGTATCGTTTTCGGGAAAGAATAGCTCAGTGATACTTCACGGAGTCTGATGCAGGTTGCGTCGTACATATAATATTCGGAGATGGCATTTCTGCCGCCTACTGCGCTGTAAAATGCTCTCGGGTCGTTGAACTTCTGTCCCTGGTATTCTACATATCCTCGGGCGCGGGCATCTTCGGTGACTTTGGTCACGCCGTTGGCATCCAACTCAGACTGTGTCAGTGACATGACTTCGCCGCCAAAGCGGAAATCTATCAGGAAATAGAGCTCCAGGTTCTTGTAGGTAAGTGTGTTGCTCCATCCCATGGTGAAGTCAGGATTGGCATTCCCAAGCAAATCCTTGTTTCCGGTATTTCCTAAAGGCCTTTTGCTGGTTTCATCAACCATGATGCTGCCATCCTCGTTACGGCGGAAAGCATTTCCATAAATATCCCCCAGGCTGCCTCCTTCTTTGACGCGCATCTGATAGCCTGCGTTGAAACCTTCTTCGTAGTAGGAAAATTCCGGATAGTCAGGATGCAGGGTCACTACTTTGTTCTTGTTGGCGGACATGTTGATGAGACTCTTCCACGAAAAGTTTCTGTATAGTAGCGGAGTGGCGTCTACCGTCAGCTCAAAACCCTGGTTACGTATTTTTCCGGCATTGACATACCGGTATTTATAGGTGGAGCCCGTAGGATTGTCCATTCTCAACAACTGGTTCTTGGTATTGGTCTGATACCAAGTGAAGTCTATCCCGAAGCGGTGATGGAAGAAGCGCCATTCTGTACCGAATTCGATGGAGCTGCTGATTTCCGGTTTTAGGTCACCGCGCTGTTCTACGGTATTTACATTGATACTGCCGCCTACCATGATGATGTCTACCGGATTGGTGATTCCTATCGGGAGGTCATTACCGACTTCCGCCCATGAAGCGCGCACTTTTGCAAAACTTATCCATTTGGGCAGGGAGCAGGTTTTGTTAAGAATCCAGGTAGCTCCTATGGAGGGATAGAAGAATCCGGTATTCTTGCTGTCTGTGTGGGCTAATGTGGATGACCAGTCGTTACGTGCGGTAATGTCCAAGTATAGTAGTCCTTTCCAGCCCCACTGCATGGTGGCAAATACTGATTGGAGCGTGCGTTTGCTGTCGATGCTCTGATTTACGGCTGCTTTGGAGTCCATCACTACATTGGGGACGGTAAATACATTCGGTTTGTAGAGGGAAGCAAGCCTTGAGTCTATTGTCAGTGAATTGACTTTACTCATGTTGATGCTGGCTCCCAGTGCCGTATTGAGGGAAAAGTCATCAAATTCCTTGTTGAACAAGACCATTGCGTCACCGTAGACTTGGATTTCCTGGCTGTCCGACCAGATGTAACGTCCGTTTTCCTTGTCCTCGTATTTGCCGGCGATGTTGGGAGCTGTAGTGGCATACATCTTATTGTCGAATTTATCACTGATATAATCCACATTACCCCGTACCTGCAGGTTGAAGTAGTCCGTAATGTGCAGATTGGCTCTGGCCGATGCCACAGCGCGATAACGCTTGTAGCCACTGAGCACGCGGTTTTTCAGCCAGTAGGGATTCTGTCCCCATTCACTGACGGTACCATCTCCATTCTTTTCAATCCAGTTTTGTGTCATCATATTGCGGTCGGCATTCCACGTTTCAAAGTTTTCTCTGTAAGTGCTCATGTCTACGCCACGTGGGAAACTGTACAAGCTGACCAGCGGATTCAGATAATAGCCGCCGGTAGCAGGGGAGTTCTTGACGGTTTGGGTCATTAGTGTTGCAATGCCGTCCAGTTTCAGCTTGTTGTTGAAGAGGCTGGCCGTTTCGTGTAGGTTCAGGTTATTCTTCTGTAGTTTGTTATTGTCCACAATTCCTTTAGCCGTGGTGTTGGCGTATGAGAAATAAGTTTGTACCTTTTCATTTCCGGTAGTGATGGCCAGCGAATTGAAAGTGGTGATGCCATTGCTGAAGAATTCGCCTATGTTGTCATAGTCCGTTACATTGCCTTTTGTACCCCAGCTTGCCGTACCGCCATCTTCGTTCCGGCCGTATGTATTTTGGAATTCGGGGGTACTGATGGCGTGACTTACGGTCAGGTTGGAGGAGAATGTAACGCGCTGCAGTCCGGCCTTTCCCTTTTTAGTGGTGATCAGAATGACGCCATTAGCTGCCTGCGAACCATAAAGCGCGGCGGCAGAAGAACCTTTCAGGATGTTGATGCTTTCTATGTCGTCCGGATTCAGGTTGGAAATCCCGTCACCGGCATCACGGTTCAATCCATCGTAGTTACCGCCGATTACGGTGGAGGTGGATTCTGTTGAGCTGTTCAGCATAGGAACACCGTCAATTACGTACAAGGGCTGGTTGTTGCCGCTGGCAAATGCAGAGCGTGCACCGCGAATGACGACTTTGGCAGAACCTCCTAAATTGGCGGTTTTATTGATTTGTACTCCGGCCGTCTTTCCTGCCAGTGTATTAATCATGTTCGGCTCTTTGGCACGGGTCAGCTCACTGCTGCTTATTTGTTGGGTAGAATAGGTCAATGAGGACATTTTCTTCTGGATACCCATGGCGGTTACCACTACTTGCTCCAGGGCGAGGCTCTTTTCTTCCATCCGGATGTGGAGATTATTTCTACCGTTCAGGGCAATGGTTTGCGGTTCATAACTGATGTAGGATACGACAATAGTGGCATAAGGAGGGATATTCATACTAAATTCTCCTTCGGTATTGGTGATAACACCATTGGCGGTCCCTTTTTCAAGAATGTTGGCACCGATAATCGGTTCGCCTTTGGAGTCCGTCACCTTTCCTCTTACAGTAGCCATTTCCTGCAGAGTGTCTGTCTTATCCTCAGCACTCCTGCTGTTTTTGGTTAAAACGATGTTTTTGCCTTCCATCACATACTTGATGTCTGTCCCTTTGAACATTTGGTCAAGTACTTCGGAAACAGTTTGGTTGCTTGCATTGATGTCGACGGTACGGCGTACATCGACGTTCTGTTTGTTATATACAAATAAGTATTCTGTTTGCGATTCAATTTGCTCGAGAACTTGCCCTACTCTCAGCCGGGCATTTTGAATGCTGACCCTGGCATTCTGAGAGTAGCAGTTCCCGCTGTACACCTGAAATATAACAAGCAGGAGAAGGAATAATGTGATTTTCATAGGTTTGCAATAATTGCTTAAAATCTAATTTTTTTAGATAAAAAAGCCTCATCAACAAAATTTTTCTCATATCTTTGTCACTGTGTTAAGTTAATAAATTGATTAAGGTCGATTTTTGACTGTTTCGGATCGGAAAGTATGGGGGTACTTTCCGATCTTTTTTTCTTACTCATATATAACAATTGAATCCTTTTCTTCGTTGATGCGGAACTTGAAAGGATGGTCTTTCGAGATGGTCCGCAGTATATGTTCGATGCCGTCCTGCTCTCTGAACTTGCCGGTAAAGCTGCCGTAGTTCAGCAGTTGAGGACTGGCAACGGTTATCTTTACATTATAGTATTTCTCCAGTCTACCGAGGATACCGCTGAATGGAGCGTCGTCAAAACAGTATAGTCCCTCTTTCCAGCGTAGATATTCATAGGAAGGAAGGACGGCCTTTCTACATTTTCCGTTTTCATTGAGAAATACCTCGTCTTTCTGCAACCTGGTGATTATCTGGCTGCTGTTGGCCGGATAGATATCGACGATACCTTCCACCAATGTGGTTCCGAACTCATGGCTCCCACTGTAGGCACAGACGTTGAAACTCGTTCCTACAACTTTTACCTTGTTCGTTTCTGTATGTACATAGAATGGGATATTCTTGTTTTTGGCTACTTCAAAGTAGGCCTCTCCGTCCAATTCCACATTTCGTTCGTTGCGTCCGAAGTTGGCGGCATATTTCATGGTGGACTTGGAGTTCAGCCATACGCGTGTTCCATCGGCGAGGGTAATTTGGGCCCGTTGTCCGGCAGGCACAGTGACTGTTTGCAACTGCACCTCCTTGTTATATAAAAAGTCGGAGGTGATGAAATAACCGGCAATGGCGACAATGGTGACGGCGGCTATACGGGCCGCCCAGCGGAGCATCGGCATGATGCGCACCGTTTTCTTTTCATTGTTTCCCTGCTTGTCCGAGAACAAAGAAATGTCGTATATCATGCGCTCTTTCAGGAAGATGTTCCGGTTTTCATCCGAGGCGTCTATCCAGTCGAGTATCATCTTTTCTTCTTCAACGGAAGTAATACCTTTGAAATATTTATATAATAGCTCTTGGTTCATTGTCAATAATTTATTTCTTTTCTAAAACGTGCTCTTTTTACCTTTTGTATATATAACCGGAAAGTGGGCGGTAACCCTATTCCGTAGAAGCATTTTTTAGGATATTAATATTATGAGTATGGTAACAAGATAATCTTTCAGTCTCAGCCGGAGAATCCGCAGTACTTTGGTGATGTGTGCCTCTACGGTTTTAAGTGATATGTCCAGACTATCGGCAATCTGCTTGTTTGCCAGGTTCTGGTATCGGCTCAACATGAATATCTTCCGGCTTTGCTCGGGCATTTCCTGTAAGGTCTTATTTACGATATGCTGTATTTCCGTGTTGAATATCTGGTCCGGTTCGCAGGCTTTCAAGGTGGAGATGCGTAAGTCCAGTTCGCGCAGGTTGTGGCTGCTGATGGTTTCTTCCGCTCGCAGACGCACCTGCTTGTGCTCGAGTACGTGCAGGGCTTTGTTCTTTATGATGGTCAGCAGCAGGGCATGCAGGTTACTGTTTTCTTCCCAGCGGTCTCGGTTTTCCCATAAGGCAATCATGGATTCCATCACAACGTCTTCCGCTTCTGCTTTATCCCTGAGATAAGAATAAGCAAAAGCCAGAAACTTTTCTTGGTTTTCCTGGAAAAAGCGTGAGAAAAGATTCATAGTATGTAGGCTCCTTAAACCGGACATTAATTGAGGTTCTTTATGGAATATAAGGCTTTACATAGCAAAAAAACATAATCTTTTTGGAATATGCAAGCATTATGCCTTGTTTTTTCAGAGCCATTTCTGGCAGTATTGACAAAAAGAAAGCCTGATGGGGTTCCACCAGGCTTTATATACTTAAAGAATAAGAGATTTCTTATTTCTTTTCCGGTCTTTCTTGTCTTTCCGGCCTCGGAAGCAATACTTTGCGTGACAGCTTAAATTTTCCGGTCTTCGGGTCGATGTCGAGAAGTTTTACGTCAATTTCATCACCTTCCTTGATACCGGCTTCTTCTACTGTTTCCAGACGTTTCCAGTCGATTTCGGAGATATGGAGCAAGCCGTCCTTACCCGGCAGGAATTCAACGAATGCACCGTAAGGCATAATGGAGCGTACCTTGCCTTTGTAGACTTCGCCTACTTCGGGGACAGCTACAATCCCTTTGATGATACGCATAGCATCATCGATGCTCTTCTTGTTGGTACCGGCGATTTCGATTCTACCGATGTTGTCCACTTCTTCAATAGTAATGGTAGCACCGGTTTCTTCCTGCATACCTTGGATAATCTTTCCACCAGGGCCGATGACAGCACCGATGAATTCCTTGGGAATGGTCATTGTCTCGATACGCGGAGCGTGAGGTTTCAGGTCTTCGCGAGGCTCGGCAATGCACTCGGTGATTTTGCCCAAGATATATTCGCGGCCTTCTTTAGCCTGCAGCAATGCCTTTTCGAGGATTTCGTATGACAGACCGTCCACTTTGATGTCCATCTGAGTGGCGGTGATACCGTCTTTTGTTCCGGTCACTTTGAAGTCCATGTCGCCCAAGTGGTCCTCATCACCGAGGATGTCGGACAATACGGCATATTTGTCTTCGCCTGCATTCTTAATCAATCCCATGGCGATACCTGATACCGGTTTCTTGATTTTCACACCTGCATCCATCAATGCCAGAGTTCCGGCACATACGGTAGCCATGGAAGAAGAACCGTTTGATTCGAGGATATCGGATACCACGCGTACTACATACGGATAGTTTACAGGAATCTGACCCTTCAATGCACGCCATGCCAGATGGCCGTGGCCGATTTCACGACGGCCTACACCGCGCTGTGCCTTGGCTTCGCCCGTAGAGAACGGAGGGAAGTTGTAGTGCAGAAGGAAACGTTCTTTTCCGTGTTCCAATACGTCGTCGATAATCTTCTCGTCCAACTTGGTGCCTAAAGTCACAGTAGACAAAGACTGTGTTTCGCCACGTGTAAAGATAGCGGAACCGTGAGGGCCGGGCAGGTAGCTGGTCTCACACCAGATAGGACGGATTTCGGTCGTCTTACGTCCGTCAAGGCGCTTGCCTTCGTCCAGAATGGAACGGCGCATCGCCTCTTTTTCCACATCGTGATAGTAACGGTCGATGAGGGCTGCCTTTTCTTCCAGTTCTTCTTCGGAGAACTGTGCCTTGAATTCTTCGCGGATGGCATCGAAAGCATCCATGCGTTCGTGCTTGTTCTTGTTTCCGGAAGCGGCAATGGCATAAGCCTTGTCGTAGCAAGCGTTGTGAACGGCCTTACGGAGTTCTTCGTCGTTCACTTCGTGGCAATATTCGCGTTTCACGGTAGAGCCTACTTCTTCTGCCAGTTCCATCTGTGCCTTGCACTGAATCTTAATGGCTTCGTGTGCGGCCTTCATCGCTTCCAGCAAGTCCTGCTCGGAAACCTCGTCCATTTCGCCTTCCACCATCATGATGTTTTCATAAGTGGCGCCCACCATCAAGTCCATATCGGCTTGTTCTAGTTGTTCGAAGGTAGGGTTGATGACGAATTGTCCGTTGATGCGTGCTACGCGTACTTCGGAAATAGGTCCGTTGAAGGGGATATCTGAAACTGCAAGTGCGGCAGAAGCTGCGAGTCCGGCCAGAGCGTCGGGCATATCTACGCCGTCTGCTGAGAAAAGAATGATGTTTACGTATACCTCTGCATGGAAATTATCAGGGAATAAGGGGCGGAGAGCACGGTCAACGAGGCGGCAAGTGAGGATTTCGTAGTCAGAAGCGCGTCCTTCGCGCTTTGTGAAACCGCCGGGGAAACGTCCGAATGCGGAGAATTTTTCTTTGTACTCTACCTGTAATGGCATGAAATCTGTTCCGGGAACTGCGTCCTTGGCGGCACAAACAGTAGCTAAAAGCATGGTGTTGCCCATACGAAGCATTACAGAACCGTCTGCCTGTTTTGCCAGCTTTCCCGTTTCGAGCGTGATGGTTCTGCCATCAGGAAGCTCGATCGTCTTAACAATTGGGTTAATCATAAAAAATGTTTTATATCTAATTTTCTTTCAAAATTCGTGCAAAGATACATAATTTATTCATGTAAAATGGTGGGAATGAGATAAAAAGTTTGTATTTAGTTGTTTTTTGCAGTTTTCTATATGGAAGAACGAGGGAAAATGCTTTGACTGAACTTGAAAAGAAGTATATTTGCAGGCACGTTTGCAAAACAAAACTGAAGATACGATATGAAGAAAATCTTTTTTATGGCACTTGCTGCAATAGCATTGGGTGCATGTAATTCCGAACCGAAATTCAAAGTAGAGGGTGAAGTGTCTGGTGCCGACGGCAAGATGCTTTATTTGGAAGCCTCGGCATTGGAAGGTATTGTTCCTTTGGATTCTGTAAAGCTGGAAGGGGATGGCTCTTTCCACTTCAAGCAGGTACGTCCGGTGTCTCCGGAATTTTACCGTCTGCGGGTAGACGACAAGGTTATTAATTTCTCGGTAGATTCGACGGAAACGGTTTTGGTAAAGGCACCTTATACCGATTTCGCCACTGCCTATACAGTGGAAGGTTCTCCGAATAGCTCGAAGATAAAGGACTTGACGCTGAAGCAGATGAAGCTTCAGGATAATGTGAATGCATTGCTGCAGTCGGTGCAGGCACATAAGATAGGTGCCGATGTTTTTGAGGACAGCCTTGCCTCTTTATTGAAGAACTATAAGGATGAAGTGAAAATCAGCTATATTTTTGCCGCTCCCAATACGGCTGCTGCCTATTTCGCCTTGTTCCAGAAGTTGAATAATTATTTGATTTTCGACCCTCTGAACAATAAGGAAGACATTAAGTGTTTTGCAGCCGTGGCAACCAGCCTAAACAATTATTATCCGGATGCCGACCGCTCCAAGAACCTCTACAATATTGTGATAAAGGGAATGAAGAATACCCGTACTCCGCAGCAGAAGGTGGTGGAAATCCCCGAAGAGGCAATTTCCGAAACCGGCATTATCGACATTAACCTGCGTGACATGAAGGGCAATACACGTAAGTTGAGCGAACTGAAGGGCAAGGCTGTTATTGTGGACTTCACTGTTTATCAGAGTGCCGTTTCTGCTACACATAATTATATGTTGCGCGACTTGTACGACAAGTATGCCGCCCAGGGATTGGAAATCTATCAGGTTTCTCTGGATGCAGACGAGCACTATTGGAAAACAACTGCCGACAATCTACCTTGGATTTGTGTGCGCGACGGCAATGGAATTTATTCGTCTATAGCGGCTTCTTATAATGTGAAGAATGTGCCTTCTGTGTTCCTGGTCAACAAGAACAATGAGTTGAGTGCCCGTGGAGAGAGCATTAAAGACCTGGAGGCGGCAGTGAAAGCATTGCTGTAACATGTTATAAATAAGAAGTTTTCGTTTAAATATGTTACAAAGCAGCCTTTTATGCTTGACACGCATTGTATAAAAGGCTATCTTTGCAAAGGAAAATCGGAAAGAGGGTTCCAGCATGCTGACCATGTTGGAATTCTTTTTTGTTTATAGTACCATTAAAAACTAACATAACATTTAAGGAGGAAAAAGTATGGCTTATATGTCAGAAGACGGCTACAAGAAATTGATGGCCGAATTGAAACACCTGGAGACGGTGGAACGTCCCAAAATATCGGCTGCCATTGCCGAAGCGCGTGACAAAGGTGATTTGTCGGAAAATGCAGAGTATGACGCTGCTAAGGAAGCTCAAGGTATGCTTGAGATGAAAATTAACAACTTGAAGCTGACCATTGCCGACGCTAAGATTATTGATGAGTCGAAGTTGAAAACCGATTCTGTACAGATTCTCAATAAGGTAGAGCTTAAGAACGTGAAGAATGGCATGAAGATGGTTTATACTATCGTTTCCGAAAGTGAAGCCAATCTGAAGGAAGGAAAGATTTCCGTCAATACTCCGATTGCACAAGGTCTGCTTGGCAAGAAAGTAGGTGACATCGCAGAAATTAAAGTTCCGCAGGGCATGATTAACCTGGAAGTAGTGAACATATCCTTTTAAAGGAAGGCAGGTCCGCATACGGGCTTGCCTTATTTTATAATTTATAGCTATGGCAACAATATTCAGTAGAATTATCGCAGGTGAAATACCTTGCTACAAGGTGGCGGAGGATGACAGATTCTTTGCGTTCCTTGACATCAATCCGTTGGTAAAAGGTCATACATTAGTCATTCCCAAGCAGGAAGTGGATTATATCTTCGATTTGAACGATGAGGATTTGGCGGCGATGCATGTTTTCGCCAAGAGAGTGGCACTTGCCATCGGCAAGGCCTTTCCGTGTAGAAAGGTAGGAGAAGCGGTATTGGGGCTGGAAGTGCCTCATGCGCACATACATTTGATTCCTATGCAGAACGAAAAAGATATGCTTTTCTCCAATCCCAAACTGAAACTGACGGACGAAGAATTCAAGGCTGTGGCAGAAGCTATCCGTGCAGTGCTTTAATCGGTTTATTTTCCTCCCCTAAATAAACGGAAGCGGGAGTTGGACTTCATCCAGCTCCCGCTATTTTTTTGCCTTCGGCACCTATCCTTTAATTTTTAATTTAAATGTATTCCTCTCCCTGTTTTATCTGGGCATCATTCACATATTTGCGGATGGTATGTTCTTCATCTTTCTTGCAAATCAGTAATACATTGTCCGACTCGGCTATGAGATAACCTTCCAAACCGTCGATAACTGCAAGTTTGTTGTCGGGCAGCACCACGATATTGTCTTTGCTATTATAGATGAGGGATTTACATTTTAAGGCTACATTGCCTGCTTCATCTTTGGGAGACAAATCATACAAAGACCCCCAGGTTCCTAAATCAGACCAGCCGAAATCGCCTAATGACACATATACATTGTCTGCCTTTTCCATGATGCCGAAGTCTATGGAGACATTGGGGCAAGCAGGGAAGTTCTCATCAATGAATTGTTTCTCTTGGACTGTTCCATACACATCTTTGCCGGGGGCCAGTTTGGAAGTCAGCTCGGGCAGCAGGGCTTCGTTTGCCTTGATGATGGTATTTACGTTCCACATGAACAGACCAGAGTTCCAATAGAATTCTCCACTTTCCACGAATACTTTTGCCAGTTCCAGTTCGGGCTTTTCAGTGAAGGTTTTTACCTTGTAGAAATTATCACCGGCGGCTTCGGCTATTTGTATATAGCCATATCCGGTTTCCGGACGGTTGGGCTTGATGCCGAGTGTCAGCAGATTGTCCGATTGGGAAACGAAGTCCAGCCCTTTTTCGATAGCTGCCAGAAATTCGCCTTCCTTCAGGATTAAGTGGTCCGAAGGAGCTACCACTATATTGGCGTTCGGATTCAAGGCGCAGATATGATAGGAAGCCCACGCAATGCAGGGGGCTGTATTCCTGCGTGTCGGCTCCAGTAGAATCTGTTCGGGTTTAAGTTCGGGAAGCTGTTCTTTTACAAGGTCGGCATACAAGTCATTTGTTACGATAAGTATATTTTCCATGGGGATTACCTGCTTGAAGCGGTCGAAGGTTTGCTGCAGCAAGGAACGTCCTGTACCGAAGAAATCCAGAAACTGTTTTGGAAGTGTCTTGCGGCTGAATGGCCAGAAACGGCTGCCGATTCCTCCGCCCATAATTACACAGAAATTATCCTTATTGGTTACCATGCTATTGATTTTAAAAGTTTCTGCTAATGTACTGCATATTTTACAAACAAGGAATGATTCAAGCAGGTTTTATCGTTTTTTTCGCCTTTTTTTAGGAAAAGTATTGCAGGTTTAGAAAAAAGCTGTATCTTTGCACCGCATTTGAGAAGTCAAACATGCCCAGATGGCGGAATCGGTAGACGCGCTGGTCTCAAACACCAGTGGATT
>ERZ773150.2604-NODE-2604-length-13285-cov-2.549962_pt1 | contig 13285 bp, 9 predicted proteins | sample MGYA00580845_ERZ773150 | MGnify/ENA primary metagenome ERZ773150 (study PRJEB29015, sample SAMEA2737848) | human gut metagenome | biome: human gut; feature: human-associated habitat; material: faeces | place: China | collected 2012 ...
GAGAAAGGAACGCATGAAGTTTGTGGTCGAGAGCATTGCCAATGACGTACCCTCGTTTTGCCTCTCGCACCTTAGGATCCGGACTGGCAACATAGCATTCTATGCCTGATTGTTCACATAATCGCTCAATGTCACGCACAATAGTGCCCGTGCTGCCTTGGCCATATACAGCATTTATCTGTAGAACCTTCATAAATCTTTTATATACTTAGCAGGAACTTCCCCCATAGACTGTATTAGATGGAATGTCTTTGTTTGCAAAACTATTGGCTCCAATAATTACGTTGTCCCCTATAGTTATCTTTCTGCAATGGTACAATTGCTATATATGACAACATTATTTCTAATTGTTGGATAACCCTCTCTACCTGCTCCAATAGTAATATGCTGATAAATTTTGCAATTGCTTCCAAGTGAACCATACGAGAAATTACAATATCTAAAGCATTGTGCTTTTTATGCTACTTTAGCAAGTGCAGCAGGAGGCTGTCTTGGTATCTAGGCAGAGGACGTCCCTTTTGTTATAGCCATTCTCTTCATCATAGCCTATCACCAAGGCTATGATGAAGAGAATGGCACTCCATTTTGACTTTATGGTCTGTTAGTACGTCTACTATTATCAGATAAAATCATATTAAGGTCCTTGTTTCAGTGTAGCTGCGAAAAAATATAATCCACTCCGGCTATAGTGAAATTCTCAGCCTTGCGTTTTTACAGCCGTTGCCTATGTGGATTTTACTTTTATGGGCTACATCATCAAGACGGATAGCCGGAAGAAAATGTCGCTTGTCATCCCGTTTCGTCTCGTTATGGGAAAATACGGATTTTACGGATGTCGTTGTTTCAGAAATGACGAAGTCCTACATTACCGGAACTATCCGTATCGTATGGGAGATTAAAATTCTATCTTTAGATTTAAAATGATTTTAATCTTTCTTGTTAAAGATTACATCTCTTTCCTCCACACCATCTTGTTCACTACGCCCACGTAGCTCTGGATGATCTTCACCACCTTAGTGGAGACATTTTCATCCGTGTAGTCAGGAACCGGAGTGCCGTAGTCGCCGTTCTTGACAAGTTCTACAGCCGTGTCGACGGATTGGAGAAGTCCTTTGGTGTCGATGCCGGAGAGAATAAAGCCTGCCTTGTCGAGAGACTCGGGACGTTCGGTCGAGGTGCGGATGCAGACTGCCGGGAAAGGATGCCCTACGCTGGTGAAGAAAGAACTCTCCTCGGGAAGGGTCCCCGAATCGGATACGACGGCGAAGGCGTTCATCTGAAGACAGTTGTAGTCGTGGAATCCCAGCGGCTGCTGAACCTGTACGCGCGGATCAAGCTTGAATCCGGTAGCCTCGAGACGATGACGGCTGCGGGGGTGGCAGCTGTAGAGAATCGGCATGTCATACTTCTCGGCCATTGCGTTGATCGCATTGAAAAGGCTGAAGAAATTCTTCTCCGTGTCGATGTTCTCCTCGCGGTGAGCACTCAACAGGATGTAATGCCCCTTCTTGAGTCCGAGTCTCTCGTGTACGTCGGATGCCTCGATCTCGGCGAGGTTCTGGTGGAGTACCTCGGCCATGGGCGAACCGGTGACGTATGTACGCTCACGGGGAAGTCCGCATTCTGCCAGATATCTTCTTGCATGCTCGGAGTAGGCGAGATTGACGTCCGAGATGATGTCCACGATGCGGCGGTTCGTCTCCTCCGGCAGGCACTCGTCTTTGCAGCGGTTGCCGGCCTCCATGTGGAAAATCGGAATGTGGAGCCGTTTTGCCCCGATGACACTCAAACAACTGTTGGTGTCGCCAAGAACGAGTACGGCGTCCGGTTTGGTTGCGGCGAAAAGCTTGTAGCTGCAGTTGATGATGTTGCCGCAGGTCGCGCCGAGGTCATCTCCGACCGCATCCATGTAGACCTCCGGCTCGGCGAGCTTCAGGTCGCGGAAGAAGATGCCGTTGAGGTTGTAGTCGTAGTTCTGTCCCGTGTGGGCCAGAATCACATCGAAATATTTGCGGCATTTGGAGATGACGGCCGCGAGCCGGATGATCTCCGGGCGGGTGCCGACGATGATGCAGAGTTTGATTTTGCCGTTATTTTGCCAGTGAATATCACTGTAGTCGAATTTCGGAGTTTTGGTTTCCATAGATCGTTTTGATTATTCAGCCATCTTGCGGCCTTTATTCGCTTACTACGGGATCGAAGAAGGTGTCCGGCTGCTCCGGGTTGAAAACCTCGTTGCAGTACATGACCGTGACAAGATCCTGAGTCTTCGAGAGGTTGATGATGTTGTGCGTATATCCGGGCAGCATGATGACGCTCTGAATCTTGTCGCCCGAGACTTCGAACTCGATAACCTCGTCCGTACCCTCTTTCCGCTGCTGGATCAGGCCGTGGCCGGAAACAACGATGAACTGCTCCCATTTGGTGTGGTGCCAGTGCTGGCCTTTGGTGATACCCGGTTTGCTGATATTGATGCTTACCTGTCCGCAATTGAGCGTGTGGACCAATTCGGTGAAGGAGCCGCGGTCGTCGCAGTTCATCTTCAGGTCAAAAATGGCCTTGTCCTTGGGAAGGTAGCTCAGATAGGTGCTGTAGAGTCTCTTGGCAAAGCTGTCGGCCGGAATCTCGGGGATCATCAGCGTCTTCGGCATGTCGTGGAACTGGTGCAGAAGGTCGACGATTTCGCCCAGCGTAGCCTTGTGAGTGACGGGGCAGTAGCAGTAACGTCCTTCAGCCGAGGGCAATACGGTCAGTCCTTCGAACTCGCAGTGGTGCTCCTGGCCTTTCAGCGCGGCGATCATCTCTTCAACAAGGTCGTCGATGTAAAGGACCTCGAGCTCCACTTTTGGATCGTTGACCGTGATGGGCAGCTCGTTGGCGATGTTGTTGCAGAACGTGGCGATGGCGCTGTTGTAGTTGGGGCGGCACCATTTCCCGTAGAGATTGGGGAACCGGTAAACAAGAACTTTTACGCCGTTTTCCTCGCCATATTGGAGGAAGAGATCTTCGCCCGCCTTCTTGCTGCGCCCGTATTCGCTGTTGCCGAAACGACCGGTAAGAGAGGCCTGGGCCGAACTCGAGAGCATGACTGGGGCCTTGTTCCCATGCTTCTTCAGCGTGTCCAGAAGCGTTGAGGCAAAGCCGAAGTTGCCGGTCATGAACTCTTCGGGGTTCTGAGGCCGGTTCACACCCGCAAGGTTGAATACAAAATCGCATTCGGAGCACCAGGCATCCAGCTGCTCCATGGTGCTGTCCAGGTCATACTCAAAGACCTCATCGATCTGAAGGTCTCCGTAGTACTTGGCCTTGCCTGTTTTGATGTTATTAAGTTGGGAGCAAAGGTTCCGACCAACGAAACCCTTTGCTCCGGTTACCAGAATTTTCATCTGTTATTCGCTTCTATAGTCGCGGGACTTTGCTTTGGGCTGCAGACCGAGGTCTTCGCGGATGAAATTGAGCTTGAGGAGCAGCGCCTTCATGCCTTCGACATCGAGTCGCTTGGTGTTGTGGCTGTGATAGTCCTCCATGCGGCTGATGGCATCGTCGCCTTCCGTGAAGAATTTGTCGTAGTTCAGGTCACGGGCGTCGCAGGGAATGCGGAAGTAGTTGCCGCAATCTTCCGAACGAAGCATCTCTTCACGCGTAACAAGCGTTTCATAGAGTTTCTCACCGTGACGGGTGCCGATGATTTTCACCTCGGTCTCTCCGTATTTGGGATTCACCTTGGCGTAAACCTGCTTGAGGGCCTCTGCAAGCACGTCGAGGGTTGCGGCCGGGGCTTTCTGAACGAAGAGATCGCCGTTGTTGCCATGCTCAAAGGCATACATGACAAGATCGACAGCATCATCAAGCGTCATCATGAAGCGGGTCATGTTGGGATCCGTGATGGTGATCGGCTTGCCCTCTATCATCTGCTCAACCCAAAGCGGAATCACGGAACCACGGCTGGCCATTACGTTTCCATAGCGGGTGCAGCAGATGGTGGTCTTTGCATCCGGCCCCAGTGCACGCCCCTGGGCAATGGCAACCTTCTCCATCATGGCCTTGGAGATACCCATGGCGTTGATTGGGTAGGCTGCTTTGTCCGTAGAGAGGACGACGACATTCTTAACACCATGAGCTATAGCGGAGAGAAGTACATTGTTGGTGCCTTCTACATTCGTACGCACAGCCTCCATCGGATAGAATTCGCAAGAGGGTACCTGCTTCAGTGCGGCCGCCGAGAAGACATAATCGACTCCGTTCATTGCAAAATCTATAGCCTCACGGTTGCGTACATTTCCAATATAGAATTTTACTTTGTTCGAAACGTCCGGACGATTAGCCTGAAGGAAGTGGCGCATGTCATCCTGTTTCTTCTCGTCGCGGGAGAAGATACGAATTTCCCGGATGTCAGAGTCGAGAAAACGACGCAGAACTGCGTTGCCGAAACTTCCCGTACCGCCTGTGATTAACAGGACTTTGTCTTTGAAAATGCTCATAATATGAAGATTTATAATGTATTGTGTCTTTTATTTTGAAAGCGTTTGTCGGATACAGCCTTTGTTTAACAGCATGCAGATGCCAATAGATGTTGTTAGGTCAGTGGTTATTCCTTGCCGTGAAACTTTGCATACCATTCTGCAAATACTCTCAATCCGTTCCTAAGGAATGTCGATGGCTTGAACCCAAAGTCGTGCTCAAGAGGTGTTGTATCGGCGTATGTTACAGGAACGTCTCCCGGCTGCATCGGAACGAGCTCTTTGTGTGCTTCAAAAGCATAATTTGCGGGCAGGATTCCGGCTCGTACTAATTCCTGTTGCAGGATATCGACAAAATCCAACAGATTCTCTGGCTGGCTGTTGCCTATGTTGTAGACTTTGTAAGGCGGCAACGGCAGTCCGTCTTCTCCAGTTATGCGCTCCGGTGCATGTTGCATAACCCGAACGACTCCCTCGACAATATCGTCGATATAGGTGAAATCCCGCTTGCAGTTTCCGTAATTAAAGATGCGTATCTTCTCTCCTTTTACAAGCTTGTCCGTAAATCCGAAGTAGGCCATATCAGGACGTCCTGCGGGGCCATATACCGTAAAGAATCGTAATCCGGTTGAAGGTATGTTATATAGTTTGGAGTACGCGTGCGCCAACAATTCATTCGACTTTTTGGTTGCGGCGTATAACGATACCGGATTATCAACTTTATCATCGGTCGAATAGGGTACCTTTTTATTCGAGCCGTATACGCTGGATGAGGAGGCGTAAACCAGATGTTCAACTCCTGTCTGCCCATTATCGTAACTGTGTCGACAGGCTTCCAAAATGTTATAAAAGCCGATGAGATTACTTTCGACGTAGGCATCAGGATTGGTAATGCTGTATCTGACGCCTGCCTGTGCTGCCAGGTTTACAACGATAGCAGGTTTATATTCGTCAAACAAGCGGATGATGATTTCCCGATTTGCTATCGAGTCGTGAATGAACACAAATCGATCTCCAAATTCTTCCAGGCCTTTCAGTCGATCATGTTTCAGGGAGACATCGTAATAGTCGGTAATGCTGTCTATACCGATGACTTGCAGTTCTACATAGTCCGTCAAAAGCCGTTTGGCAAGATTCGATCCGATAAAGCCGGCAACTCCAGTTACCAGAACTGTTTTGCCGTTCAGTATTATATTGTAGGGTAACATATAATAGGCTGTTTAATCTCTTCTGAAAATATCTCGGGTATAGACTTTTGTCTCGACATCGCCCAGGCAGGCGTCATAGCGATTTGCTATGATAGCAGCACTCATTTGCTTGAATTTCTCGAGATCGTTGACGACCTTGCTGCCGAAAAATGTCGATCCATCCTCGAGGGTCGGCTCGTAAATGATAACCGTTGCGCCCTTGGCCTTGATGCGCTTCATGATGCCTTGAATCGAACTCTGTCGGAAATTGTCACTATTGGATTTCATGGTCAGGCGATATACACCGATCACGATTGGCTTCTCCCGCTTCTTATTGTAATCATTTGTCGAAGAGTAGCTATAATATCCAGCCTTTTTCAGAACCTGATCCGCAATGAAATCCTTGCGGGTGCGATTCGACTCGACGATGGCCTCGATCAGATTCTCCGGGACATCCGCATAATTGGCCAGCAATTGTTTGGTGTCTTTCGGCAGGCAATATCCGCCATAACCGAACGACGGGTTATTGTAGTGAGTCCCAATACGGGGATCCAGACCAACTCCGAGAATAATGGCTTGGGAATCCAATCCTTTTACCTCGGCATAAGTATCCAGTTCATTGAAGTAGCTGACTCGAAGGGCCAGGTAGGTATTGGCAAAGAGCTTTACAGCTTCAGCCTCTTTCAGACCCATAAACAGCGTATCGATATCCTCTTTGATGGCCCCTTCCTGCAACAGTGCAGCAAACGTATGGGCGGCCTTCTCAAGCGCCGGAATATCTGCGATGGCTCGAATGGCATCATTCTCCTCCTTGAATCGCTCATCGTTGATAATTTTGGGAATACCCACAATAATACGGCTCGGATAGAGATTGTCGTAGAGAGCTTTGCTTTCACGCAGGAATTCGGGTGAGAACAGCAGATTGAACCGTTTTACCCCCTTTTGCATGTACTTGATATACAAACTCCGACAGTAACCTACGGGAATCGTCGACTTGATAACCATGACAGCCTGAGGGTTGACCTCCAGGACCAGATCGATCACCTCCTCGACGTGGCTTGTGTCAAAATAGTTTTTGATAGGGTCGTAGTTTGTCGGAGCGGCAATCACGACAAAATCCGCATCCCGATAGGCCGCAGCACCATCCAATGTGGCTGTGAGATTCAGCGGTTTATCGGCTAGATATTTTTCAATATAGTCGTCTTGAATCGGAGACTGTTTCCGATTCAGCATCTCCACCTTCTCGGGAATAACATCAACTGCGGTTACTTGATGATGCTGGGCCAACAATGTGGCGATAGACAAACCGACATAGCCGGTTCCGGCTACGGCAATCTTTAAGTCTTTGTTCAAATCTGTGTTCATTATGGTTGATTTTACTTTGTTTCTTTATCGAACTCTTCGAATCGGGAGTTCTTGGACTTGAACTCGGGGACGATTTTCTTCATCAGGCGAACCATGTCCGGAATGACGACGGCGCGGCAAAGCTCCTCCAACTCCTGCGCACCCTTGAGAGCATCGGCGTAGTCGTACTCGCGGACCTTGGCGATGCGGATACGGTCGTGTGACGTCGGAAGCGTGTTCTCCGTATTCGACAACACCTCCTCATAGAGTTTTTCGCCCGGGCGCAGTCCCGTGTATTCGATCTTGATGTCCTTGTCGACCTCCAGACCGGCCAGCTCGATCATGCGCTTGGCCAGGTGGGCGATCTTCACCGACTTACCCATGTCGAAGACAAAGATCTGCGTTCCGGTGGCCATCGTGGCGGCCTCCATCACCAGCCGGCAGGCCTCCGGGATCGTCATGAAGAAGCGCGTGATGTCGGGGTGCGTCACCGTTACCGGGCCGCCCTTGGCTATCTGCTCGCGGAAGCGCGGGATCACCGAGCCGTTCGAACCCAGCACGTTGCCGAAACGCGTAGTGACGAACTTCGTCTTGCCCTTCACCTTGCCGGCCTCGATGGCCAGACCGAGCGACTGCACGTAGATCTCGGCCAGACGTTTTGTACAGCCCATGATGTTGGTCGGGTTGACGGCCTTGTCCGTCGAGATCATAACCATCTTCTCGACGTCATATTCGATACACTTGTCCGCCACGTTGCGCGAGCCGGCAACGTTGGCCAGAACGGCTTCGCAGGAATTCTCCTCCATCAGCGGCACGTGTTTGTAGGCTGCTGCGTGGAAGACCACCTGCGGACGATAGGTGCGGAAGACGAAATCCAGACGCGGAATCATGCGTACGTCGCCGATTACGGGAATGAACTTCAGATTGGGGTAGCGATCCTCCAACTCGAGGCGGATGTTGTGCATCGGCGTCTCGGAGTTGTCGAACAGCACGAGTTCCTTGACTCCGAACGTCGCCAGCTGGCGGCACAACTCCGAACCGATGGACCCCGCCGCGCCCGTAACCAGGATCGTCTTGCCGCGGAAGTTGGCGATGATCTCGTCCATCGAGATCTTGATCTCTTCACGTCCCAGCAGGTCCTCGATCCTGATCTCGCGGATTGCCTGACGCTGCACCTTGCCGTCGACCACCTCGTCGATCGAGGGAGCGATCAGCTCCTTGAGGTTGCAGTCCGTACAATAATGGATTAGGCGCTCCTGCTCTTCGCGAGCCTCATGGACGTGGGCGAAGAGAATGGCGTCAATATCCTTGCAGTTGTGCAGGTACTTGACATTCTCTTCGGTCTCGAAGTAGTAGACCGGGAGATCGGCCAGCATATGATTCTTCAGTGTTTTGCCGTAGGTCAGGAAACCGACGACCTGATACTCTTGAGAATTTTGGAGTTGGGTCACCAACGAAACGCCCTTGTCGCCGGTTCCGTAGATCAGGATCCGCTGGCATTTGCAATGCCTTTGACGGCTGTCTTTGAGCCAGTCATAGACGACAACCATGGCAACGCGCATAATCACCAGTCCTGAAAGGCTCAACAATATGTCAAACAACAGAGTGATCCAGATCGCTGGAAATGTCGGGCCAGCGACACCCAAAGCCAATATAACTGCGATCCCAATTCCCTTGAAAACAACGGCGACACTCAAACGGCCCAAACCCCGCAAGGTGGCGTGACGGATGATTGATTTGTGGGTTTGGAGCAACACGAACGCGATCCAGGAAAAGACAACGGATCCTCCGAGCCACCAGCCGATTGTTTTCCAGATAAGGGCTTCAGCACCCAAAAGAATGCTTGCAACTAACAGTGAGATGATCGAGGCCCCGGCCGAAACCAGCAGGTCCAATGCAAGAATCAACCGCGAACTGACATAGCGGTCCAGACGTAATTTCTCAATTAAGCGATACATGATAAATTTGTATTTTGATTTAGATTACGATCAGATGGGGAGGAGGCTATTCGCCCCCATGGCCGAACTGCCGGTCGAAATCGGCCAGGTGGCGGATCAGCTGCGCCTTGCTCTTCTTGGGCGACTCTTCCGCGAGCCAGGGATCGATCAGGGCGTGCGCCTGGTCGTAGTAGAACCGATTGTCCGTGCACCCGTAGAGCGTCACGAGCAGAAGGGCCCTGGATTGCTCGGCCCGCACGGCCGGCAGCATCTTCTGGATCGCCACGAGTTGACTCTCGCGCTTCGACGTTTCGTCGAGAATCGTGTAGGCCTGCAGCAGCAGGGCATAGAGTTTGCTGCGCATGATGTCGGAGTCGAGCGTCAGACACCCGTACTCCTGCAGTACCTCGGTGGCGATTCGGCGATCCTCTTCTGCGCCTTTCTTGGCCAGATGCCTGCATAGGGCGTCGTGTAGCCGGTCGAGGAGTTTGCTGTTGTTCAGTCGGGAGTAATAACTTGGGGTCTCGGCATTCAGTTCGACCACCTCATACTCCCCGGGCTGGACCTTCAGCAGCGGGACGCACATCCAGTTGTCGATCGAGACCAGAATCTCCTTGTGGCGGGAGGGGGCGTTTGTGACGACTTTGGCCTCAATTCCCGCAAAACGCCCTTCCGTGATACGAATCCGGTCGCCCTTGACCAGCCAGGCGGGATCCGCGGTGCAGACCGGGACCGGCTCGGCATACGAACGCGCAATCCATTGAAGATCACTCATGGCCTTGTCGGTCAGATAGGGGTAGTGGTAGCTCTCCTTGCTATCCTTTACGCGCGGGAGCAGGTTGTATTGGGGCAGGCGCTGCTTGATCCGGTAGATTTCGCACTCCGACGCGTGTACGAACAGGTAGTTGTACAACAGCGAACGTCGGGTTGTCACCAGCCGCCCATTCATCTTTCTGGCCTCGACAAGAACCGGAGCAAAGTACTCGAACAGAGGTTCGTTGTCGCGCCGCCTGCGGGCCAGTTCGCGATCCAGCTCTTCGGTCATGGCTTGGTTGCTGGTCGGGTAGACCATCACGTACCAGCGCACGATGTGGCGGTTCTGGACCTCGGACAAGGGGGCTGAGGCGGATTCGGATGGATTGGCGGTTTGGGAGAGTGCGGACGACACGGATTTTGCCATTCATTCGGGAGACTGCGCTCCGCGACCTCATCAGGCTAAATGTAATAGCCTGACAAATAATAAATTGTATATTTCTTTTGAGTGATGCTTAAAAATTTCATACAGTTTCGCACGTGTGTTTCAACCGCACATAATCCCGCACTCCTTTTGCTTTCCCGTAATAGAGTTTCCTCTCGTTTATGCGGGAGTAAGGTCTCTATTTAAGAAATCACACATCACTGCCGCAAAGGTAGAAAAAAAAAGGGGTTAGTACAAAATGGAAAACACGGTAAAATTGACCCAGTAGGGACGGATGAAATTGACCCGGTAAAAACGGCTTAAATTGACCACCTTAAAACGGTCGAAAGTGATCCATCTAAAACGGAGCAAGCTGCCCCAGTCAGTAATTTGAGTAAAAAGTAGTTGTTCAGAGGTTTAAAAGGAGTTGGATTTTGTTAGCTTGACTATCAAAAGCAAACCAAAATCCAGAGACTATGCCTAACAGACCTTTGAAAATGAATAAATTACGCACGATCATTCGATTGTACACCGATCGCGTTGGTTTAAGGGCTATCGCCGAGATGGCCCGCACTTCGCGCAACACGGTAAAAAAGTATGTCAACAAGTGGAACACCCTCAGCCTTACCTATAAGGAGTTCCTTTCCAAGAGCGATGCCGAGCTTTACGCTCTGTTCTGCATCGAGGAGACTCCGGTGGAGTCCAATCCCCGTATAGACGCCCTTGAGGCTTTTCTTCCTTCTGCCAGCAAAGAGATGGGGCGTAAGGGTATGACCAGCCACAAGCAATGGGAGCGTTATCGCGCAGCCCATCCGGACGGTTACAGTCTGACGCAGTTCCGTGTCGCCTTGCGTCGCTACGAACGCATCAGCAACCCGTCGATGCGTATGGAGCATAAGGCAGGGGATAAGTTGTTCGTGGACTATACGGGCAGCAAGCTGTGGATCTACCCTCCGGGTGAACAACCCCGCGAAGTGGAGGTGTTCGTGGCGATCCTGGGATGCAGTCTGCTGACCTATGTGGAAGCTGTCGAGAGTCAGCGCAAGGAAGACTTTATCTCGGCCTGCGAGAACGCCTTTTATTATTATGGCGGCGTACCCAAAGCTATCGTTCCGGATAACCTGAAGAGCGCGGTTACGAAAGCCAGCCGTTATGAAGCGATTCTGAACACGGAGTTCGAGCGGTTCGGCGAACACTATGGCGTGACGGTATATCCTACCCGGGCCCGCAGTCCCAAGGATAAGGCCCATGTCGAGAATGCGGTTAAGCTTACCTACAAGGATATCTTTACTGTCATCGAGCCGTTACACTGTCCCGATCTGCGGTCACTTAACATAGCTATCCGTGCGGCTCTTGAGAAACATAACAACCAGAACCGTCCGCGGCGCAACTACTCCCGTCGGGATTACTTCGAGGATGTAGAACAGGAAGCTCTCGGGCCTCTGAACCCGATCCGTTACCAGATGAAGAAGCATATCGTCACTACGGTCGATAAATACGGTTATGCGCGCCTACACGAAGACATCCACTACTACAGCGTTCCACACACCTACATCGGCAAGAAAGTACAGTTGTCCTATACGGTGGCCGACGTGGAGATCCGCTACAACTACGACATCATAGCCCATCATACCCGCGACCGCCATAACTACCGCTACACTACCGTTACCGAACACCTTTGTCCAAAGCATCGCGCGGTGATGGAGTGGTCGCCGGAGCGGTTCCTCCAGCAGGCTGCCGCCATACATGAAGACGTGGAGCATTATATCCGCAGGATACTGGAGAAGACCCGCTATCAGGATCAGGCCAACAAGATATGTTCGGGCATCCTGAACTTCGCCCGTAAAGTGGGGCCCGACCGTCTGGCAGCGGCCTGCCGACTGGCCGACAGTTACGGCAAGTACAGTTTCCGGGAGATACAGGATATACTTCAGAATAAATCCGAGGCGATAGACCTTCCGGAGGAGCCTGCCGATATGCCTGAACACGAGAACATCAGAGGCAAAGAGTACTATAAATAAATACTTAATCCATAAAACTATGAACAATCAGACATTAGAGAAACTGCGCCAGATGCGCCTCTTTGGTATGCACGACGCTTTTAAGACCTCGCTGGAGAACACTATCAAAGAGAAGATGACCCAGGACCAGTTCGTATCGCACCTGGTTCACAGTGAATGGGACAACCGCAAGAACCGAGCTGTTGAACGGGCTGTCAGAGCCGCCCAGTTCCGTTACAACGCCACCCTGGATGATGTCGACTATACCTTCGAGCGGGGTCTCGACCGTAATCAGGTCGAGCGGCTTGCCGCTATGGAGTTCGTGCGCGACCACAAAGACCTTATCATTACCGGACCGACAGGAACGGGCAAGAGTTATCTGGCCACCGCGCTCGGCTATAAGGCCTGCCAGGACGGTTTCCGAGTAATGTATGCAAGCACGGCCAAACTAATGAGCCAGCTCAAAATATCCAAGGCCAAAGGCACGATACTGGCCGACCTGAAGCGTATCGAACGCGTAGACCTGATGATCCTGGACGACTTCTGCATGCAGCCGCTCGACGCCCAATCGCGCGGCATACTGATGGACATCATCGAAGACCGGCATCAAAGGCGCTCGACCATGATAACCTCGCAGATCCCCGTAAAGGACTGGTACGACGTGATCGGCGAGAAAACCATCGCCGACGCCGTACTCGACCGCATCGTACACCACTCGCTGCGCGTTGAACTGTTCGGCGAGTCGATAAGGAAAAGAAAATCTAAATCTGAAAATGCCTATGGATAGACGCCTGCAGCTGCAAAACTACTCTTTTGTTCTTTTAGAACAAATAGTTATATTTGCAGTGTTGGTCGACACAATCCCGACCGTTTTATGGGCGAGAACTAAGTGGGGTTCTCGCATAAAATCGGGACGAAAGACCTACAAAAAAAAGTTGTTTAACCCGGGCAAAATCATATCCTTTTAGACCCTAATCCGGACAACAACTTTGAACTCTTTTTACGCTTCAACTTTTGGGGGTCATCTTCCTCCGTTTTTTAGGGGTCACTTTAACCGTTTTTTCCAACACGGGGACCTCCCCGTGCTTGTTGGGTCTCGTCCGACGCACGTAGAACGAGATCCGAAAAGTACTTTTTTGTCGATTCATATACTCCATGTGTTAGCTGTAATTATATGACA
>ERZ773150.2609-NODE-2609-length-13273-cov-13.208882_pt1 | contig 13273 bp, 14 predicted proteins | sample MGYA00580845_ERZ773150 | MGnify/ENA primary metagenome ERZ773150 (study PRJEB29015, sample SAMEA2737848) | human gut metagenome | biome: human gut; feature: human-associated habitat; material: faeces | place: China | collected 2012 ...
GCCGGATCTTCTACGCCGTCCGGCAGGCGGCAGGTGACAAAACGCATTTCAGTTTCCTCCCTCAGTGGCGGTAGGCGATGGCGTTCTGGATGCGGTCGGCCTCAGCCTGCCCGGCCAGCTGGCGCACCAGCTCCAGCGCAAAGGGGATGGCACCGCCCAGACCGTAGCTGGTGGTGATATTGCCGTCCACTACCACTTCGGTATCCAGCACCTCAGCACCGGCCAATTTGTCTTGGAAACCGGCGTGCGCCGTGGCTTTTCTGCCCTCCAGCAGGCCGAGAGATGCCAGCACGCTGGGTGCTGCGCAGATGGCAGCTACCTTTTTGCCGCTCTTTGCAAAGGAAACGCAGGTGTCGGTAACGGTCTTGTTGGCGGCAAGGTTCGGGGTGCCGGGGATGCCGCCGGGCAGCACCACCATGTCCACATCCGAATAATCCACCTCTTCGGCCAGTGCGTCGGCGGTGATGTGCACCTTGTGGCTGCTCACGATCTCGCGGCTGCCGGATGCGCTGGCCACGGTCACCTCTACCTTGGCGCGGCGCAGCAGATCGACCACCAGCAGGGCTTCACATTCCTCGGTGCCCTCGGCAAAAAATACAACAGCTTTGCTCATAAAAATCAAACCTCCCTGATTTCTGATGAAGACGGCGCATCTGCGCCGCATGAGGAAAAACGATAGAAGTACCCCGCTGGCGTGGGGACTTCTGCCTTCCCGGTTGAATGATAAAAGCCGCATACCGCACGGGCGGCACGCGGCATGGTTTGTGTGGAAGTTCAGTTTTGATCGTCGGCAGCTTTTTCCGCTTCCAGCAAGGCGCGCAACACGCTGTCGTCGGCACTCAGCACCCGGCTTACCCGGCTGATGATGGCGCTGGATGCACCGGTCTTATCCATGATCTCGGTGTAGATGCGCTTGTCCACCAGCATCTCGGCAATGTTGTAGCGCTGCTCCATTGCGCTCAGCTCGGAATAGCTGCACACATCCTGTAAAAAACGGTAACACTGTTCCGGAGTCTTGAGCTGCAAAAATGCCTGATACAGACCGGACTGGCCGGTAGGATGATCTTTTGCCATGTCGTTCTCCTTTTTTGCAGATGCCGCCCACAGGCAGGCACTTTATTACACTACACCAGTGTAGTACAAACGGGGAGAAATTTCAATAGCTTTTGCGGCTTTTTAGCCCAGCGTATGCTCAAATACCACTTCGTCCCGGGGGACGGTGCCGTTTTCCTGCTCGGCGGGCTTTAAATTGCGGTAGCGCAGGGCCTTGAAGAACTGCTGCACCGGCAGGGCCTTGGCGTGCACGGTGCACCACACACGGCCCTTGCCCTCGCCGCGGGCCAGCCGCTCGCAGGAGAGCACGATGTCCCGGCCCAGTGCCTTGCCGCGGTATTCGGGCCTGAGGTACAGGTGCATCAGGTGCAGGGCGGTGTTCTCCATCTTCCACGCAAAGTAGCCGATGGTCTTGCCGCTCAGAACCACGAGGAAGTAGTTCACATCGTTGTCGATATCCTCCTCAATGGCATCGGCGCTCTGCAGCTCTTCCACAAGGGTGTCCAGCTGCTTTGCGGGGTAATAGCGCTTGTACACCTCATGCCAGAGTTCACTGGCAAGGTCGGCGGTGGCGTGGATATATTTGGCCTTGGCGACCAGCTTGTAATCAGGCTTCATAGTTCTCCTTACACTTTTACGATATAATCCGGTTTGCGGGGTGCTGCGGGCTTGGGGTCTGCAGCAGGGTAGCCCAGAATACAGTGGCCGATGCCGACCCAATCGCCCTCGATGCCCCACTGCCGGAGCAGGGACTTGCCCTCTTCTGTTTCAAACTCTTCCTTTGCGCGGTTGATCCAGCAGCTGCCCAGCCCCAGCGAAGCTGCAGCCAGCATCAGGTTGCCCATGACAAGGCTGCCGTCGGGTACGGCATTTGCGGCGTGAGCATCGGCCAGCACTACCAGAATGGTGGGAGCGCCGTACATAGGGTCGGTGTCCCTGCCCATGACAGCGGCGTTCATGCGGGTGAGCTGGGCGCGGGTGGCAGCGTCCTGCACGACCACGATCTTTGCGCTCTGGCGGCCCATGGCGCTGGCGGCGTAGGTGCCGGCTTCCAGCACGGCATCCAGTTCTTCGTTTGTGATCTGCTCCGGCTTATAGGCACGGCAGCTGCGGCGGTTTTTGATGGTTTCCAAGGTTTCGTTGGTCATGGCAATTCCCTCCCTTAAAGCATGTGCCTTTATTGTATCACAACAAAGGCCGGAGTGCAAAGAGAAACCGGCAGGAAACGCTTTTGTTGCACGTAAACGTTTCAGCGATGAAAATCATGTCAAAATGCACAATAAAACGTAAAAAGATTATGAAAAAGCATCCTTGCTGCCAAAGGGCAAATACGTTATAATAGGGCTACCAAACTGGAAAGGAGTTGTGCTCTATGGCAAAGGCATCGCAGGCAGTCATTCTGGAAAATGAATTTTATATCATTAAAGCCCCCAATGGGAAGGTGCTGGAGGTAAAGAACTTCAACACCGAGAACGGCGCGGCCATCCAGCTGTGGAGCTATGCGGGTCATCCGTGGCAGCAGTGGCAGTTCGTGGACGCAGGCGAGGGACGCTGGCGCATCTGCAACCGCTTTACCGGAAAGATGATGGATCTGGCCCTTGGCGGTGTGGTGGAGGGCACATGGCTGCACCAGTGGAGCCGCACCAGCGGGCTGAGCCAGTGCTGGGCGCTGGAGCCCACCCGCAGCGGGCGCACCCGCATCCGCAATGTGCTGGCGGATAAATACATTGACCTTGTGGGCATGAACACCGCCAACGGTGCACAGGCCCAGATCTGGAACTTTGTAGCAGGCGGCAATCAGGAGTGGACGCTGGAACGCATCGATCCGGACACCGCCCAGAGCGGCCGCCGCGCCGAGGAGGCCAAAGACCCGCAGCCCACGCCCAGCCAGCGCAAGCATCAGAACGACCTTGTGCGCAAGCTGAACAATGCGGGCAAGGGAAGAGCAAGCCGGAAGGGGCAATGATTTTAAATTGCCGCCGCGTTGCTCTGGCATATTCAGAGGAAAAAGTTATTTTTGATTTGCACCCCGGCAAAGCCTGCGGGCTTTGCCGGGGGTGTTTTTTCACGGGAGGGGCCGCAGCGAAAAACGGCATTTTCCACAAAAACAAGATCAAAAGGAGAACTCAATGAATCTAGGAGCCTTTATGAACCCGGAATTTCCCATTTTCAGCACCACGCTGTGCTATCTGGAACGGGATGATGCCTACCTGATGCTGCACCGCATCAAAAAGCAGGACGACTACAACCACGACAAATGGATCGGTGTAGGCGGAAAGTTTGAGCGGTTTGAAAGCCCGGAGGACTGCCTGCTGCGGGAAGTGAAGGAGGAGACCGGCCTGACGCTGAAGCGCTTCCGCGCCCGGGGTCTGCTGACCTTTATTTGGGGCAACATGACCGAGTTCATCCACCTGTACACCGCGGATGAATGGACGGGCGAGATGGTGCAGGGCGATGCCTGCAGGGAAGGCGTGCTGGAATGGGTGCCGAAGGATAAGGCGGCTGAGCTGCCCATCTGGGAGGGCGACAAGATCTTCTTCCGGCTGCTGAATGAGGAACGGCCTTATTTCTCCCTCAAGCTGGTGTATGAAGGCGATACCCTGAAACAGGCGGTGCTGGACGGGAAACGAATCGTTTGAGCGCTTCCTGTGCAGAGCGCAGCCGCGTGTTTAACCGTGAAAAGACAAATCCCGGCAGACCACAGCCTGCCGGGATTTGCTCTATCAAAAACAAAAAGCAAAAAGAATTTTCCGCTTAAAAATCAGTTCAGCTTCAGGTCGCCCTCTTTGATCCAGCCCAGCTTGCGCTCGATCTCGCAGAAGATCACGCTCAGCACAGCGGGCAGAACAAAGCACAGCAGCACCATGGCAGCCCAGTCCACCGGGGTGATGGCGGCTTTGGTACCGGCGGCAATGTCGCTGACCCAGCCGGTGTACACGCCGATCTGGCCCACCAGACCGCAGGTGCCCATGCCGGAAGAGACAGCGGCACCGTTCATCTCAAAGTGGAACACGCAGGTGGCCAGCGGGCCGGTGATGGCACTGGCCAGTGTGGGCGCGATCCAGATACGGGGGTTCTTGACGATGTTGCCCATCTGCAGCATGCTGGTGCCAAGGCCCTGACTGACCAGACCGCCCACGCCGTTCTCCTTGTAGCTCATCACGGCAAAGCCGATCATCTGGGCGCAGCAGCCTGCCACGGCGGCACCGCCGGCAAGGCCGGTCAGACCCAGCGCGGCGCAGATGGCGGCAGAGGAAATGGGCAGGGTCAGCGCCACGCCCACAATGACGGATACCAGAATGCCCATGGCCAGCGGGGCCTGTTCGGTGGCCCACATGATCAGGGTGCCCACCTGACTTGCGGCAGCGCCAATGGGTGCGGCAATCAGCATGGAAAGGCCCACGCCGGAAAAAATGGTCACCAGCGGGGTCACGAGGATGTCCACGCGGGTCTCCTTGCTCACGGCCTTGCCCAGCTCGGAAGCCACGATGGCAATGATGAGCACGGCCAGCGGGCCGCCTGCGCCGCCCAGAGCATTGGCAGAATAGCCTACGGTGATCAGGCTGAACAGCACCAGCGGCGGGCAGTGCAGCGCCCAGCCAATGGCGCAGGCCATGGCCGGGCCGCTCATGGCCGTGGCGTAGCCGCCAAGGTCTACCAGCACGTCAAGGCCGGTCTGCTGGCCCAGCGTCTTGATGATGGTGCCGATCAGCAGGCTGGCAAACAGGCCCTGCGCCATGGCACCCAGCGCTTCAATGAGATAGCGCTGCGGGGTGATGACGATATCCTTGCGTTTTAAGAAATCTTTCACATTTGACATGAGAAACTGCCTTTCTGTTTCAAGATGGTGGATTCAATGCAAAAACTGCATGTCAAGTATAATACCATACACATGTCAAGACAACAAGACAAAATGCTGATTTTGCTGGAAATATCTGCAATTTTTGGCTTTGTGCAATGTTTTTGCGGGCTGAGACGTATCTGTTTTGGAGCATTTTCTGATACCGGGGCGGCAGCTTTTCGGAGCTGCGCTTTGCAGTGTGCGGCAATTGACGGGGGCTTGCCCGCGGGTGTATACTGAAAGAGTATTGAGAAGATGAAACGCTGCCCTTTTTGCGAAGGGCGGCATCCCGATAAAAATGCATGAGGTTTGGAGCACAGCATGAAAAAAACGTTCTGGAATAAACTGACTGCCCGCGGCACCCGCGGCAAAACGCGGTGTGCAGCGGCAGTTCTGGCATTGGCAATGACCTTTTCAATGGGCGCACCGCTGGCACTGGCTGCACAGCCGGAAGAAAGTCCCGCGGCAGTGACCGAGACTGTTTCTGCACAGCAGGAAACGGCAATGCCCACCCTGCAGACGGAGACCCCGGAGCTTGCTGCACAGGACCCGGAAGCGCCGCCTGTACAGGCCACTGAAGCGGAGGAGAACAGCACGAACCAGCACACGCCGGAAAACAGCGTGGTGCTGACACCGGAAGAGATCCGTGCCGCGCTGGATGCCGGTGCCATGGATGCCGCCGAGGCCCAGTGCATCGACCTGAGCGATGAGAACGGTTTTTTCAGCTGGCTGTTCAATTTCCTGTTTGGCTGGCTGGGCAAAGACGAGTCCCAGCCGGAGCCGGCCTACTCCGGCTGGCGTACCTCCGGCGGCAAGACCTACTACTACAGCCAGACCACCAACAAACCGGTGACCGGCATCCAGTGCATCGACAATAAACTCTATTCCTTCAATGCGGACGGTGTGCTGGAAAATGGCAAGACATTCGGTGTGGATGTTTCCAAGTATCAGAAGAACATCGACTGGAACCAGATCAAAAAGGCAGGCGTGAGCTTTGTGATCGTCCGCATCGGCTACCGCGGCTATGGTGCTTCCGGCACGCTGGTGCTGGACCCCATGTTCGAGGAGCATTTCACCAATGTGAAGAATGCGGGCCTGAAGGTGGGCGTGTATTTCTTCAGTCAGGCCACCACCGAGGAGGAGGCCAAGGAGGAAGCCTTTGCCTGTGCCTACGTGCTGAACGGACGCAAGCTGGATTACCCCATCTTCTTTGACACCGAAGCATCCGGCGCTTCCAATGGTTCCGGCCGCGCCGACGGTCTGGGTATGGAGGACCGCACCAAGTGCGCCATCGCCTTCTGTGAGGAGGTCAAGGCACAGGGCTACAAACCCGGTGTGTATGCCTCTACCCTGTGGTACCGCAAGCGTGTCGATCTGAACAGCCTGAAAAAATATACCATCTGGAACGCGCATTATGGCGTTGCCAGCAGCCCCATCGACTGCGCCCTGTGGCAGGGCACCTGCACGGCACGCCTGCCCGGCTATAAGGGCGATATGGACGTGAACATCAGCTACATCGGATAAGTGAGGAAACTGCAATGGACCGCATTCGCCTGATCGCATCGGACATGGACGCGACCCTTCTGGACGAGTACAGCCAGCTGCCGCCAAAGTTTACCGATACCATCCGTGCACTGGCCGGGCAGGGCATCTTGTTTGCCGCCGCCAGCGGGCGGCCTCTGTACACACTGGAAACGATGTTCCCGGATCTGCTGGAGGAGATCATTCTCATTGGCGACAACGGCGGCGCTGCCCGCTGGAAGGGGAAAGACCTGTTTGTGTCCGAAATGCCTGCCGAGGGCTGGCGGCAGCTGGCCCGCAGCACGAAGCAGGCCGGAGACGTGGGCCTTTTGTGCGGCCTGCAGGCTGCTTATGCCGAAAAGCAGGATGAACGATACGATGCCGTTTTCAAGAATTTTTATACCCGGGTGGAATACGTGGATGACCTGACTGCGGTGGAAGCGGCGGCGGATAAGTTTACCGTCTATCTGCCCAACGACGACTCGCAGGAAGCCTTCGACCGGACCTACGGCGCATTCCACACCGGAAATGGCGGTGCATTCTCGGTGGCAGTGGCAGGCAGAAACTGGGTGGACGTGATGAACCCCGGTGTGCACAAGGGTGCAGCACTGGCAAAGGTGGGTGCACTGCTGGGCATTCCGGCCGACAGCATGATGGCCTTTGGCGACACCTACAACGATGCCGAGATGCTCACCACCGCGAAGTACGGCTTTTTGATGGAGAACGGCAGCGGACCGCTGCGGGCGCAGGTGCCGTTTCTGGCACCGTCCCACCGGGAATACGGCGTGATGCAGGTGCTGAAACAGGTGCTCCGCCAGAACGGCGAAGTAAGCTCGGAAGATTTTACAAAAGCACATTGATCGATATTGACAAAAGGGCAGGTTTTACCTGCCCTTTTGTCATACACCCCAGCTGTGCTGAATAAATTGTTCTCAGAGCAATAAACAGGCTGGGGAGGCATGGGGATATGTTTGTAGTCACGTTAAGCAAAACGAGCCTGAAAAAACTGGGTCTGGGTGCCATGTGCTGCGCACTGGTGGTGTGCAGTGCTCTGCTGGGCCGGTTCATCAGCAACCGCACCGTTGCGGTCTCGGCGGCGGTGAACAAAATTGAGAGTGCACAGGACATCCAGACATGGTTCACCGGCTACGGTCTGGATGTGGACGGCGCATCCATCACGGCAGACAAGGTCAAGATCCCCCGCAAGTGGGATGACAGCTTTTCGGCCTTCAACGGGGTGGTGCAGCAGAGCGGCATGGACCTTGCACGCTACAAGGGCAAGACCGTGGAAAAATGGACGGCGCTGATCCCGGCGGCAAGCAGCGGCGAGACCAGCCGCTACGGCGTGCTGTTGGTGTACCGCAAAAAGGCCGTGGGTGCTTACCTGCTGGAACGGCCCTCCGGCGTTGTGGTGGGCCTGAAAGACATGCAGGCCGCCATGGCGGAGGCCGAGGCAAAGCAGACTTCCGGCGAGGACTACGAGGGCGACTGGGGTGAGCGCCACGACGAAGAGCTGACCGGAAGTGAACCGGCACAGCAGACCTCCGGCGAGGACTACAGCGGCGATTGGGGCGAACGCCATGACGAGGAATTGACCGCCCAGCAGACCTCCGGTGAGCCGGATGCCGTGCCGCAGGCTGTGCCTTATACGGAACTGCCGCTGGATGCCGAGGGCTACCCGGTGGAATGAGCACCGGAACGACTTGCCAAAGCCGGAAACAACCGGGAACGGCTTCGGGTTTTGATGCAAAATCAGGCCGCAATTTGCCTAAAATTTGCGCACAAGCAGAAGAAAAAGTGAAATGCGTGCATTTTTGTCACATTTGTATGTTCAATTGTACCAAAATTTTGCATAAAAAATTAGCAATATGAAATGGTGAAAAATTCCCGGCAAGGGTTTATAATAGATGTATCAACCGTGCCGCGGCTCGGCCGCGTCTGGTGCAAGTGCAGAAGCGCCGCACGGGATCAAGTAAGGAGAAAATGATTATGAAGGAATTCCAGTATACCGTTAAGGATGCATGCGGCATCCACGCTCGTCCCGCCGGCCTGCTCGTCAAGACCGTCAAGGGCTTTGCCAGCAGTGCTACCCTGGAAAAGGACGGCAAGAGCTGCGATATGCGCAAGCTGATGGCTCTGATGGGCATGGGTGTAAAGCAGGGTGAGACCGTTACCGTCAAGGTCGAGGGCGACGACGAGGAAGCTGCAGCAGCAGCCATCCAGAAGTTCCTGACCGAGAACGTCTGATTCCGCAGTTAAGATGAGGAAGGCCCTCGCGGGTGAGCTGCGGGGGCTTTTTTTGGACTGTCGGAGCAGTGCGGCCCCGGCACAGATGAAGAAGGAGTAGTGTGCAATGCAGGTAGGCACCGGTAAGAGCATCCTGAATGGCATCGCCATCGGCAAGCTCAAGATCTACAAGAAAAAGGATACTGCCATTTCTGCCGCAGAGGTAGCGGATACCGCAGCGGAAGTGGCGCGTTTTGAAGAAGCGCAGCAGAAGGCCATTGAGCAGCAGACTGCGCTGTATGAAAAGGCACTGGCAGAGGCTGGCGAGGACATCGCCGAGGTGTTCAACATCCATGCCATGATGCTGGAAGACGACGACTTTGTGGATGCCATCAAGGAGATCATCAACAGCCAGAAAAAGTGTGCCGAGTACGCCGTCAAGACGGCAGGCAACAATCAGGCTGCGGTGTTCGCCGCCATGGATGACCCGTATTTGCAGGCCCGCAGTGCAGATGTCATCGATATCGCACAGGCCATTCTGGACATCCTGCAGGGGGTGGACAACGCCAGCCTGCAGGGCACCGAGCCCAGCATTCTGGTCGCGGAGGATCTGGCCCCGTCTGAGACCGTCCGCATGGATAAGAGCCTGCTGCTGGGCTTTATCACCCGTGAGGGCAGCTCCAACAGCCACACCGCCATTCTGGCCCGCAGCATGAACATCCCTGCCCTGATCCAGTGCAAGGATATTCAGGACGACTGGGACGGCAAGATGGCGGTCATCGATGGCTACAACGCCTGCGTTTACGTTGACCCCACCCCCGACCTGCTCAAGAGCCTGAAAAAGCGCCAGCAGGAAGATCAGAAGAAGCAGGCCCTGCTGCAGGAGCTGAAGGGCAAGCCCAACACCACGCTGGACGGCAAGACCATCAATGTCTTTGCCAACATCGGCGGCATGAGCGATGTGGGTGCTGTGCAGCAGAACGATGCCGGCGGCGTAGGCCTGTTCCGCACTGAGTTCGTCTACCTGAACTGCAAGGACTTCCCCACCGAGGACTACCAGTTCGAGGCCTACAAGCAGGTGGTGGAGAGTTTGGCTCCCCGCAAGGTGGTCGTCCGTACCTGTGACATCGGTGCCGATAAGACCGTCGATTACATGAAGCTGGATCACGAGGAGAACCCCGCTCTGGGCTACCGCGCCATCCGCATCTGCCTGACCCGCAGGGACTTCTTCAAGACTCAGCTGCGCGCTCTGCTGCGTGCTTCTGCCTACGGCAACATGAGCATCATGTTCCCCATGATCACCAGCCTGCGGGAGCTGCAGGATGCCAAGGCTGTTCTGGAAGAGTGCCGTGCAGAGCTGACCGCTGAGGGCGTGAAGATGGGCCAGAACATCGAGGTCGGCACCATGATCGAGACCCCCGCCGCTGTGCTGATCGCGGACGAGCTGGCTGCCGAGTGCGACTTCTTCTCCATCGGCACCAACGACCTGACCCAGTACACCTGTGCGCTGGACCGCCAGAATGCAAAGCTGGAGCCGTTCTTCAACCCGCACCATCCCGCTGTGCTGCGCGCCATCAAGATGACCATTGAGGCGGGCCACCGCCACGGCATCTGGGTGGGCATCTGCGGTGAGCTGGGTGCCGACACCGCCCTGACCGAGACCTTCCTGCGCATGGGCGTGGACGAGCTGTCCATGAATGCCAAGAGCATCCTGCCGGTGCGCAAGATCATCCGCAGCGTGGACCTGAGCAAGCCTTCTGAGAAGTAATTCATCCGAAAATCCCGGTTTACCGTTCCCATAAAGCTCCCCGGCAGGGCATCCCGCTCTGCCGGGGTCTTTCTATACCGGGCAAAAGTTTTCGGAAAATACTTTAAAACGATAAAGCGAAATGCTATACTATAAGCGATGACAGGGTATGCAGGTGTCCAGCGCTGCCCATGGAGGACCGTTATGACTCAGTTTTTGATTCGTCTTTTCATCCGCCAGCCCGACCATGCGCAGGACCCTAAGGTGCGCGCCGCCTACGGCAACCTTGCCTGCTGGGTGGGCGTGGCATGCAACCTGCTGCTGTGTCTGGGCAAGCTGACCGTAGGCACTCTGTTCGGCTCCATTGCCATCATGGCAGATGCCCTGAACAACCTGTCGGATGCCTCGTCCAATGTGGTCAGTCTGGTGGGCTTCAAGCTGGCCGGCAAGGCCCCGGATGCAGAGCATCCCTTCGGCCATGCCCGGTATGAATATCTGGCGGGGCTGGTAGTCAGCGTGACCATTCTCGGCATCGGCTTTTCGCTGCTGAAGGAATCGGTGGTCAAGGTGCTGCACCCCACCCCGGTGATGTTCAGCTGGCTCACGGTGGCCGTGCTGATCGCATCCATCCTCGTCAAGCTGTGGATGAGCGGCTTCAACCGCACCATCGGGCGCATCATCGGCTCCGAGACCCTCATTGCCACTGCTGCGGATAGCCGCAACGATGTGCTGAGCACCAGCGCGGTGCTCGTTGCAGCGGTGCTGTGCCGCGTGACCGGCTGGGATGTGCTGGATGGCCTGATGGGTGTAGGCGTGGCGGCGTTCATCCTGATCTCCGGCTGGGGCCTTGTGATGGATACGCTCAGCCCGCTGCTGGGCGAAAGCCCCAGCGAGGATCTGGTGGACCACATCGAGCAGAAGGTGCTCTCCTATCCCGGCGTGCTGGGAATGCACGATTTGATGGTGCACGACTACGGCCCGGGACACCAGTTCGCCTCCCTGCATGTGGAACTGCCTGCCGAGCAGGACCCGCTGGAGGCACACGACCTGATCGACAACATCGAGCGGGACTTCTTTAAAAACGACAACCTCATGGTGACCATCCACTACGATCCCATCGTCACCTCGGACGCTGCCGTGGGCGTGCTGCGCGCCCGCCTGACCGAAAAGCTGCGCCAGCTCGACCCGGCCCTTTCGCTGCACGATCTGCGCATTGTGCCGGGCAGGACCCACACCAACGTGCTGTTCGATCTGGTGCTGCCGGCAGGCTATGCAGGGGATAAGGTAGAGCTGCTGGCACAGCTGGAACAGTTCATCAAGGAACAGGATACAGCCTACAGCTGCATCATCAAGGTGGAACAGAGCTATACGGCTGCCCACAAATAAACTCTCAGGGGGAAGTATTATGCTGAATGAGACCTACCGCGCGATGCTCGGCAATAAGAGCGTCATCCGCGAGACCTTCATGTACGGCAAACAGCGTGCCGCAGAGATCGGATATGAGAATGTGTTCGATTACTCGCTGGGCAACCCCAGCGTGCCCTGCCCGCAGGAGTTCACTGCCGCCATGCAGGACCTGCTGGCCAACGAAGAGCCGGTAAACCTGCACGGCTACTGCCCTAGTCAGGGTGACCCGGGCTTCCGCACCGATGTGGCAGCGCACCTGACAAAGACCTTTGGCCTGCCCTATGAGCAGAAGCACATCTTCCCCACCACCGGTGCGGCGGGTGCCATTGCCCATGCCATCCGTGCGGTCACGCAGCCCGGCGACGAGGTGCTCACCTTTGCGCCCTACTTCCCGGAGTACGGCCCTTATGTGGCGGGCACCGGGGCAGTCCTCAAGGTTGTGCCGCCGCAGGCACCGACCTTCCAGCCCAATCTGGACGCATTCGAGCAGATGATCGGCGAAAAGACCACCTGTGTGCTCATCAACACCCCCAATAACCCCACCGGCGTGGTCTACTCTGCCGGGACGCTCACCCGCATGGCAGAGATCCTGACCGAGAAGAGCAAGGCTTTTGGCCACAACATCTTCCTCGTCAGCGATGAGCCCTACCGGGATATCGCATTCGACGGCAAAAAGGTGCCCTACCCGGCGGCGTTCTACCCCCACACTCTCACCTGCTTCTCCTATTCCAAGAGCCTGAGCCTGCCCGGCGAGCGCCTTGGCTATGTGGCGGTGCGTCCGGGCTGTGAGGGCGAGGATGTGCTGGTGGACATGATGGCCCAGATCTCCCGCTTCACCGGCCACAACTGCCCGCCCAGCATCATCCAGCGGGCCGTAAGCCGCTGTCAGGATGTGACCAGTGATCTGAGTGTGTATGAGACCAACATGAACCTGCTGTACGATAAGCTCACCGCGCTGGGTTTTGAGGTGGAGCGCCCCGGCGGTACCTTCTACATCTTCCCCAAGGCTCTGGAAGAGGATGCCAACGCTTTCTGCATGAAGGCCCGGGAGTTTGATCTGCTGCTGGTGCCCAGCGACAGCTTTGGTGTCAAGGGCTATGTGCGCCTTGCCTACTGCATCGATACCGAAAAGGTCAAGCGCAGCCTGCCGGCCCTTGAAAAGCTGGCAGCCGCTTACCGCAAATAAATATTCTGCCGAACTGCCCGCGCGGCATCTGGCAGTGCAGCGCGGCTGGAGAAACGATCCAAAGAGAGGAAAGGGAACCCTGCTATGGAAAAGATCAAAATGACCACGCCCCTCGTCGAGATGGACGGCGACGAAATGACCCGCATTCTGTGGAAGATGATCAAGGACGAACTGATCCTTCCGTTTGTGGACCTCAAGACCGAATATTACGATCTGGGCCTGCCCAACCGCGACGCTACCGCCGACAAGGTGACCATGGATGCCGCCCTTGCCAACAAGAAGTACGGCGTTT
>ERZ773150.2624-NODE-2624-length-13219-cov-3.414236_pt1 | contig 13219 bp, 10 predicted proteins | sample MGYA00580845_ERZ773150 | MGnify/ENA primary metagenome ERZ773150 (study PRJEB29015, sample SAMEA2737848) | human gut metagenome | biome: human gut; feature: human-associated habitat; material: faeces | place: China | collected 2012 ...
GCAATTGACAAGTGGTTCTCAATAGGGGATTTCCGAATGGATACAAGTGTAATCTGTTTTCGACATTGTAGAAAATAAAATAGATGCAAATCTGATTAGGTTTCCATGCAGATGTAAATGTCGTTTTCTACAAAGAAATATATACCTATGTGAGGTTAATTTGGGTTAAATATAAGTACCTTGTGATACAAGGTATCTTGGTAAAGCATATATTTGTGGCAGTTAATGACAAAATATTTTTCTATTTATGTAACGATTTCGCAAAATGTTCGTCTAATAGATAAAAGTAACAACAAATATGATGATTCATCTGGAAGGAATTAACAAAACGTATTTCAACGGTGCGCCGCTGCACGTTTTGAAAGGCATAGACCTGGATATAGAGAAGGGAGAGATGGTGTCTATTATGGGCGCGTCCGGATCGGGAAAATCCACACTGCTGAATATCTTGGGAATACTGGATACATACGATACGGGCACTTACACCCTGAACGGGCAGTTGATCCGCAATCTGAGCGAAACCCGCGCGGCGGAACTGCGTAACCGGATGATCGGTTTCATCTTCCAGTCCTTTAATCTGATTTCATTCAAAAATGCGATGGAAAATGTTGCCTTGCCCCTGTATTACCAGGGTATAAGCCGGAAGAAACGGAATGCTATGGCGTTGGAATATTTAGATATGGTCGGGCTGAAAGACTGGGCGGAACATATGCCGAACGAAATGTCCGGCGGGCAGAAACAGCGTGTTGCCATTGCCCGCGCCCTGATTGCCAAGCCGCAGGTGATCCTGGCGGATGAGCCGACCGGAGCGTTGGACAGCAAGACGACGGTCGAGGTGATGGAGCTGCTCCGGAAAGTAAACCTCGAAGGGCTGACGATGGTGATCGTGACGCACGAACCTTCCGTGGCCGAGGCAACCGACCGCATTATCCGCGTGAAAGACGGTCTGATAGAAACAATAGAAAAAGGATTGGGACATGTTTGACTTTGATAATTTCCGAGAAATATGGAGTACGATCCAAAAGAATAAACTCCGTACCTTCCTGACCGGCTTTTCCGTAGCATGGGGGATTTTCATGTTGATTGTCCTCTTGGGGGCAGGAAACGGGATGAAGAACGGGATCATGTCGAACTTTCGCAACTTTAGCCTGAATCGGGTGGAGACATGGCCGCGCTACACGAGCAAGCCGTACAAGAGAATGCAGATGAACCGGAGGATCGAATACAAAGATGAAGATCTGATTGCCATCCCTCGCGAAAATCCCGAAGTGGATTTGATCACGGCGAGTATCAGCCGGAGCGATACGCTTTCCTACGGAGACGAATATAATGCCTATTCCCTGAACGGAGTGCACCCTTCGAAGGCGGTGATTGACAATATCGAAATGACGGTAGGAAACGGCCGTTTTATCAATGATATAGATGTAAAGGAAAAAAGGAAGGTGATTGTCTTGAGTCCCCGCATGAAAGAAGTACTTTTCAAAGGCGAGGACCCGTTGGGCAAATATGTGAATGCCGGAAGTGTCGCATACCAGGTTATCGGTGTCTATAAGGCGGAGGACAACGACAACAACGCGCCGGCCTATATCCCTTTCAGTACGGCGCAGACCTTGTATAACGCCGGCTACGGACTGGATGAGATCATCTTTACGGTGAAAGGTATTTCCACGCAGGAAGAATTTGACGCTTTCGAGAAACGTTTCCGCCAGCAGATGGGAGCGCGGCATAAGTTCGACCCCGAAGACCGGCGGGCGATCGGTATGTGGAGCACGCTCGAAAACTTCATGATGCTGAATGGGATGATGAACGGTATCGCCCTCTTTATCTGGGTGATCGGCATCGGGACACTGACTGCCGGGATCGTAGGCGTGAGCAACATCATGCTGATAACGGTACGTGAGCGGACGAGGGAGTTCGGCATCCGGAAGGCGATAGGGGCGACTCCGTTCTCCATCCTGAAACTGATCATTGTCGAATCGATCCTGATCACGGCGGTGTTCGGTTATTTGGGGATGATCTTAGGAATCGGGTTGACGGAAGGAATCAATTCGGTCATGGAGATGATGAATGCCGGAAAGAATGTTTCACAGGATGACATGAGTATCTTCCTGAACCCGACGGTGAACCTCAGTGTGGCGTTGTCTGCTACGGCCTTGATCATCGGAGCAGGTGTGTTGGCAGGCTATTTCCCTGCCCGCAAGGCGGTCAAGATCACGGCGATCGAGGCCATGCGCAATGAATAATTGGTAATTGAAAATAGAAAGATTATGTTCATATTTGATATAGATCGCTGGGTGGAAATATGGGTGACGATCACCCGTAATAAAACCCGTAGCCTGCTGACCGGCTTCGGTGTGTTCTGGGGCATCCTGATGCTGGTGATCCTGTTGGGTTCCGGCAACGGTTTTAAGAATGGCGTGTTGAAGAACGTCGACGGTTTTTCGACGAACTCCGCATTCTTCTTTTCCGAACGGACCGGCGAACCCTACAAAGGGTATAAGAAAGGGCGTTACTGGCAGATGCGCAACCGCGACTTGGAGACGATCCGCCAGCGTGTGAAAGGAGTGCGCTATCTTTCGCCGATGATTATGCAATGGGGCGGACAGAATAATGTAGTGAGAGGACAGAAAGCTGGTACATATAACGTGCGTGGCGTCTATTCTGAATATTTCAATATCGAAACGCAGCATATCTTGGCGGGACGCTTGTTAAATGAAATCGACATGATCGAAAAGCGTAAGGTGTGCCTGATCGGTAATATCGTGCGCGAAGTCCTTTTTGCCCCGGATGAAGATCCGATCGGACAGTACATACGGGTGAATGGCATCTATTACCAGGTAGTCGGTGTGATCAAGCCGAAGCCCCGTGCCCAGATTGGCGGGCGTACGGAGGAAAGCGTAATGATCCCGTTTAAGACGCTCCAGCAGGCTTCCAACCAGGGAGACAAGTTCTGGTTCCTCTGTGCGACGGCCGACGACGGTTATTCCTGTGATAAGATGGTGGAAGACATAAAGACAGTCCTGCGTTCGCAGAACGAAATTTCCCCGACGGACGAACATGCTATCAGCAGCTTTACGATAGCCAAACAGTTCGAAACATTCGATATGTTGTTCACCGGTATTAATATTCTGGTTTGGCTTGTCGGTATCGGAACTCTGCTGGCTGGTATTATTGGGGTTAGTAATATTATGATGGTGACAGTTCGGGAGCGGACACGCGAGATCGGAGTGCGCCGTGCGATCGGTGCGAAGCCTTTCGATATTATATCGCAGATCATGAGTGAGAGCCTGCTGTTGACATCCCTTGCCGGGTTGATCGGGCTTAGCGTGGGGGTATTCCTGCTCGATGTGGTGAACAATGCGATGGCAAGCGACGGAGATGTGTCTAACGACACGTTTTTTTCCAATCCCGAAATCCATATCGGGACAGCGGTGGCAGCTACCGTAATTCTGTTGTTCAGCGGTCTCCTTGCCGGATTGATCCCGGCCTGGCGTGCCATGCAGATCAAGGCGATAGATGCTATCAGGGAAGAGTGAATTGGATTTCAGATTTATGATTTATAAATTTGTGTCTACGTATAAATCATAAATATTTCCATTGTCAATTAATAAAAAAGTATAGTTATGAAGAATCGTATCGTAAAAAAAGTCCTGCGGATCATCTTTTTGGTATTTGTGGGAGTTGCTGTTGTCGGCACTTTCTATTTCTTGTGGAAGAAAGCGCAACCTGTCATTACCCTCTATGAGTTGGTTACCCCTGCACGTGACACGATTGAGACGAAGACCGTGGCGACCGGAAAGGTCGAACCTCGTGATGAAGTCCTTATCAAACCGCAAATGTCGGGTATCATCTCCGAATTGCTGAAAGAAGCTGGACAGATGGTGAAAGAAGGGGAGATCATTGCTCGTATCAAGGTTATTCCTGAAATGGTTCAGTTGAATAGTGCCGAATCGCGTGTACGGGTGGCGAAGATCAACCTCGAACAGATCAGTGCTACCTTCAAGCGGGATAAAGAGTTGCATAAACAGGGGGTTATCTCCAAAGAAGATTACGAAACATCTCTTGCCAACTATAAAAAGGCGCAGGAAGAGGCAGAGAACGCTCAGGATGCTCTTGAGATTATCCGTGAAGGTATCTCTAAACGGTCTGCCGCTTCCAGTACGACACAGGTTCGTTCTACTATCACCGGTATGATCTTGGATGTGCCTATCAAGGTCGGTAACTCGGTGATCCAATCGAATACTTTCAACGACGGTACGACGATCGCTACTGTTGCCGATATGAGCAATATGATCTTTAGGGGGAAAGTAGACGAGACGGAAGTCGGCCGTATCCATGAAGGGATGCCGATCAAATTGACGGTTGGCGCTATGGAAAGCCGCACGTTCGATGCTGAACTGGAGTATGTGGCTCCTAAAGGTGTGGAAGAGAACGGGGCTGTGCTGTTTGAGGTGAAGGCAGCCGTGCATATGCCAGGCGATGCCTTTATCCGTGCCGGCTACAGTGCCAACGCCGAGATTGTGTTGAAGCGTGCGGAGAATGTATTGTCCGTACCCGAAAGCTGTGTCGAGTTTAGCGGTGATTCTACTTTCGTACAGGTAGTAAAAGCGGAAAAGCCGGAACAGAAGTTTGAAAAGCGTGCCGTTAAGGTAGGTTTGTCCGATGGTATCAAGATCGAGATTAAGGAAGGTCTTGCCGAAAACGAAAAGGTACGCGGGGCGATTGTCGATCCGAATAAGAAATAATTGTAAACGATAAAATGATGAGAAGCCAATTAATAATAGCTACGACTTTGTTTCTTTCCGGTACTTTTGCTTGGGGGCAGGAACTCTCCAAACGATGGTCTTTGGAAGAATGCATCCGTTATGCAATTGAGCATAACATCGATCTGAAGCAAAAAGAGCAGGATCAGGAAAGCCGGAGAGTAGAATTGCATACCAGTAAGTTCAGTTGGTTGCCCGATCTGAATGCCAATGTCGGACAGAACTTCGACTTTGGACGTTCTCCTTCCAAATCAGGTGTGATTGTGGATCAGAACTCGGCTAATACTTCGGCATCTGTCTCTTTGAGCATGCCGATATTCGACGGCTTGCGTATTCCTGCCCGCAAGCTGGACTTGAAAGCGGCTGTCGAAACGTTGAATAAGGCGAAGGAAGACTTGTCGATTAATGTTGCTTCCTACTATTTGCAGGTTTTGTATAATAAGGAAGTCCAAAAGATTGCCGAGTTGCAGGTTGCGCTGAGCAATGAGCAGGTCGTGAAAACCGAAGCATTGGTAAAGAACGGGAAGGTTCCCCTTTCCCAGTTATACGATATGAAAGCGCAGCTAGCGAAGGACGAAGTCTCGCTGACCGAAGCGCGTAACAATGTGAAACTGGCATTGCTCGACTTGACGCAAAGCCTCGAACTGGAACGCGACGGTGAAAATTTCGATATCGTAGTCCCTGAAATAGAAGATGCGGTTGAACAGTATATGGGCAGCATCCTTCCTCCGGACAATGTCTATGATCATGCTGTCGCTTTCAAGCCGCAGATCAAGGAGCAGGAATTTCTCTTGGAAAGCCAGAAGAAAATGCTGAAAGTGGCTCGGGCAGGTTATTATCCGAAACTGAATTTCGGCGCCAGCTACAGCAACGGCTATTACCATTATTCCGGTGATGGCGAATATACGAATCTTCCTTTCAGCGACCAGTTGAAGAATAACGGGCGTAAGACGATCGGGTTCAGCTTGAGTATCCCGCTGTTCAACCGCTTTCAGGTTCGTAACAGTGTCCGCTCCGCCCGTATCAATATCCGGAACCGGGAGTTGATGATGGAGAATACGAAGAAGGTGTTGTATAAAGAAATCCAGCAAGCCTACTACAATGCGACTGCTGCCCAGGAGAAATATACCGCATCCGACAAATCTGTCCTCGCTAGCAAGGAGGCTTTCTCTTATGCCGAAGACCGTTATGCCGCCGGTAAGAGTACGGTTTTTGAATACAGCGAAGCCAAAACGAAGTATGCCCAGAGCTTGTCCGAACAGGCTCAGGCCAAGTATGACTTCATTTTCCGCACCAAAATCTTGGACTTCTATAACGGCACACCAATAACACTATAACATATTTAGGTTAGACACATTTGTTTAAGAAAAAGAAGGTCTCTGCGATGGAAACCTTCTTTTTGTTCTTATATTTGTCCGAGAGATTATGATTTACAATTCAAGGACCATGAAAGTATAATCGTTTAATGGAGTGGATCTAATATTAATACCTAGAAAAACATATTATGAATGCAAGATTTGTGACATTAGTTTTGCTGCTATTCGTTTGGCTGGAGGGGGACAGCGTTTGGGCCCAATATCTTCCCAAACTTTATCAGGTTTTCTCTCCCGACAAAAAGTTGAAGATGGCTATTCAGCGACATAACGACGGTTTGCTGACCTACACTTTTGCAGCTAATAGAGAAATATTGATCAAAGAATCTCCGCTGGGTTTCAAATTGGAATCACAGGAGACGGTTCCTTCTTCCGGTTGGAAAATAGAGAAAGTATCCGACCGGAAAGTACGGGATGAATGGAAACCGCTTTGGGGTAAACGGGCTGTGGTTGAAGATCATTTTAATGAATTGGTGATCGATTTGGTGAATCCGGCCGGACAACCGGAGCGGATGCAGTTGGTTGTCCGTGGATATAATGACGGCTTTGCATTCTGTTATAAAATACCGGATGGAAAAGGACCGTGTGTAAATGTGCAGTCCGAATTGACGGCCTATAACTTTGCAGGAGATTATACGGCATGGTTCTATAATGGCGAAAATCATAATATAGGACCCGAAAAATTGACGGAAACAGATGGAACCCGTTTGCCGGTGATGACCGTGAAGGCGGGTGATAAACATTATATGGCAATCCATGAAGCCTGCCTGGAAACAGGAGCACCTCTTGTTTTACAATCTAAGGGGGGGGAATCGCTCTTTTCGGTCGCTTCCAAGCCGACCAGTCTGTCGCCGGGATATACATCAGCCTGGCGTGTCGTTTTGTATGGGACGACACCTGGCGTGTTGACCGATTCCCATTTGTTGGAGTTGCTGAATCCGGATCCCGACTCTCGTTATGATTTTTCGTGGGTGAAACCGGGGTTGGCTGTCTGGGACTGGCGTATCAACGGAGCTGTGTGGGATGGATTTACATACGGGATGTCTTATCCTTCCTGGGTACGAATGGTCGATTTCGCTGCCGAGCAGGGTTTCAAATACCTGGTGTTGGATGCCAATTGGTATGGACCGGAATTCGAATCGGATTCCGATCCGGTTAAAGGAGAAAAAGCGCAGGATGTGCAACGGCTGTTGAAATATGGAAAAGAGAAAGGTGTCGGAATCTGGCTTTATCTGAATGATGTCGGAGGTCGGAAATATCCGATAGAAAAGACCTTGAAACAGTATGGGGATTGGGGAGCAGCCGGGGTTAAATACGGTTTTATGAGCGGAACACAAGAAGAAAAGAACCGGTGGACGAAAAAGATCACGGAGCTTTGTGCTCAAAATCACTTGTTGGTCGATTTCCATGACGGTCCGGTTCATCCATACGGACAAATGCGTACTTGGCCGAACGCTGTGACACGCGAATATTGCCATGCCCAGTTGGACGGACATCATGTGTTCGAGCCTAAAACATTTGTGACGACCGTTTTCGTCAATATGGTTGCCGGTCCGATCGATATGAACAACGGAATGTTTGACCTTCGCCAAGGGCATACGACACGTGTGGACGAGAGTCAGCCGGTTCCTTCCACACTGGTTTCGGAAGCTGCCCGTACGTTGATTGCTTTTTCTGGCGTGACTATTTTGCCGGATATTCCAGAATACTACCGGAAGTACCCGGCTTTGTTGAACTTCCTGTCTGCCCAGAAGATGCCGTGGAAAGAGAGCCGTACCCTGGCCGGTGAAATCGGGGAGTATATCGTGATGATGCGTGAAACGGAGGATGCCTACTTAGTCGGTGCGGCCACGAATGAGTCCGGAAGGACGATAGATCTGCCTCTTTCTTTCTTGGAAAAAGGAAAATATACTGTTGAAGTCATCGAAGACGGCGACGATGCCCACTATCTGACAAACCGGGAAAGCTTGAAAGTTACGACTCGGCAACTGACAAACAATGATAAACTGACATTGAAGTTGGCTCCGGGCGGTGGTGCGTGTCTTGTTATTAAGAAAACTCCGTCCATGCGTGTTGGTGAGCAAGCGGCTTTTCCGCTTGTCAGCCCTTCCGGGAAAATTGGTCGAAAATAATTACTTCGTTCTTAACTTGAACGAACCTAATCAGATTGCGAACACTAGCTGGATCAAGCCCGGACAGGTAATTCGTGAAGTTACATTGACAACGGCTGGCAGTATGGCTAGTATTGATTTTGCCGCAGAAAACAATATAGCCTATGTGCTGTTTGATGCCGGTTGGTATGGGGCGGAAGAAGATGTGAAATCGGATGCGACCACCGTTACGGTTGATCCGGCCCGTTCGAAAGGACCGCTTGATTTGCCTAAAGTAATAGAATATGCCAATTCAAAAGGAGTTGGAATACTGGTTTATGTGAATAAAAAGGCACTGCATCAGCAACTGGATGAAATTCTGCCTTTATATAAGAAATGGGGGATCAAAGGTGTAAAATATGGTTTTGTGAATGTGGGCGACCAATACGCTACGGCATGGTTGCATCAGGCAGTACGCAAAGCCGCCAAATATGGATTGATGGTTGATATCCACGATGAGTATCGTTCGACAGGCTATTCGCGCACGTATCCGAATTTACTGACTCAGGAAGGTATCCGTGGCGACGAAGAAAGTCCGTCGCTGGACCAGGCCATCTATACATTATATAATCGCATGATCTGCGGAGCGGGTGACTATACCAATTGTTATTTTGCGGAAAGAGTCACGGAAAAGATGGGCGGACGTGCTGCCCAGTTAGCTAAATTAGTCGCTATTTACAGTCCCTGGCAGTTTGTCTATTGGTATGACCGTCCCGAAAAATCACCGAGACGCGCCGGTGGTGCAGGCTCTGCCGAGTCTGTGATCAAAACAGATGCTGCAACCCGTTTCTATAATTCTATTCCGACCGTATGGGACGAAACTCGCTTCCTGGAGGGAGAAATGGGAAAATATGCTGTGGTCGCCCGCCGTTCGGGTTCCGATTGGTATGTAAGCATGTTGAATGCCGGAGACAAAAAACAAATCTCCTTACCCATTGATTTTCTGAAAAACAGAAAGGGCTATACCGCCACACTCTATTACCAGGCTTCCGAGGAGAAAAAGGATGTCGTCGATGCCAAGAAAATCAGGTTGGAGAACCGCAATGAGGTTATCATTGATTTGGTCGGGAATAGCGGATGTGTGCTGCATTTTTCGATTCTTAATTTCCAATAGATTTATTTCAAATCACGTGGTAAGCCGGAGGGAATGTTCCTTCTCCGGCTTTCTTTTTATTTATCTGTTATCGGCTTCTTTTTTCCGATAAGAGGAAGGAGATATTCCCATAACTTTGGTAAAGACACGGGAGAAATAGGCCTGCTCCTCGAATCCGAGCCGCATCGCAATTTCGTTCAGTTTCATATCCGTAAGTTCGATATACTGACAGGCTTTCTGTATTTTTAGGCGTGTAAAGTAATTGATGGGGGAAGTACCCGTTTCTTTCTGGAATAAGGTGGAAAAGTGAGATTCCGAATATTTGAAATATTCCGCTAAATCTTTTAAGGTCAGATTGGTTTCCACGTGTTCTTGTAAGTAATAGATAACTCGCATCGAGAATGAATTTTCTTTGTGGGTCGGAAGATCGATATGGCGGAACTGTTCCTGAAAAATGAAAGTTGAGAGAAACGTATATAAGCACATGGATGAATAAGCCAGATATTCTTTTATGTAACCTCTGGCAAAACTACTGTATATCTCTTCGAATAGACGGATGCGGACGAGTTGCCGTACATGTTCGTCTGCTAATATTTCTTGAGGAGCGGGGTTGGGAGAAAGGAATGATTCGGTTAGCTTACCACAGAAATGAATCCAATAGATTGTCCAAGGATCATGGCTGTCCGCCTCAAATGAATAAGGGACATGGGGAGGTACGATGATATACTGATTTTTCTGTACGGTACTTCTCCCGCCGGGCCTTTTACCTATATGGAGAACAGTCCGGTTTCTTATAAACCGACCGGTTTTATCGGAGGGGCGGGACATGGTTGTATCTTTACGGCCGGTAGTGAGAACTATTGGAAAGCCGCGACTAATTCAATTTCCGTCCGGCATATGTTTGAACGCAGGGTCTCTTTCTATCCGTCCGGCTTTGATAAAGACGGCTATTTGTTTACGAACACCTATTTAGGAGATTACCCGATGTTCCTGCCCGGAGGAAAGGAACAGATCGCCGGTGAATATCAACCCGGGTGGATGTTGCTTTCGTATGGAAAAAAAGTGAGCGTATCTTCTTCGCTGGAAGGTTATCCGGCAGAAAATATAGTGGATGAGGACGCCCGTACAGCTTGGGTCGCCCAATCGAACCGTGACATGGAGTGGGCACAAGTAGATTTGCAACGGCTTTCGTCTATCCATGCTATTCAGGTGAATTTCGATGAATACGGGGCTAATCAAAAAGGTGCTGTCTCCGGAGTTTACCAGAGCTATCTGATTTACGCTTCGGTAAATGGCGAAGATTGGTCTTTGGTGGTGGACTATGGTACAAAGAAAACAGACACTCCTCATGATTATATCGAATTTGAAGAACCGTTCAAAGCCCGGTATATCAAGTTGCAAAACAAGGAGTATATGGTGTCGGAAAATTTTTCCGTACGCGATTTGAGAATTTTTGGAAAAGGTCAGGGGAGTACTCCGCGTGCCGTAAATGATTTCACGGTGGAAAGGGATGAGGCCGATCCGTGCAAGGCGCGTCTTTGTTGGGAGGCTGTTCCGGATGCTCAGGGGTATATTGTCCGCTACGGAATAGCCGGAGACAAGTTGTATAATAATTTCCAGGTGATGGGAGAAAATACATTGGAAATCGGAAGTCTGAATAAAGGGGTTGCTTATTACTTTACGATAGATGCCTATAATGAGAACGGTATTACTCGGACTTCCCGGATAAAAGTTTGCCGTTAATCAACAGACTTCTTTTTACCTCTTCAGCTTTCCCACAAACATCAGGTTATTGTCGTTCTCATGGAGCGTAGCAGCCAATTCTTTCAGTTGGGCTTTCGCTTCGGGAGGACATTTGCCGGAGGAGAGATGGGCTTCGATCATATCCTGAAGTGCAGCCGGTTCGACATTGAAAATGAATCTGCCCTTGTTGAAGTGGTTGTTCGGATTGGGAATCGGGAGATTCCCGTAGAAGTCGTTGACCAGGTGATATTGGGAAGATGACATTTTCATCTTATCTACCAGTATGTCTCCTCCGGGTGTGAACCGGCCTTTATCCCAAGTGTAGTAGTGGATGAGGATATGATTGGGCAGTTCCGTGTAGATATGGATAGGTTTTTGAGCAAAACCGGGGAAGTTCATCGTGAAACGGGGGATCAGCTTGTTTGCTTCCGTATCGTATGTGAAAGTCGTGTCGATGCCGGTATAAAAGAAGTCGAATGTCCCGGTATTCCGGTAGGAAAATATCTCATTGTCGAAATTTCCTGCCAACATATAGTCGAGTGCCGGTATCTGTGATAGGATGTTCCCGTCCGTGTCCATCCGGAAAGCGATCGGCGTCCCTTCTTCAAAAGGCATGTGTACGACCGAGAGCGTACCGTCGGCATTGACCTCGATTTTCGGTTTGTTGATTTGTCCGGGAAGATTGATATCTTTTATCCATTTCCCGTCAAGGCCGTACATCATGATTTTCTTCCCATAAAAGAGAGAGAGGAATATATGGCCGCCTCGTTCGTCGATACTCACGTCGTAGATAGTCACCGGATACTCGCCCGGTCCGTTTCCCATTGCACCTATGTTGCAGAGGAATTTTCCGTCCTTGTCGTATAGCTTGACCACGTTGGATTGCTGCCGTACGCAAATGTAGTTATCGCTCACCTCGATCCACCAGGCCTTGAACAGGGCCTCGTCGGAGGTTTCAAAACGCACGATCCGGCAATCTTCGACCAGTTCGCTAAGTGGGATATCAATCGTATCGCCTGCCGCTTTCAGGTCGCAGATGTAAAGCGGGCCGTCCGGGTTTTCGATTATCCTGACACTGCCGTCGTCAGTTACCAACGATTTCGGAACGGAGGAATTACAACTTGCAAGGCTTGCCAGAAGGAAAACGATAGCGGGAAGGAATGCTTTTGTTTTCATATTCACGTAGATTTAAGTGATTATAAAAACAAAGGTATGAATAATTCGTAGATACGAACTATTCATACTTATATAATAATTAAATGATTAATGTAAATTAACGAATGAACAACAGTTCCCTATATTTCGGCAACGGCCACATCTGGTTATCGACCATCAGCTCCAGGTCGTCGATGTGGCTACGGATTTCGTCCAGATAGGGAGCGACGGTATCATGGTAAGCGATCGCTTTGGTACGCAAATCCGTGATACGGTTTGCTTTTTTGCGGGCTTCCACCATTTCGTCCACCATGCGAGTGACGGAACAGATATGTCCGGCAATCTTGCGAACCAGGCGTCGGGGCTCTTCCGACATATCGTCATATTCCGGATATCCGCCGAAAGTCTCTTTCAGCTTGGCGATGTTGTCCAATAGCAATGACTGGTAGCGGACGGCAACCGGGATGATATGGTTGAGCGATAGGTCGCCAAGGACACGAGCTTCGATCTGTACCTTTTTGATATAGATTTCCCATTTCACTTCGTTGCGGGCTTCCAATTCCTTTTCGCTCAGTACACCCGTTTCCTTGAACATCCGGATAACTTCCGGTTTCAGGTAAGCATCGTATTGTAACGGAACGCTGTTTTCGCAATCCAGGCCGCGGCGGGCAGCTTCTTCCTTCCATTCGTCGCCGTAGCCGTTCCCGTCGAAACGGATCGGTTTGGATTCCTTGATATAGGCTTTCAGCACTTCGAAGATGGCGGCCTCTTTGCTCTTTCCTTCGGCACGCAAGGCTTCGACATCCTGTTTGAACTGGTGGAGCTGGTAGGCTACGGCAGAGTTCAGTGCCAACATCGCTGAACCGCAGTTGGCCGACGATCCCAATGCACGGAATTCGAAACGGTTTCCGGTGAAGGCAAAAGGAGAGGTGCGGTTACGGT
>ERZ773150.2625-NODE-2625-length-13218-cov-3.714883_pt1 | contig 13218 bp, 10 predicted proteins | sample MGYA00580845_ERZ773150 | MGnify/ENA primary metagenome ERZ773150 (study PRJEB29015, sample SAMEA2737848) | human gut metagenome | biome: human gut; feature: human-associated habitat; material: faeces | place: China | collected 2012 ...
GACATCAAAGTCAGTTTGGACTGCTTGTCGCCGTGGACGGGGATACAAGTCGGGTGAATTTGTACGTAAGCGGGGTTTGCGAAATAAGCTCCCTTGCGGTAACACTGCATGGCAGCCGAACAGTTGCAGCCCATGGCGTTGGTAGAAAGGAAATACGTATTACCGTAACCTCCGGTAGCGATAACTACGGCATGGGCGGCAAAACGCTCCAATTTACCGGTCACCAGGTTGCGGGCGATAATACCGCGTGCACGGCCGTCCACCATCACCAAATCCATCATCTCGTAACGGGTGAACAATTTCACCGTACCGGCATTCACCTGACAGCTCAAAGCCGAATAAGCACCGAGCAACAACTGCTGTCCGGTCTGCCCTTTGGCATAGAACGTACGGGATACCTGTGCGCCACCGAACGAACGGTTGGCCAACATGCCTCCGTATTCGCGGGCAAAAGGAACACCTTGTGCCACGCACTGGTCGATGATGTTGTTGGAAACCTCGGCCAAGCGGTACACATTGGCTTCACGGGCACGGTAGTCGCCACCCTTCACCGTATCGTAGAACAAACGGTAAACAGAGTCACCGTCGTTCTGGTAATTCTTGGCCGCATTGATACCTCCCTGTGCGGCGATGGAGTGTGCGCGGCGCGGAGAATCCTGAATACAGAAATTAAATACTTTGAATCCCATCTCGCCGAGAGAAGCTGCGGCAGAGGCACCGGCCAGACCGGTACCGACCACGATGATGTCCAAACGGCGCTTGTTGGCCGGATTCACCAATTTCTGATGTGCCTTATAATTGGTCCATTTCTCAGCTACCGGTCCTTCCGGAATCTTGGAATCGATTATCTTTGTCATAGTTCGTTTCAATTTAATGATTCATTAATTAATATTAGTAGCACACGCTTCCGCTGCAACCGCCGCAGAAAGAGAAATACAATGCCACTACCAAGAACATCAGGATGACGATAGTGGTGTAGATGTTGCCGATGCACTTCCAACGGTTGAACCACACCTTACCGTTCCAACCCAGTGTCTGGATGGCACTCCAGAAGCCGTGCGTCAAATGGAACCACAGGGCAGCAAGCCAGATGATGTACAATACGGTATAAACCGGACAACTGAACGTTTTCACGATGTAACCGTAACCATCCGTTGCGTGCAGGCCGCCCATGTAGGGATCGCCCATCAACTCGGCGAACATCATGTTATACCAGAAATTGTACAGGTGCAGAACCATGCCCAACACAACGATGATGCCCAACACCAACATGTTCTGTGAAGCCCACTCCACCTTGTCAGGCTTGCTCGTCACGTCGTAACGGTTGTTACCGCGCGCCTTACGGTTTTGCATCGTCAGCCAGAAAGCATAGATGATGTGAATAACCACCAAAGCCGCTAATGCCAACGTTGCCGCTACGGCGTACCAGTTGGAGCCCAGAAATTCACAAATCATGTTATAGCCTTCTGCCGAGAACAGAGCCACAACGTTCATCGACGCATGGAACGTCAAGAACAGGACAAGCGCGATACCGGTAACCGACATCACCACTTTCCTACCAATAGATGAATCACATAACCACATAAATGATTGAATTTAAAATATTTAATAAATAATATAAAGGAATTCCTACATCTTCATCCTCCTGATAAGGTTCTGCAAAATTACTCTAAATCCTGAATAACACAAAGAAATAGCCGAATTATATTCCTAAAAATCACTACTTTTGTAACCGTAAAAACAAGTTAAAAATGAAGTTCGACTACGATGTGATAGTGATAGGCGGCGGCCATGCAGGCTGCGAAGCAGCAGCAGCCTCTGCCAACATGGGAGCGCAAACCTGCCTTGTCACCATGGACATGAACAAGATAGGACAAATGAGCTGCAATCCAGCCGTGGGGGGCATTGCCAAAGGACAAATCGTCCGGGAAATAGACGCTTTGGGCGGCTACATGGGTATCGTGACCGACCGCACTGCCATACAATTCCGTATGCTCAACCGTTCAAAAGGACCGGCCATGTGGAGCCCCCGCGCCCAGTGCGACCGTGGAAAATTCATCTGGGCATGGCGGGAAATCCTGGAAAATACACCCAATTTGCATATCTGGCAAGACCAAGTGAAGGAACTCCTCGTAGAGCACGGAGAAGTGACAGGTGTGAAAACCTATTTCGACGTGACGATTCGGGCACGGTGCGTCATCCTGACGGCCGGCACATTCCTGAACGGCTTGATGCACATCGGACACACGCAGTTGCCCGGAGGCCGTGTGGCCGAACCGGCATCATACCATTTGACCGAATCCATCGCCTGCCATGGTATAAACTACGGGCGGATGAAAACAGGGACACCGGTACGCATCGACGGAAGAAGCGTACATTTCGAGGAAATGGAAATACAGGAGGGAGAACACGACTACCATAAATTTTCATTCATGGGGCGCGACCGCCAACTGAAACAACTTCCGTGTTGGACTTGTTTTACCAATCCGGAAGTCCACGAAGTACTGAGAAGCGGCTTACCGGATTCCCCCCTTTACAACGGACAAATCCAAAGCATAGGACCGCGCTACTGCCCGAGCATCGAGACTAAACTGGTCACCTTTCCCGAACGCGGCCAACACCAACTTTTCTTAGAGCCGGAAGGCGAAAGCACGCAAGAATATTATCTAAACGGATTTTCATCGAGCCTGCCACTCCACATCCAAATCGAAGCCTTGAAAAAAATCCCGGCTTTCCGCGATTTGGCCATATACCGTCCGGGCTATGCCATAGAATACGATTATTTTGACCCCACCCAACTGTACCATACGTTGGAATCGAAAATACTGCCGGGCTTGTTCATGGCCGGACAAGTCAACGGGACCACAGGTTACGAAGAAGCAGGCGGGCAAGGCATCGTAGCCGGCATCAACGCCGCCTTGAAATGTTCCGGAGGAGAACCTTTCATCATGCATCGCGACGAATCCTATATCGGCGTACTCATCGACGATTTAGTCACTAAAGGAGTAGACGAGCCTTATCGCATGTTCACGTCGCGGGCAGAATATCGTATCTTGCTTCGCCAGGATGATGCAGACGCACGCCTCACGGAACGTTCTTACCAGATAGGACTGGCTACACGTGAACGCTATGACCATTGGCTTTCTAAAAAGGAAGCTGTCGAGCATATCGTAAGTTTCTGCAAAGACTTCTCGTTGAAACCGGCCCTGATCAATCCCGGACTGGAAGCTTTAGGCACGACACCGCTCAAATACGGATGCAAACTTTTCGAATTAATCAACCGTCCGCAAATCACGGTGAAAAACATTGCCGAACATATCACACCGTTAAAGGCCCTGCTCGACACATTGACCGACCGACGGGATGAAATCATCGAAGCCGCCGAAGTATTGATAAAGTATGATGGGTATATTGCCCGCGAAAGAATCATCGCCGACAAGATGCAGCGCTTGGAAAGCATTAAGATAAAAGGCCGCTTCGATTACAAAAGCATGAATTCCCTGTCTACTGAGGCCCGCCAGAAATTAGAGAAAATCAACCCGGAAACATTGGCACAAGCCGGACGCATCCCTGGCGTTTCTCCTAGCGACATCAACGTGCTGCTCGTGCTTTTGGGACGGTAGCCAAAAGCTCTACGTTTCACGTGAAACAAAACTTAAATTATCAACAGATAAAATACTGGTTATGAACAATCCAACATTACTGAAGAATCTGCGAAACATTCCGGACTTCCCTATACCCGGAGTTCAGTTCAAGGACGTAACGACACTCTTCAAAAACGCGAAGTGCATGAAAATCATGCTGAATGAATTGTATGAAATCTATAAGGACAAAGGCATCACAAAGGTGGTCGGCATAGAGTCGCGCGGCTTCGTCCTCGGTGCCGCCCTTGCGGTGAAACTGGGTGCTGGTTTCGTCATGTGCCGGAAACCCGGAAAGCTTCCGGCCGAAACCTTACAGGAAAGTTATATGAAAGAATACGGCAAGGATACGATAGAAATACATAAAGATGCCATTGACGAAAAAGACGTGGTGCTCATTCATGACGATTTGCTTGCCACAGGCGGTTCCATGAAAGCGGCCTACAACTTGGTGAAGAAGTTTAATCCGGCACACGTCTACATCAATTTCATTATCGAACTGACGGGCGAAGGATTGAACGGACGTGAGGTTTTCGACGAAGGCATTGAAATCAGCACCCTCCTACGTGTCTAAAAATTGCTTTTTCAACGGGGACATGCAGCACGCTGTATTGTCCCCTTTCCATATCCAATTCCAAACGCCATGACGACCGAAGAAAAAGAAAAGCTAGACGCTTATTTGAAAGGTATCGTCCTAAACCTGCCGGACAGTCCGGGATGCTACCAATATTTGAACGACGATGGGGAAATCATTTATGTGGGCAAAGCCAAAAACCTGAAACGGCGCGTCTATTCCTATTTCAGCAAAGACCACCAAAGCCGGAAAACAGCCATGTTGGTCAGTAAAATCAGGGATATCAAGTATATAGTAGTAAACAGCGAAGAAGACGCGCTTTTATTGGAAAACAACCTTATCAAACGCTATAAACCGCATTACAACGTGTTGCTGAAGGATGACAAGACCTATCCGTCCATTTGTGTAACCAACGAATACTTTCCCCGCATTTTCAAGACACGGCACATCGTACGCAACGGATCCACATACTTCGGCCCTTACAGCCACATCCCCACGCTGAATGCCTTACTCGAACTCATCAAGAACCTCTATCCGTTGCGCACGTGCCACCTCGCGCTCACACCTGAAAACATCCGTTGCGGAAAGTTCAACGTCTGTCTGGAATACCACATCAAGAACTGCAAAGGCCCCTGCATCGGAGCGCAAAGCCGCGAAGAATACCTCCAATCCATCCAAGAAGCCAAGGAAATCCTGAAAGGAAACACAGCCGAAATCAGCCGGAACATGCTCGCCGAAATGCAAGCGTTGGCGGCAGAAATGCGTTTCGAAGAGGCGCAGACCATCAAAAGGAAGTACAACCTTTTGGAAAGTTACCGGAGCAAGAGCGAAGTGGTGAGCAACGTCCTTCACAACATCGACGTTTTCTCCATTGAGGACGATGAAAACGCAGCTTACATCAACTATTTGCACGTGACGAACGGGAGTATCAACCAGGCCTTCACCTTTGAATATAAAAAACGGATGAACGAATCTCCCGAAGAACTGTTGACACTGGGCATCGCAGAAATGCGGGAACGCTACAAGAGCCGTTCCAAGGAAATCATCACCCCCTTTCCCATCGAAGTGGAAATGGAAGGCGTCACCTTCACCGTCCCGCAAAGGGGAGACAAGAAGAAACTGCTGGAACTCTCCGTACTCAACGTAAAACAATACAAACTGGACAGGCTCAAACAGGCCGAAAAGCTCAATCCGGAACAGAAAAGCGTACGGCTGATGAAAGAAATACAGCAAGCCATGCACCTTGAGAAACTCCCCATGCACATCGAATGTTTCGACAATTCGAATATCTCGGGGACGGATGCCGTGGCAGCCTGCGTAGTCTTCAAAAAGTGCAAACCCAGCAAACAAGACTACCGCAAATACAACATCAAAACCGTGGTCGGGCCGGACGATTATGCCTCGATGAAAGAGGTGGTACGCCGCCGGTATTCACGCGCCATGGCTGAACAAGGCGAATTGCCCGACCTCATCATCACGGACGGCGGACGGGGACAGATGGAGGTGGTACGCGAAGTGGTAGAAGACGAACTCGGACTGCGCATACCCATCGCCGGACTGGCTAAAGACGACCGCCACCGCACTAACGAACTGTTGTTCGGCTTCCCGCCAATCGTCATCGGCATGAAGACAGACAGCCCAGTGTTCCGGCTCATGACCCAGATACAGGATGAAGTGCACCGCTTTGCCATCACTTTCCATCGCGACAAACGCAGTAAACACCAAACCGTTTCGGCACTGGACACCATCAAAGGCATCGGCGAGAAGACCAAAACCCAGTTGCTCAAACGGTTTAAAAGCGTGAAACGTATCCGGGAAGCTTCGTTCGACGAACTGGCCGCGGAAATCGGGCAGGCCAAAGCGAAAATAATACAAGAAAACCTGCCTGCTGGAGCATGAGATGCAGGCTTTTTCCGTATCTTTGCAAAGAACCAAACGCACGCTAAACACATGAGAACCGTGATACAACGCGTCAGCCATGCGTCGGTGAGCATCGGCTGTCACTGCAAATCGGCCATACAAGGCGGACTTTTAATCCTATTAGGTATAGAAGAAGCTGACAATGAAGAGGATATAGATTGGTTGTGCCGTAAGATTACAGGACTTCGCATCTTCGACGACGAAAACGGCGTAATGAACCGGAGCATCCTCGAAACAGGAGGTGACATATTGGTTATCAGTCAATTCACCCTGATGGCTTCGTACAAGAAAGGCAACCGTCCCTCGTATATCCGTGCTGCCGGGCATGCCACGGCTATCCCCCTTTATGAAAGCTTCTGCCGGAAATTGGGCGAAGCGCTTGGCAAACCCGTGCAGACGGGAGAATTCGGAGCGGAAATGAAAGTGGACCTGTTGAACCACGGTCCCGTCACCATCTGCATGGACACTAAAAACAAAGAATAAAAAAGGAAAATATGACTATAGACGAAGCACAGAAACAGGTAGACGAATGGATTAAAACGGTCGGTGTACGTTACTTCAGCGAACTGACCAACATGGCTTGCCTGACCGAAGAAGTGGGCGAACTGGCCCGTGTCATGGCCCGCCGCTACGGCGACCAGTCTTTCAAGGAAGGAGAAAGCTGCAACCTGGAAGAAGAGATGGCCGACGTGCTCTGGGTACTGATTTGCCTGGCCAACCAGACGGGCGTGAACCTGACGGAAGCACTCCGCAAAAGCATCGAAAAGAAAACCCGAAGAGACAAAGAACGACATATTAACAATCCCAAATTACATTGAATCATGAGCGAGCACACACATCATCACGAGCCTGAAACCAGCAAGTACGAACAGGCATTGAAGAAGTACGACCTCAACCTCAGCGACGAGGCCGTGAAAGAAGCCGTGGCGAAAATCATCGCCGAAAAAGTGCCGGAAAACGACACTACGGAAGTCAAAAGATTCCTGATGGGCAGTGTGGAACTGACCTCATTGAGCACCACGGACAGCGAAGAAAGCATCCTCCGCTTCACGGAACGCGTGAACGCATTCGAGGACACCTACCCCGACCTGCCGCACGTGGCCACCATCTGTGTCTATCCCTGCTTCGCACAAATCGTCAGCCAATCGCTCGAAGTGGAGGGCGTGGAAGTAGCCTGCGTGTCGGGCAGTTTCCCCTCCTCGCAAGCCCTGATTGAAGTCAAAGTGGCCGAAACGGCCCTGGCCATCAAGGACGGCGCCACGGAGATAGACATCGTCATGTCCGTCGGCAAATTCCTGAGCGGCGACTACGAGACGCTCTGCGACGAAATCAGCGAGCTGAAAGCGGCCTGCGGAGACCATAAGATGAAAGTCATCCTCGAAACGGGCTGCCTGAAGACTGCCGCGAACATCAAGAAAGCCTCCCTGTTGGCCATGTATGCCGGAGCGGACTACATCAAAACGTCCACCGGGAAACTCGAACCGGCCGCTACGCCGGAAGCCGCTTACGTCATGTGCCAAGCCATCAAGGAATACTATGACGAAACGGGCATACAGATAGGTTTTAAGCCCGCAGGAGGCATGCACACGGTACATGACGCCCTTGTGTACTACACCATCGTCAAAGAGGTCTTAGGCGAAAAATGGCTTACCAACCAGTGGCTGCGCCTCGGCACAAGCCGGTTGGCCAACCTGCTATTGGGCGAAGTGACGGGAGAAGAGGTGAAATTCTTCTAATCCCTCCCCTTTTGACAGTTTGACAAAACGACAAACATGTCCCCACGAGAACAGCGCATTTGCATACCGGTGAAGCACACGTCGGTTCTACGCGATTCTCGCGCATCGTGAAAATGACATTCTGACACCCATGCGGATGGTTTGCTGACACCCAAAAGGCAGCACAACGCCACCGTCAGTACAAAACCCAATGCCTGCCACAAAAAAGCCGGAAACGGTGACAAATGTGGCAGGTATTTTTGTATGCTTTTCCGTCCCAAATAAAAGAAAAACCTTTCATTTCCGGAGGCCTTATCCCCCACTCCATCCCGTTCTCACGCCATTTTTCGGAGATTCCCATCCCAATCTGCTGAGAAACATTTTCCGCTTTCAGCCAAACGATTTTTCGTTCGGCTGAAAGAAATCCGGATTTTGGCAGAGAAATGCGCGATAAGAGCAATAATCCTATCTTAAATATTAAAACAAGAACATCTTTTTCCTCTATTTTATCTATCCTTTACCATAGCCCAACATGAAAAAAATAGCAAAATGTCATTGTTTCTAACAAGCACAAAGATATTTATTAAAAAAACAGCTTTTACCATAATGCAGTAAGAACAAGATAAAAAAAATACTTTCTCATTGAATCATTTGACGAAAACTATCTTATGACAGTGAACGACAAAACATGCAACGTTTACAACACCTATCCCAACAGATCGGGTAAAGAAACAGAAAAGTATGCTGTCAAACCAACCTACACAGGCAAGAAACTAATGGGCCTGACGAACAAAGGGGACAGTATTTGCTATGCAGTAGCTTATGACGACAACTATTCGCTTCTGAAGATAGAACCGTTCAAATGATTCCACACGCATATCAAGAAGGAGGTTTAAAGCCTCCTTTTTTCTTTTAAAATGATTGCACGAAACCGAAGAAAACACTACCTTTGCTTTATCACTAAACAAGGAAAAACATGGAAAGAGACGAATATACAGACCGTTACGTAAACCCCTATACCGACTTTGGATTTAAAAAGCTTTTCGGCACAGAGATGAACAAGGAGCTGCTCATCAGCTTTATCAACAGTTTGCTGAGCGATAAGGAGCAAATACGCGACCTCACTTACCTCAACACCGAAAACCTCGGCATCAGCGAGGCAGACCGCAAGGCTGTGTTCGACGTCTACTGCGAGACCGACAGCAAGACCCGGGAGGTGTTCTACGACAAGCTGACGTTCATCTATCTGGAAATGCCCAAGTTCAACAAGAAAGAAGAAGAACTTGACAGTATGTTCGACAAATGGCTCTTCGTGCTACGCAACCTCACGCGGCTGATGGAAAAGCCCGCTACGCTACAGGAACGCGTCTTTACCCGGTTCTTCGAGGCAGCAGAAATCGCGAAGTTCACCGTAGAGGAATACCACGAAACGAGCCTGAAAGTATACCGCGACTGGAGAAACACCATTGACTTCGCCGTTCAAAAAGCCACAAAGGAAGGAGAACAAAAAGGGATGCAAATAGGGATGCAAAAAGGTATTGAAAAAGGAATGCAAGAAGAAAAGCTAAACATAGCCAGACAGATGAAATCCAATGGCATACCAACCCATACGATAGCAGCCTGTACAGGATTGGATACGGAAGAAATCAATCGTCTATAATCGGACTGGAGGAAACAAATCATCCTCCCACCCTATTAAGACACTCGTTTCAATACGAAATCCAAGTACAAACGTAAGGCTTCACCTACGGCCTCGTTCCCGTCAGCACCTATCAAACCGACCGCTTGTTCACGAATTTCATCCATCTTACGACGGGCATACTCTATACCGCCCGACTGCTTGGTAAAGTTCACTAAAGCCGAAATTTCTTCTTCTGTAGCCCTGCCCGCACGTACTTTCAACGCCGTCTCATGCCACGTCTCTGCGCCAGGCTGAAGTACGGCATGCACCACCGGAAGAGTAAGCTTACCTTCTTTCATGTCATTTCCCGTAGGTTTACCTACTTCAGCATCATAATAGTCGAAGACATCGTCACGAATCTGAAAGCAGATACCTACGTAAGTGCCGAACTCACCCAAACGAAGGATTTCATTTTCCGATGCTCCTGACAACAAAGCACCGACTTCGGCACATACGGCAAACAAAGAAGCTGTTTTACGCCGAATCACTTCGAAATACTGATTTTCGCTGATTTCATCGGACTTCACGTTAGACAACTGCTGCAATTCCCCATCGGAAAGCGTCTGCCCCAAACGAGCGACCAAATCTACTACCCTCAGGTCACCGGCCATGGCCGCATGCTTCAAAGCCGTAGACAAGAGATAATCGCCCACCAAGACGGCTGCCTTATTATCCAAAAGGGCATTCACAGAGGACTGTCCCCTACGTACGCCACTCTCGTCTACCACATCATCATGCACCAGACTGGCCGTATGCAACATCTCCAAACTCACGGCGGCATGCAATACGGAATCATTGATTTCACCGTACTTTTTTGCAGCCAACAAAGTCAAAATCGGACGCATCAACTTCCCCTTACGGCTCAACACATGCCGCAAGGCTATCATGAGAAGAGGATTCTGGTGCTGCAGAGTAATACCGAAAAGCGACTCGAAATCTTTCATTTCACGCTCCACCGGTTTCCGGATTTGAGTTAATACGTCCATATAATCAGCTGATTTCGGAATACAAAATTACATAAAAATCAAAAGCCACTCATATTTTTTACGTAAATTTACGGAGAAAATCATCATAACGTATGGACAGACTTTTTTTACTCGATGCCTACGCGCTCATTTACAGGGCCTACTACGCATTCATCAAAAGCCCCCGCATCAATTCGAAAGGGCTTAATACATCAGCTATCTTAGGTTTTGTCAACACATTGGAGGAGGTGCTCAACAAAGAGCATCCTTCGCATATCGGTGTGGCTTTTGACCCTGCAGGTCCCACTTTCCGCCACGAAGCCTATCCCGAATATAAGGCACAACGGGAAGAAACACCGGAAGCCATCCGCACCGCCGTACCTATTATAAAAGATATCATACGGGCTTACCGTATCCCCATCCTCGAAGTCGCCGGATTTGAAGCTGACGACGTCATCGGCACTTTGGCCACACAGGCTGCCGCACACGGGAATTTGGAAACTTACATGATGACACCCGACAAAGACTACGGCCAATTAGTCAACGAGAGGGTCAAGATGTACCGTCCGAAATTCGGAGACAAGGATTTTGAAATCATGGGGGTAAAAGAGGTCACCGAAAAATTCGACATCTCTTCTCCGACCCAGGTCATTGATATTCTCGGACTGATGGGAGACTCGTCCGACAATATTCCGGGTTGTCCCGGTGTGGGCGGAAAAACCGCATCCAAACTCGTCAACCAATTCGGCAGCATCGAAAATCTGTTGGAACATACGGACGAACTAAAAGGCAGTATAAAAACCAAAGTGGAAGCCCACCGCGACATGATTGCCTTCTCTAAGTTCCTGGCCACCATCAAGACGGACGTGCCCATTACGCTCGACTTGGAAGCACTCACCACAAAAGAGCCGGACGCAGAAGCCTTGCAACGCTTGTTCGAAGATTTAGAGTTCCGGACTTTACTGGAACGAAAATTCTCCAAGAAACAACCGACCGCAGAACCGGGCTTTTTCCAAGGCTCTCTCTTTGCAGAATTTGCGGACGAATCTCCGGAAGCAAGCAAATATTCAAATCTCAGCAAGTACAAAAAGGAGGATTTCGACTACCAACTCATTGAAACGAAAGAAGATAGACAGCGAATTATTGACTTATTCGTTACAAAAGATTTTCTCAGTCTAGACACGGAGACCACCGGAACCGACCCCATCAGTGCCAAATTGGTGGGATTGAGCTTTAGTGTCAAGGAAAATCAGGCTTTTTACGTACCGATTCCGCAAGACCCTGAAGAAGCGCAAAAGATAGTTAATGAATTTAAATCAGTCTATGAAGACGAACGAATACTCAAAATCGGGCAAAACATCAAATATGATTTGATGGTATTACAAAACTACGGCATCACGTTGAAAGGCGAAATCTTCGACACGATGATTGCCCATTATCTTTTGCAACCGGAATTACGTCATGGCATGGACTATCTGGCCGAAGTCTATCTGAACTACCAGACCATCCATATCGAAGAACTTATCGGACCGAAAGGAAAGAACCAGAAGAACATGGCAGACCTTCCTCCGTCGCAAGTATATGAATACGCATGCGAAGATGCCGACATTACCTTGAAACTGAAAAACGTGTTTGAACCGAAGTTAAAGGAGGAAGGATGTTATGACCTGTTCCGCGAAGTAGAAATGCCGCTCATGCCGGTATTGGCTTGGATGGAACGCAACGGAGTGTGCATCGACACCGAAGCGTTGAAGGAAACTTCTACGCTCTACACCAAAGAAATGAACTGTTTGGAAGAAGAGATACACGCCTTGGCCGGTGAACCGTTCAACATAGCCTCTCCCAAACAGGTAGGCGAAGTCTTGTTTGAAAAACTGAAAATAAGCGAAAAGCCCAAGAAAACCAAAACAGGACAATATGTCACCTCGGAAGAAGTATTGGAAACATTACGCACACGCCATCCCATAGTGGAAAAAATCCTGGAACACCGAGGACTGAAAAAACTGTTAGGCACATACATCGATGCCTTGCCTAAGCTTATCAATCCCGAAACCGGACATATCCACACCTCCTTCAATCAAACCATTACCACAACCGGACGGTTGAGCAGCAGTAACCCGAACCTGCAAAACATCCCTGTACGCAACGAGGAAGGCAAAGAAATCCGTAAGGCTTTTATCCCGGAACCAGGTTGTGAATTCTTCTCGGCCGACTACTCCCAAATCGAACTGCGTATCATGGCTCACTTGAGTGGCGACCCACACATGATAGAGGCTTTCCGCGAAGGGCACGACATCCATGCCGCTACCGCCGCAAAGGTTTACAAAAAACCTTTGGAAGAAGTTACCCGCGAAGAACGAAGCAAGGCCAAAACAGCCAATTTCGGCATCATATACGGTATCACCGTATTCGGATTGGCCGAACGGATGAACGTAAGCCGTGCGGAAGCCAAAGAATTGATTGACGGCTATTTCACCACGTATCCCAAAGTGAAGGAATACATGCAGAAGAGCATTGAAACAGCGCGTGAAAAGGGATATACCGAAACCATTTACCATCGTAAATGCTATCTGCGCGACATCAACAGCCACAACGCAGTGGTGCGCGGTTATGCCGAACGCAACGCCATCAATGCCCCGATACAGGGCAGCGCGGCAGACATCATCAAAATTGCCATGATAGCCATTTACCGCCGCTTCCAGAAAGAGCACATACGTTCTAA
>ERZ773150.2640-NODE-2640-length-13134-cov-3.207279_pt1 | contig 13134 bp, 9 predicted proteins | sample MGYA00580845_ERZ773150 | MGnify/ENA primary metagenome ERZ773150 (study PRJEB29015, sample SAMEA2737848) | human gut metagenome | biome: human gut; feature: human-associated habitat; material: faeces | place: China | collected 2012 ...
TGGGCGACGTGATGAGTGACCTGCAGGGACGTCGCGCCATCATTATGGGTATGAATAGTGAAAAAGGCTACGAAAAGCTATTGGCAAAAGTGCCTTTGAAAGAGATGTCTTCGTACTCGACATCTTTGAGTTCCATCACAGGTGGACGTGCTTCATTTACCATGAAGTTCTCCAGCTATGAATTGGTTCCGTCGGATGTCCAGGACAAGCTGTTAAAAGCTTACGAGGCAACTCAGGCAGAAGATTGATTTGGATTTTCTATAAATTGTATGAAGGCTGCCCCTGTGAAGGAGTGGCCTTCATTGTTTTTTCATATGGCTGTTGCAATGCCGTAATATGAAGTACGTTTTTTTGTATCGTGTTAATAGAAACAACATGAAACTGAGAAAGTATTATCCAACCATTGTCCTGTCGGACATTCACCTGGGTTCTGAACATTCCCGAACCGAAGAAGTGACGAATTTCCTTAAACATGTTAACTGTGGCCGTCTGATACTGAACGGCGATATCATCGATGGTTGGCAACTCCGGAAATCAGGTCGCCGCTGGAAACAACAACATACCGATTTCTTTAAAGTCCTGATGAAGATGATGGAAAAGCAGGGAACGGAGATTATCTATGTCCGTGGGAATCACGACGATTTTCTGGACAACCTGGTTCCGTTTACCTTTTCCAACCTCTCTATCGTGAAAGATTATATTCTGAATACGCACGGGAAGCGCTATCTGGTGACACATGGGGATATCTTCGATACGGTTACGACGAATATGCGCTGGTTGGCGATGTTGGGAGATATGGGCTATACTTTCCTGTTGTGGCTGAACCGTATATACAACCAGCGTAGAGAGAAAGCTGGAAAGCCTTACTTTTCACTTTCCCAGCATGTCAAACATAAGGTGAAAAGTGCTGTTTCTTATATCTCCGATTTCGAAAAGGAGCTGGTTAAGCTGGCGGAAGCGAAGAAACTGGACGGTATTATCTGCGGGCATATTCATCAGGCAGCTAATGTTTGGTACGGGAATATTCATTATCTGAATTCCGGTGATTGGGTGGAAAGCCTTACGGCTCTTGTCGAAAATGAACAAGGTGAATGGAATATTGTTTCTTATAATAGGGAGGGATACACGGCGGATGAAATGCTACCTTCCTGTTTACACTATGCCGAAGTGATATGAAAATATTGTTTATCATACAGGGTGAAGGCCGGGGACATCTGACTCAGGCACTTTCTCTCCGTCAGAAGCTGACGGACGAAGGCCATCAGGTGGTTGGTGTCCTGGTTGGCAAAAGTCCTGCCCGCCGTCTTCCAGATTTCTTTAGCAAGAAGATCGAAGCGCCTGTCTATCCGTTTGAAAGTCCCAACTTCCTGCCTTCCGCCCAAAATAAACAGGTCAACCTGGTCAAAAGCGTAGCTTATAATGTTTTCCGGTTGCACAAATATATGTCGAGTATCCGGTATATCAACCGGATGATAAAGGAGACAGGAGCAGATGTGGTCATAAACTTTTATGAGCTGTTGACCGGACTTACTTACCTGTTTTGCCGGCCGAAAGCTGTCATGGTCTGCATTGCGCACCAGTACTTATTCCTGCATCCGGACTTTACTTTTCCGAAAGAAAATCGTCTGTCGCTTGCTTCCTTGAAGTTCTTTACCCGCATTACGGCTATCGGAGCTGCTAAGAAGTTGGCGTTATCTTTCCGTAAGATGCGGGAGGTTCCGGCCGACGGGATCGTGGTGGTTCCTCCTCTTTTGCGTAAGGAGGTTTTAGAAATGACACCGACAAAAGGGGATTATCTGCATGGCTATTTATTGAATAGTGGATTTGGTGAAGAGATATGTTCCTGGCATAAGGTACATCCGAGTGTCGAACTGCATATCTTTTGGGATAAAAAAGAGGTGCTTCCTGAAGTTAAAGTTGATTCCCGTCTTTCTTTCCATCAATTGAATGATACACTGTTTGTCCGTTATATGGCAGGAGCGAGGGCGTATGCCACGACTGCTGGGTTCGAGTCTGTTTGTGAAGCGATGTATTTGGGTAAGCCTGTTCTGATGGTTCCGACACATATTGAACAAGCTTGTAATGCTTTTGATGCCGTTCATGCCGGGGCCGGCGTTATTGCGGATCGGTTCGATCTGGATGCTTTGTTGCAACTGTCGCAAACGCATCAGCCGGATCTTGCTTTTTCTCATTGGGTGAAGCAGGCGGATTGGTTAATCCTGCGTGAGTTCCGCCCGGACTTATTGATGGAGGAAACACCTGCTTCCCTATGGCATCGCTTGTCTACTCGTTGGATATACCGGTTTGGAAAATTGTTATCGATTTGATGGCGGTTTATTGATTCATGATTTGACAGATTTGAAACATGAAAAAAGATCTATCGGTGGGCAAACAGACAAGGCTGCGCATTGTCTGTTAATTCACCGATAGATCATCATTTTAAGGTTCAAATATTCTTATATACTATTTCAACGCCTGCTCGATATCCGCAATGATGTCATTTGCATTTTCGATGCCGACAGACAGGCGGATCAGGTCGGGAGCTACGCCTGCTTCGATCAGCTGTTCGTCCGTCAACTGGCGGTGCGTATGGCTGGCGGGGTGGAGGACGCAGGTACGGGCGTCCGCTACGTGGGTCACGATGCAGATCATCTTCAGGTTATCCATAAAGCGGATCGCATCTTCGCGGGAACCTTTCAGGCCGAAAGCGATCACGCCACAAGTCCCGTTCGGCATGTATTTTTGTGCCAGATCGTAATATTTGTTGCTCTTTAATCCGGGGAAGTTCACCCAAGCGACCTGCTCGTTTGCTTCGAGCCATTCGGCAACCTGCTGGGCGTTCTTGCAATGTTGAGGCATACGCAGGTGCAAGGTTTCGAGTCCTAAATTCAAGAGGAAGGCGTTCATCGGAGCCTGGATGGAACCTAAGTCACGCATCAACTGTGCCGTTGCCTTTGTCATATAAGCCATCTTGCCGAAAGCTTTTGTGTAGGTCAGGCCGTGATAGGATTCGTCCGGGGTTGTCAGGCCGGGGAATTTGTCGGCATGTGCATCCCAGTCGAAATTGCCGCTGTCCACAACCGCACCGCCTACGCTTGTCGCATGGCCGTCCATATACTTGGTTGTAGAATGCGTCACGATATCGGCTCCCCATTCGAACGGGCGGCAGTTGATCGGCGTAGCGAATGTGTTATCCACGATCAGAGGCACACCATGACTGTGGGCGATACGGGCAAACTTTTCGATATCGAGCACACTCATGCCCGGATTGGACAAGGTTTCGCCAAACAAAGCCTTTGTGTTCGGACGGAAAGCAGCCGATATTTCTTCTTCCGAAGCATCAGGGTCGACGAATGTCACTTCGATGCCCAATTTCTTCATTGTCACGCCGAACAGGTTGAACGTTCCACCGTAGATCGTGGACGAGCAGACCATATGATCGCCGGCCTGGCAGATGTTGAATACGGCATAGAAATTGGCTGCCTGTCCGGAAGATGTCAGCATGGCGCCTACGCCACCTTCCAAAACGGCGATCTTGGCTGCGACAGCATCGTTTGTCGGGTTTTGCAGGCGGGTATAGAAATATCCGCTCTCTTCCAGGTCGAACAGTTTGGCCATCTGTTCGCTGGTGTCATACTTGAATGTCGTGCTCTGATAGATGGGCAGGACGCGCGGTTCTCCCTTTTTCGGTTGCCAGCCTCCCTGCACGCAGAGGGTTTCCAGCTTTAATGAATTGTTCATTATGATAATGTTTTACTATGTATTTGTTATTATCCGGCAAAAATAAGGAATAGTTTGTTTGTATCACAATATCTTCTTCTGTAAAATACGGAACCAAATGAATGCGACGATCCCTTTCAGCATACTGGAAATGCTGATTGCCCACCAGACACCGGTGATGCCCAGTCCCATTGCTGTCAACCCGATCGCCATCGGGATACGAAGGCTGTTGAACGTGATGCTGATGATGGCGGGTGGGAGCGTGCGGCCCGTACCGTAAAATAATCCCTGCATTGTTATTTCCAGCATCATGAACAACATAGAGTAGCCGTCGATGCGAAGGAAAACGCCTCCTGCCTCATAAGCGGCCTTTTCGGGTATGATCAGTGAGAATACTTCGCTGCCGAAGAACACGAAAAGCAACGTACAGAAGATTCCGAACAGGGCGGTCATTTTCAGTGTCGTATGGTAAGCACCCAGGACACGTTCTTTTTTCCGGGCGGCAAAGTTTTGCGCCACGAACGTGCTTAGAGCCGTGCTGAATCCTTGCGAGGTATTCCAGGCGATCGCTTCGATCTGTCCGCCGGCTGTCATCGTCATCAGTCCGATGTGTCCGCCATAGGTGGAGGCCGTGCGTGCCATCATCAGGTTGATAACGGCAAACAGACTGTTTAGCAGTGCTACGGGAAGCCCCAACTGAAAGATTCGTCTGCTGTAGCGGCTTTTCAACCGGATGAAGAACGGGAATCCTCCGAATAGCCGGTTTTTCTTTTTCAGGTAATAGATAAAGATGGCCAGTACGGTCGCTTCCGACAACCAAGTCGCACAAGCCGCTCCGTTTGTTCCCATTCCAAACCCGAATATAAACAACGGATCGAGTACCATATTCATGATCAATCCGCTACCGCTGACGTAGAACGGGATTTTACTTAGTCCAGCCGCATTATAAATTCCGGTACAGGCGGCTGCCAAGAAAATGAACGGAAACCCGGTTGCCACGATCTTGAGATAAGATACTGCTGTGCCGGAAATTTCTGTGTCGAGCTTGAAGAAACTGATGATCGGATTTGCCAGGACGAACAACAGGAATCCCCAACAGACGGAAATCATGAGGGCGATCGTCAGGTTGTGGGAGGCAAAGGCGCGGGCATCATCTTCCTCACGGGCTCCGATGCTTTGTGCCACGCTGACTTCCGAACCCACTTTATTCAGATAGGAGATCGAAGTCGTCATCCACGTCAGGATACCGACAGCTCCGATAGCGGCTACCGCTTCGCTACCCAGACGCCCTACCCAGGCCATATCGGTGATACTGTAGGCCATTTGTATAAACGAGGTTCCCATGATGGGAAGCGCCAGGTTGAACAGTTGCTTTTTAATAGGCCCTTCTGTCAGATTTTTTGTTCCTTGCATGTTTGTTTATTTAATTCGGGGACAAAGATACGATGTTTTCCGCTGAAAAGATGTCGGCATGCAGCATGCCGGGGAGCTTTTGCCTGAAAACAGCCTCTACATGCCTCATGCCGGGATGTTTTTGTTGGAAAACAGCCTCGCATGTCTCATGCCAGCTTCTCTATAAACAAAAACAGCCTGTCGCGAGTGGCGGCAGGCTGTACGGATAAAAATTAGTATCAGAAATTGATGTTTACCCCGATCATCGCGCTGAAACTCTGCATCGGATAGCCGTAATAGAGTTCGTATTTCTGGAACAGGACGTTGTTCAGTTTCAGATACAGCCCGAAGGTGTCGTTTAGGGTGTAAGTTCCGGTCAGGTTGAGTTCGTTGATGTTTTTCATCTTTTCACCTTCCGATCTTCCTAAGAACGTCTTGCGGCCGGTTGCTAAATAATAATCCAAAGAAGCAGTTACTTGGCTGATCGGACGGACGGTGATGCCGGCTGTCAATTCCATTTCGGGTTTGCCGTAAGCATCTTCGATATCGTCGACGTTCCAACTATTGTAGACACCTTTCAGGTTGATGTCGAATAATTGCTGATAGCTATATTTCAGATTGACACCGCCGAACGCATGTTTTGCATTTGCTTGCAAAGCTCTACTGGTATTAGCAAAAATATCGCCTTGCGCACTTGGAGCAAGGAGCGTCGGAGCAAAGAAAACTTCATCACTCGTGATCTTATATCCCCCGAATACATCGAACCAGAAACCGGGAGCGATACCGCTTCTGATACCGACCGTCCCATCCAGATAGTTACGGGAAGGAAGCAGCTCCATCGTCGGGTTGATATAGCGGTTGACCTGCGAAATTTCGTACATGCTGTTTGAGTAGAGTTTGCCACCGGCAACCAGGTAAAGCTCGGTTTTATCGGCAACTTCCACGTCAGCCGTAATATTCGGGGAGGCCATAAATTTGCTGTTGTCACCGGTCACGAACATGATGTTCGCACCTAACTTCAAATTCCAATTGTCTCCCGACACTTTGTAATAAGGCGAAAGAGTTGCTTCGGCATGGTTTTCAAATTCCAGATATTCCTGTCCGCCCATTGTCGGCAGGCTGTAATTGAAGTATTCTACGTTTCCTCCTAATCCGATGCGCTGTTCACCGCCGAAACGGGCGTTCAAATCAAACTTTACGTCGAACGTATGTTCCGTAGGTCCGTCCTGCTCCTTGCTTAACGCATATTTATGGGAGAAGTTGGTATATCCAAGATCTAACAGATAGCCGACAGGAGCGTCTTCTTTCGATTCGACTCCGATCTTTGCCTGGATAGTCTGGTTTACCTGATTGGTCTCACGGTCGAAATTTTCCGGAACTAATGTTACTGATGATTCGGGACTGTAAACCGGTAGCCCATAGTAATTGAATGCGGAGTATCCGTATTTGATCCCCATGTTCAACGATAGTTTTTCAAATGCGTGTTTGAAGTTGAGTCCACCTAAGTTATCATTCAATTTGGCCTTAACCTTGTCGAAGTCCGTATCGATATATTTCACCTTCCCGTTCGTCGAACGATGGGAGAACCAGATATTCAGCTTATCCTTGTCCGTGCTCAGGATGTGGTAGCCTAAGTCGCCGTTCAGGTTCAGATACGTACCGCCGCCGAAGTTGAAATAACCGCGGCGTTTGTTGTACTGGATATCCGTCATGATATTGCCTGAAGGCAGGAGGCTGATCTCCTTCTCCGGATCGGCGGGGACGGTGAAAGTCGCGTAGTCGATCGCCATCTTCTTGACAACCGGTTCTTTGATGACCGGCAATGTGTTCACTTTGCTGGCATCCTGTACGGTCGGGTCGTATTCGCGTTCAAGCGTCATTTCCCGGTTCAGGTTTTTTTCCTTCGTTTTGTCTTCCTGTGCGCTGACGGTTGCGACACTCCCTAACAGGGCCATCACACACAGTGCTTTGATGTTGTATATTGTCTTCATCACTTTTTCTTAGTTCTTAAGTTTACCCAATCTATTTTCTATCATACCGGCGATATCGTCGTCACCTTTATAATTGTTCTGCAGGCTGGTGAGGTATTGACGAGCCTGGAAGTCATCACCCTGGCGGATATAGATGTCGGCCAGCAGGATAAATCCGCGAGCCAGCCAGTATTGGTGAGGCGTACCGTTCTCAATGAAGTTCATGAGCACCTTTTCGGCATTCTTGTCATCGTTGGTATCGTAATATAGTTGGGCCAACAGATATTTGGCCTCCGCACCGTGTACCGTACGGGTATCTTTGCTCAATTCTTTCAGGTCGGCAAGCGCCTTGTTCGCCTTTTTTTGGGCGATATAGGCTTTAGCACGTACGTAACGGGCTTCGGCTTCCAGTTCAGGAGAGAGCTTCGGTTCTTTCAGCAATTCGTCTGCCGCCAGAAGGGCATCCTTTTGCTGTCCCGTCTGCAAGGCGCAGCGCATGATGCCTAAACGGGCGGCCTGTCTGTTCTCCGGATTCTCGGCTACGATCAGCAAGCGTTTGAAGCTTTCCAATGCGGCCGGATAATCTTTGCTCAGGTATTCGATTTCGGCCGTGCGGGCAACCGATTCTTCGAGGAACTTGGTGTCGCCGCTGGCAATGACCGATTTGAACCGTTGGATGGCTTCGTCGAACTCTTTCTTGGCAAAAGCGATGCTACCTAAGTAGAAGTTGGCATTCGAACTGAACGCCCCTTCGGGGAATGTTTGCAGGTAGTTGATCAGGCTACGGCGAGCACCGTCGTTGTCACCGCGCATGAAGAGTTTTTCGGCGGCGATATAGGTCAGCGAATCCTGTTCGCCTACTTCCAAGCGGATGTTGCCGCCTATGGAGTTCACATAGCTGGCATAAGCATTGATATCGTTGAGATCGATATAAACAGACTTCAAATCCTGCAATGCGATTTTAGCTTCTTCGCTACCCGGATAATTGCTGATCACCTGCTTGTAGGCGGCGAGCGCCTTTTCCGGCTGGTTGTCGTTGTAGTATTGTAAACCGAGCTGGATGCCTGCTTTACGTGCCAGGCTGCTCTGAGGAAATTCGCGGATCAGCTTTTCGAACGCCTGTGCGGCGGAAGAGCTGTTTTCGAGCAAGACATAAGAGCGTCCTTTCTCGAACAACGCATCGTCTACATATTGCGATTCCGGATATTCGCTGATCAGGCGGTCCATTGCGCTGATCTTGCCTTTATAGTCTTTCTGCAACCCTAACAGGAATCCTTTCTGGTAGATCGAGTAATCGCCAGCGGAAGGAGACAACTGGACTGCACGTGAATAGTTTTCTTCTGCCAGACTGAACTGGCGGTTCTGATACAGGCAATCGCCGATACGGTTGTAAGCGTCAGCCAAAGAAGCGGCCTGCCGGTTACTTTCCAGGTCGACATATTGGCGGAAACGGTTCAGGGCCGCACTGTAATCCCGCAGTTTGAAATAGCTGTAACCTAAGTTATAATAAGCCAGAGCATACATGTCCGTATTGCGCTGGCGCGTATTGTTCAGATACGTGCGATAGTCCGATATCGCGTTTTCATATTCTCCCATGCGGTAGTAGGATTCGCCACGCCAGAAATAGGCGTCGTTGCGGGCTTCCATATTATAAGAACCGAGCTGGATTGCCTGGCTGAACAAACTAACGGCGTCATCCAGCTTGACATTGGCAAAAGCCTGTGTTCCGAGTTGGAAAAGGATGTCCTGTTTGGCTTCCAGTATCTTGGTGCTCGGATGTTTGATCTTGTTGATTGATTTCAAAGCGGCTTCGTAGTTTTTGGTAGTCAGGTAGACTTCGACCAGATAGTCGTTCACCTTGTCTGCGTATTGCGAGTTAGGGAAATCGTTCAGGAAGTCTTCGAAGATCGTCACCGACTCGCCGAACCCTGTAAATGCCGTTTCGTGGATGAGCAATGCGTAGTTGTACATGGCGACTTCCTTTATCTGTTTGTCGAATGAAGAGGTGGCAGCAGCCTCGAATGCCATGCGGGCATTGTTTTTGTCGCCTAACTTCAGGTAAGACTGTCCGAGATAGAGATAGGCGTTCTGTGTCAGCTCGTCGTTCTGGCGTACGGTCCGGCTCAGGGCGTTGACCGTATTGCTGTAATTCCCTTTATTGAAGTAGCATACACCTAAAATGTACAGATCGCTGCGGAGCGGGTTTTCCGTAGATGAAACATATTTGCTCAACATCCGGATCGCTTTTTCCTGGTCGCCTAAATGATAATATGAATCACCAACGATCCGGTACATCTCGCTGTTGTTCTTGCTATCGGGATATAGAGAGAGAAGCTCTTCACCTTCTTTCACCACCTTTTCGTATTTGCTCTGGATAAAATAAATCTGTGCGATGTAGTATTGCGACTGCTCGCGGTATTTCGGGCTCTCTTTCAGACGGGAAAACTCGATCAGAGCATTGTTGTAATTCCCCATCGCGTAGTCGATGTAGGCGACATAATAGGTCGAGGCTTCCTTATATTTGTCTCCGACCTGCTCGATCCGTGCGAAGTAGCCGCGGGCTTTTTCCATCTCACCGGTCTGCAACAGCGAATAAGCCAGACGGAAAGAATAAGCCTCCTGCTGTTCGGGACTTAACATGTCGATATCGGCTTCGTTGAACCAGAAAATAGCTTTTTCATATTCACCGCGTTCGAAATGTACGGAACCGATCATGTAACCGATCTCGTCGCTATGGCGGGAAGCTGGATATTCTTCCAGATAGTCTTTTAGCAACTCGTCTGCATTAGGGCGTCCCTGTTCATAAGCGGCATAGACCAGCATATAGTCTGCCTCTTGGATCAGGTCGGCATTCGTGGAATGCTGTTTGTAAGCCTCCAACTTGTCAATGCAACCGGCATAATTTTTTAAACTAAACAACTCTTTCCCTTCTACAAATAGGCGATCCGGTGCATCAAACTGGTACGACCGCTGCCCGTATGCGACATGACTCCCCACCACTATGCACAGTGGAATAAGTATTCTTTTCATCACTCCTTAGCTTTTATAATACAGATATATATAAATATAACGGTATATGTTGGTTCTAAGTTGCAAATATAAGAAATATATTACTTTATATAGCGGTCTACTGCTTTTTTGATAGATTGCAATCCGAAATCGTCCGGATTCAACTGGTTGGCTGGCAGAATAATAATCTCGGCTGCATCGTCTTCAGCTTTTGCTCCGTCGAAGGATTCGGTCAGACATTCGAAGAACATATCGACCGTATGTACCTCGAAGCCGGAATAGGGATAAAGATTGGGAATGGAAAAGAGATAACGGCAGCCGACGATGTCAAGTCCCGTTTCCTCTTTCACTTCCCGGTGGGCTGCATCTTCGGCTGATTCATACATATCGACAAAGCCTCCCGGCAAGTCGAGTGTCCCTTTGGCGGGTTCTTTGGCACGACGTACCAACAGCAGTTCTCCTTTTGAATTGCGGATGAAGCAGGCGACAGCCGAGGAAGGATTGAAATAATAGACGAACCCACAAGTTGTGCATTGTTTGGCTTTCTCGTTGCGTTCCACAAATGTCCTGGCTCCGCATTTCGGACAATACGTAAATTGATGTAAAGGATGGGACATGATATTTTATTTTTAATAGTCAGGCACGGATTACACGGATTTCACTGTTCTAACAAACTGTGCAATCCGCGAAATCCGTGCCTGAAATAGCTTTGTGTTTTTATTACTTCACTTCCCAACCCAGTGCGCTTGCGCCCAATACGGCTGCATCGCTTTCTTTCAATTGGGAGAATAATAATTTTGTCTTGCCTTCGAACACTTTCAACATGTTTTTTTCCATTGAACGTTTGATCGGATTCATAATCAGATCTCCGGCTTTAGTTAGGCCTCCGAACAGGATGATCGCTTCTGGGCTGGAGAATGCAACGAAATCAGCGAATGCTTCACCCAGGATGTTACCTGTGAATTCGAAGATTTCCAAAGCCAGCTTGTCATTCTTCATTGCTGCGTCATACACGTCTTTGGATGTGATTTCGTCCGGATCCAATTCGCGAAGCAAGCTGTCATCCTTACGGATTTCCAGAAATTCGCGTGCCGTACGGGCAACTCCTGTAGCAGAAGCATATGCTTCCAAACAACCTTGACGACCACAACCACAAGGACGTCCGTTATTACGACGCATGATCACGTGACCTAGCTCGCCTGCAAATCCATCATGCCCGTAAACCAGGTTACCGCCGATTACGATGCCGCTCCCGACACCTGTACCTAATGTGATCACGATAAAGTCTTTCATACCGCGGGCAGCACCATACGTCATTTCACCGATAGCAGCTGCATTCGCATCATTTGTCAATGCCACGGGCACACCACCCACCTTTTCGCTGATTAACTGAGCCAAAGGAATTTTACCTTTCCAAGGAAGGTTTGGTGCAAATTCGATACAACCGTTAAAGAAGTTACCGTTCGGAGCTCCTACACCTATACCTTTTATTTTATCTACACCGCCTGCCTGGTCGATCACTAATTTCAGGCCATTTGCAAGTTCGCTGACATAATCGTCGACATCAGTATACTTTCCGGTTTTAATTGAACTACTGTACAAGATCGTTCCTCTTGCATCTACTACGCCAAAAACAGTATTGGTACCACCTATATCGATACCTACTACATAAGGCTTCTCCATGATTTTATATTTTAGATTAATAATGCTTTTTCTGGAAAGCAAATATAAGAGGAATCTGGTAAGGTACAATGATTTTATTCAAAAAAAACCGAAATGGACGTGAATATGTTACCCGATATGTTATTTAGCAGGTAAAATTTCAATCCAATAATCGTCTGGATCATTGATGAAATACAAGCCCATCTCGTTATTTTCGAAACAGATGTATCCGAGTTCTCGGTGATATTCGCGTACCTTGTCATAATCGCCGGCTACACGGAAACAGAGATGGCTTTCATTGTCTCCTAATTCGTATACTTCTTTCCGGTCGCGAAGCCTGGTCAGTTCCAACAGAAATCCTGTCTCGTTGTCTGTCAGATAAACCAAGGTGAACGAACCGTCTGTCGCTTCCTTGCGGTGGTGTTCTTTCAAACCAAGCGCTTTTCCATAAAACGCAATACTTCTGTCCAGATCCAGGACATTGATATTAAAATGATCAAATCTGCTCTTTATTTCCATTTTCTCTCTATTTTTTTATTTTCCATTTTCAAATGTCTGTCCCTTCTCCCGGAACGGATATCAACGCATACCGGCAACCACGCGATTCCGCGTAAGGTCTGAAAGCAACCACCTCCGCCGGACGATCCCAAAAATGCATCGGTACAAAGATATTGGTTTTGATATGATCTACAAACTGTTGTGCACCGCGCATGAAGTCGGTCCCGATACGCGGATCGACCGGAAACATGGTAGCATCCAGCTTGTCGGTCGCCTTTGCCAAATCGTCTAATTCTTTCAGATAATTTTGTTCTGCTTCTGCGGCTTCTTCGGGAGTCGATTCGTCTTTCCAGTGCCAGTTATTTAGGTCGCCGGCATGGAAAAGGCGTTTCCCTTCGGCTTCGATCAGGAAGGATATGCCGGAGTCTGTTGATCCGAATGCCTTGATCCACAGGTTATGATCTTCATAAGAATCTTCTTTTTTGAGGCATTTAATCTACTTTTTAGTACCTTTGCGCCCCATAAACTACTAAACACATAATTCATGAGTTCATTGAAAGGGCATCCGAAAGGCCTTTACCTAATTTTCGCAACGAGCACGGCAGAACGTTTCAGTTACTACGGTATGCGTGCTATCTTTATCCTCTTTCTGACGCAGGCATTGCTTTTTGATAAAGAAGCGGCGGCCTCTATCTACGGTAGCTACACCGGACTGGTCTATCTGACTCCGTTGATCGGCGGATACATTGCCGATAAATATTGGGGAATCCGTCGTTCCGTGTTTTGGGGAGCGGTGATGATGGCAGTCGGTCAGTTCCTGATGTTTATGAGTGCCTCTTCACTGAACAATACAGACCTTGCCCACTGGCTGATGTATGGCGGG
>ERZ773150.2642-NODE-2642-length-13132-cov-43.925671_pt1 | contig 13132 bp, 19 predicted proteins | sample MGYA00580845_ERZ773150 | MGnify/ENA primary metagenome ERZ773150 (study PRJEB29015, sample SAMEA2737848) | human gut metagenome | biome: human gut; feature: human-associated habitat; material: faeces | place: China | collected 2012 ...
TTAAAATGTTTACAACAGTCTGTGATTTCAATTCCAAACTGTTTAGAATTGAAATTACAGAAAGTATTAATATCGCGCAAAATCTCATTACTATTTTTTATTTAGTTCCTTGCTTTAGGATTTCTATTCTTTGTCAATTCAATGAATTTCTTATATTCCATTGAAACCAGTAAGGGTCTCGTCTTTTTTTATTTCATACAAATACGTGTACCCTGTTGGAATATTATAATTTATAAATACACATTTCTTTTTATGTCTTATAGCCTTTGCGTAACTCGGAGATTTATCGTCAAATAATGTAGTCTTAAAACTATAGTACATTTTTTTTATTGGTGCGCCAAACACAAAGAGATATGTATGATTGTTAAAATCAAGTTTATTTGTATCAATAATGGCTTCTACTTTTATTGCATTGTTAATTAATTTCATATTTGACAAAAACTCTTCTTTTGTATTTGCAAATTTATAAGCATCTGGATAAAATGGAGTTTTAGGTATCGGGAGCTTGTAACAAGCACTATACTTAATATAATGCTTGTTACAAATAATAAAAGATAGTCCAAAGACTATTACTACAAAACATAATTTCATATAAAGCATCCTATCTTTTGCCATTTCTCTCTCTTCTTAATGGATTATTTGAAATGTAATTGCGCTCCTCAACGAAAACCTCACCGAAAGGAACATACTCAATATGCTGCACCACCTCGCCGTCAAGGTTGGTGATGTAACTACTGCTACCCAAATGGTCTGGGTGGTAGTAGAACTGCATCGTCTCGTATGCGTCGCCCTCTTGGAAGTTATTCTTTGCAGCTCTCGACAAAGCTCGTGCCTGCAGCAGCTTCCAAGCTGCCGTCATTGCAGCAGAAGCCCTTGCCATCGACATAATCGTTGTTGTCATCGCCATTGTACGGTACTGCAAAGGTTGCCTCCTTTTTTCTATTTTATCTGTCATATTTATATTCATTTTTCCAATATCACAAATAGTGACTTTGAACATTACCATATTTAACAGCATTCAAAGGTAGTGCTTTTAGCCTTTAAGCCACTATTGCACAACCCCTTTCTTTGAAAAGAACGTAAAATCAATAGTATTATTGCGATGATTGTACTTCGATTAACATAAAGCACTAAAGCAGCCAAAGGAGAACAAGAGCAAGGAAGCCGTGGAGACCAACAAGGACATCGAGCAGTTGTTGCTTTCCATCCGAAAGGCTTTCGATGTGCTTGTGGCAAAGAGAACGGATTTACCTATTTCTACCATTCGGGACAACACTCGTTCGCCAGCCCCATTACGCTGGAGGCAGGTGTGCCGATGTAGACCATCTGCAAGATGTTCGGTCACAAGGATGTGAAGATGATGCAGCGGTATGCGAAAGTGACCCAAAAGAAAGCGTATCCTTCGTTTCGACAAGATTAAGACCAACGGCATTCGTATCGTATTCGATAGCGCAAGGGCTTATCCGTGCATCAACAATGTTTATTCCTCTTACCATTGGTAGGAACAACTCTAACAAGAATAAATCTCATTATTTGAATATTGTGACGTAGTTTTATATTTCTATCTATCACTTGTACTTAAAACAAAAGGCTTACTTTTTTTATATTTGACATTACTAATGATAGAATGTGTTCCAAAATTTAGAATAATAGAGTCTGGGATTACAGAAGTAGAATCAATCACGAATAAGCGTGGAATAGTAATTCTTTGTCCAATTTCATTTCTATCTCGATGATTTAGATATTTCATCGCTACACAAGTAATTTATTGATTTCCTGCTGCAGGCGATCCAGGAACTTTGCAGCATGTGCCCCGTCCATTTGAGTGTGGTGGAATTGGAATGAAACCGTTAGTGTCGTTCTGAAGAAACCTTTATGGTACTTGCCCCATATCATAAACGGATTGTTGAAGATACCGCTGTACATACCTACCGCACCGTCAATTTCATATTGGGCCAGTGCGGAAGTCCCTATTACCATGCTTTCTGTCAAATCGTGGTTCTCACAGCTTCGGGCTACTTCCATTGTCAATTTCAGATAATCTTCATTGAATAGCTGCAAATCATCAGAAAACGGCACATCACATGAACTGACCTCATTGTCCTTGTTCATAACAATGGTATTAACCGCAATAGCATCATATTGCATCAATTTGTCTCCGACAGGCAGCATATAAAATTCCTTGATACTGCTTGCCGCTTTGCCGATGCACCAGCACATCAGCATATTGAATTTCATACCTGACTTTTTACTGATTTTAACAAGACGACTGACATCCAAAATCTTGAAAAACGTAACCATTGGCATCGGGGCTTTCATCCAAAGCTCAAATGCATATGCACGGGTGGTTTCTTTGGGATTTATTTCTCTCATAGTGCTTAACTTCATATTTTTATCGTTTTTATACTACAAAAATAACGTTTTATTTTGATAATCCATCCAAATCCCTTGAATATCTGCTGTATTCCGTCGTAATTTAGACAAAATAGAAATATAATCTGCAAAAATGGAACTAAGCAATTGATTTTCCAACACGGAAAGATGCATGTTTGCAATGAATATATGTTCTTTTGCCATACTCTTGAAATGACAAAACCGGATAATTGCACAGAGTTGTGGAAAATAACAATGCTGTTATGCAGATTATATCCAAACTACACAAAAAAACTAATTCTTGCGAAAGTAGAACAGGTCTCCGCATGAAGAACTATCCTTATCGTTATAATGGAAGAATAATAGTTGTGGTATCGAATCCTTCATATTGATTTTTTTGCTACTTCTTGTTTCTACATTATAGATGCAAATATTGTTAGAGGAAATCTTTACGGAATAAAAGTTGTTCAATCCAGTATATTCTCCGAATAAATTTCCATTTGTGAAGAACCTAATAGAAACTAATGCTCGTTGAGCATCTTTATACTGACCAGACAATACTGTTTTTTGTAACACCTCAAACATTCTGCTGCTTACTTGTAATGAGCCCAAATATCTGTAGTTGTAATCATTGACCATGTTGTCAGAAGTTATCTCCATGGAGAGTGTCATAGAATCATTTTTCGATTTTAAACATAGCAATTCTAATTCATCCTCTATGCTCTCCACAGAACAATTACACATTTCGTTTGTGGAGGAATTTGTTTTTTTGCAACCAACGAACAAAATACATAATGATATATATATGCTGATAGTTATAAATTTCATCATAGTCAATTCTTAATATTTATCTAAGCCTTCAAAAGAGACATTTGAAATATTGTGTCTTTCAATGAGTTCTTTAACTCGTAAAGAACAAACTATAGCCCCACTATCTTTCAAATAAAAGAGTTCTTCTCCATTCCACGAGGTGAAATCTATTTGGAAAGTCCCATAAATATGGTCTCCGTCAGAATCATGTTCACAGATAGAATCTATTTGCGTTTCTAACAGAGCATAGTATTGCAACCTTGAACCATATATTTTTATGGGGATAAAAGAAACTCCCTTTACTCCATTATTTTCTAACAAATCTTTGAAGTTATCGGAAATAAATCTTAATGGTCCTTGGTCACCTATGAAGTCATAAAATACATCTCCTTCATCGATGTGGAAGAGATTGTTGTCTTTTACATGTTGTAAATCAGGAAAAATTTGAAAAGGGTCGTAACTAACATCAGCTTGTAGCCTAACTTGCCTTTTTTTATGTCCTAACATTATAGTTGTAAAATTCATAGTGCTATCGAATTTGTAATCCGTACTCCAATGATTATGATTCACACAAGTCTTTGCATTTCTCCCAATGGACATCAAATTCCTCTTTGCTAATCAACATATTGGTTTCTATTGAATACAAGTCATATTGCAGGATGATGGACATCGGAGGATTGGACTTAGTAAAGTCTTCTGGCACACATTCATCTTCCTCGACATTGACGAAGGTATAATTTCCATCTGAAGATATGGTAACCGCTTTCAGCACTCTCACGCCATCATATTCGCCATAGCAAATCGTGTTGAACACCTTGATTTTAAAATAGACTTCACATACTAAAATGCCATTCTCGTTAGTTCTATATGGGAGCGACTTCTTGAGTTCAAGGAGTATGTGAGCAAATGCCAACAAAAGTGTTTTCTTCGCTTTCTTAGCAGGGATTATCAGACTGAAACCCTGCCCTAATTCACCATGCCTATCTATTACAATTTTTACGTAAGGCGCTTTCTGGGCAATAATTGTATTTATGTCTTCTATTGCTTTGTTCCAAGTCTCTACAATATTGGGGAGAACCATATAAATACAGCAACAGAGGTGAAACTCCTTGGTTTCAGGCTTGTATTGAATGAAGAAATTTCCCAAAGAAAAAGACTCAAACAATGGGTCACCAATCATCCGAAAATCATTTGGAGAATTCGGACAAATGGTTCTCAGCATATTAACTCTCTTTCGGAACCACCGTTCATGTCGATTGAAATATCTCTGAACAATATCAGCAACAACCACGACACAAACTATTATAACTATTCCGACAGTTTCCGAAAATGCATGAGTAAGAGCTTTTAGCCCCAATATGATGCAAATGCACCATAATACGAATAAGCCAAGTTTTTTGATTATCATAAGGCAATTCACTAACTATTGTTTGACATTGTCTTTCATTTTCTATATAGTGGTACGCTCCGTCTCATCCGTAATTAGTTCTTTCATATCCACAGACAATAGCTGCGCTATTTCAAGAAGTGTGGTAAGATTGGGTTGAGTGCGGTTGCATACGTATGCATTGACCGTACTGAAACTCCTTCCCAACTTCTTTGCAAGCCATGTTTGGCTTATCCCTTTGTCCTCCAAAACTGCTCTTATGCGATTTAACTTCATATTTTTATTGTTTTTACGCTACAAAAATAATATTTTATCGTGATAATCCATCCAAATCCCTTGAATATCTGCTGTATTCCGTCGTAATTTAGACAAAATAGAAATATAATCTGCAAAAATGGAACTAAGCAATTGATTTTCCAACACGGAAAGATGCATGTTTGCAATGAATATATGTTCTTTTGCCATACTCTTGAAATGACAAAACCGGATAATTGCACAGAGTTGTGGAAAATAACAATGCTGTTATGCAGATTATATCCAACCTACACAACAAATAGCATAAAACTTCCGAAATCTGTACCACCGAGGGCGTGTCAAAACTCCCAATATAAATAAAAAAAACTCGTTGTACGTTCTTGTGTGGATGTACAACGAGTTTTTGTTTTTCTACAAAAAAGAGCCTTATAAACAATTTATATGGCGTTATATGGGTCAAATAAGCCCTCAAATAAGAGAAAATTCCTCCCTTGGTCATTTTTGCCACCATTTTCTTTATATTAAAGGCAATGGCAAAGAAGGCAAAGTCCATTTTGACCTTGTCTACACCGATATGGCGAAAACGACGATACGCCATGTTGTATTTAATTTGTCCGAAAACCGCTTCCGGCTCAATACATCTTTTGCCTCTATGCCTTAAACCTTCCTCTGAGGTGAGCAGCTCACTCGCTTTCTGTCTGTAAGCTTCCAGTTTGTGATTCCGGTCTATCACACGTCTGTCCCCAGATGCATCGAAACACAGACAACGTAGCGGACATCCTTCACAGTTCTGTGCTGTATATGTTGTCCTATTGGAGACGTATCCACTCGCACTTGCCTTGTGGCTGGTCCCGGTACGTGCCATGTGTTGTCCCATCGGACAGACACAATAGTCTTCCTCCTTGTTATAATAGAAGTTTTCCGAGCGGAATGGATCCGGTACATACTGTGGACGGTGCTCTATATGGAAGCGGTTGTATTTCACATAGGCGGCGGTGCCGTTCAGCTCCATAAACTCGTAATTCTCCTCTGAGCCATAACCAGAGTCTGCCACTTCCGTTGACGCAAAGTGTCCGTAACGCTCACGGAACGACTCCATGAATGGGATGTAGGTTAGGGTGTCTGTAGGGTTGGGGAACAATGCAAAGTTGGTGATGAACTGGTTCTCGGTTGCAATCTGAAGATTGTACCCGGGTTTTGTCAGCCCGTCGTTTATAGCATCCTCCTTCATGTGCATGAATGTAGCATCCTTGTCGGTCTTTGAATAGGAGTTGCGGTCACCGAGAGTTTCAAGATGTTGGTTGTATTCAGCCAGTTTCTCGCTACGTTCCTTGAGTTCCTTGGCTAACTTGCGCCTCTTCTTCTTTTCTTCCTTGTCCATTTTCACTTGCGGGTCAGACAGCGAGGCATTAAGTTCTGCGGATATTTCGGCAAGTTGTGACGGGGTGAATTCCACCGTTTCGTCTGTCTTGGTATTGTCTTGTGCTATGCAGTCGTCAACCTGAGCAAGCAGAGCCTTTACCTTGTCAATCAATCTGGCACGGTTACGCTCGACAGTCTTACGCCAAACAAACGTATACTTATTGGCCTTCGACTCTATCTTCGTACCGTCCACATACTCCACGTCGAGACTCACAAATCCCTTCTCTGCAAGAACGAGCACAAGCTGTGTGAATATGTTATTGATCTCGTCCTTCAGACGGTTGCGGAAACGGTTGATTGTTATGAAGTCCGGCTTTTCATATCCTGCCAGCCAGATGAAATGGATGTCACGCAGGAGCAATTGCTCTATCCTACGACATGAATAGATATTGTTCATATAGGCATGGATGATGACTTTGAGCATCATGCGTGGATGATACGGACATCTGCCCATACCGTTGTATAATTTGTTGACTGAACTCATGTCAAGATGGTCCACAATGCTGGAAACGATGCGTACGGGGTCGTTTTCCGCAATATTTTCATCGATTCGTTGCGGAAAAAGAACCATTTGGTTGGTGGTATAAGAACGAAAGTGTAACTTTGCCATAGTTAAATTTTTCTATGGTCTAAAGTTACAACAACTTTTAGACATAGCAAAGCCCTGGCTTGTGAAAGTCAGGGCTTTGTGATTTTTTAAGAATAAGAGAGTTTTGACACACCCTCATCTTTTTTATGCTGGCATACTGAGGCCATAGATATAATTACGTCTTGATTTTCCCCATACCTATTCTTTATGGGAACCAAAGCCCTTTCCAAGAGGTTCACAATCTCGCTTTTTGCAAAGGTACTACCATGTTGAATTAGGAAGTTTTGGGAATCATATATTCCTGAAAACAAGAATCTAATTGCAGTCTTTAAAAAGATAAAAGTTTCTATTTCTATAACACCCAAGAACACGATGGTATTGTTGCTTATGGGAACACTCCAAGTTTGGATTTCTTCACTGAAATAAAATCCAGTCAAATCAAAATGAAAAGTTTTTCTTGCCAACAAACTGTCTTTAAGTTCATTGGAATGCGTAACCAACATGTAATGAGCATTAGGATTTGCATTATATAATTTCTCTGCAAAGGAGGTGTAATCATCATCTTTTGCATCTCCTATATAGTCATAGTCTATCAAGCGAACGTCAATTTGTGGGTTCATGCCAAACAATGCCTTTATTTGGGAGGGCATACTGACAGTAGCGTCCTCTCCTATGGATTTAAATTTCGTAGAAAGCAAAATATCGTTGTTCATGATTTCTTACTTGGTTTATTCTTCGTTTTGAACAATTATTTTGAAATGAATAGGAACTGGTGGATTTTGGTTATTGAAATAGTTTTCAAATAACTTTTGCTCATCATCATCATTGACGACACCCCCTATAATTAGTTCCTTGGGATTCACAAAGCTACGTCCTATGTATATGAGGACATCAGGATATTCTTTGCCGAGGCGCAATCTGGCATTTTCTATCCAGTCCTCAATCTTCATGATTATCTGTCCGTCTTTGCTACATACCCATTCGAAGTCTTCTGCAATTTCTTTCACTGCGGATTTCAATTCATCATAAAGCATAGGGCCTAAATTGCTTTTGTTATTTTTCACCAAATGCTTTAGTCGCTTCGCATCATCCTTATTGCTTACTTTTGAAATGCAGCTCAGTTCTTTCCACAATTTCACGTTTACATTTTGGATGTCAGACAAAATAGATTCACTGATGGAATCCTTCAGCATTGTTCTTAGGGGAAACTGTATTGTGTTTTCCCTCTCTATTTTGAATCTATTGAGTTGTTGGATATTATGCTCTGCCATATATCATTAGTTTTTTGCGTAAATACTGTTTTGATATATTCTTGAACTTGCGTAATCCGCAGCAAGCAAATCATTGCACTAATATCATTTGACGTATTTCACCACATCCATTCCGAGGCATCCGTGCTGATAGGTAACGGTTATGGTGTCGCCCACATGATAGTCTTCCTTGTTGAATCCTCCACCGACATTTACTTTTTGCCCATTGTCCGTGAAACGAAGAACACACTGCGTTGTGCTCATTTTGCCTCCCGAAACGTAAAGGTCTTGGATAACAGCTTGGCGTTGTTGCGTAGAAATCGGAAAATAAAAGTTTGTGGTGAAGATTATTGTCCCCAATACAACGGCAAGGGTACACGTATGCATTGAAACATAGTCGTCATCCTTGAACAGCTTGACAAGCAGATAGGAAACTACTGCTATTCCTCCGATGAGCCACCAACTATTATCAACAACAATTCGCATCGCCGTCTTAACTCCCCAACATATACAAGCCAACAACAATATGGTTTTGACAAACTGCCCCAAGCAAGAGTCGTCATCGTCTTTCTTTCGTTTCTTCATGATTTCTACAATTTAATTCCTTTCATCGTTTGCTCTTGCCATTCCAAGATTTGGCTAACACCTTTATCGTAATCGCCTCTTTCTATATAATCTTTCAGCAATCGAGCGTTCTCTATCTTATCTAAGAAAAGGTTGTAGTCTTCCATCTTTCTCAACGAGATTATTTTATCCAAAAAGAACATCGACTTGCGATAGTCTTCCAAAATGTAATAGGTCAAAGCAAAGTATCCGTCACGACCTGGCCTTGAGCCATAATATGGATGTTTTTTAAGGAAAAGCAGAAAGCCTTCAAATGTATTCAGCTTATCAAACACATCAAATTCATTCAGCTTGTCTTGAAGTTCAGACATCCTATTAATGTCCCAATAAGAGCCGAGCCTGTTCCCTAAGCTGAAATTATAAGTGCTAAATGGCGCATAAAGGCATTGAGCGAAATAGTTGACGAAGAACGAATTTGGGTCTATGGAATTATCCAAATAGAATCCGACCAACACCATTGCCCCAGTTTTATGAGCCAAGGTGTAATATGCTAACCGCCCTTTTTTTTTGAACCTATCGGGGAGTATCAGTTTTCTCATTATCTTATTCAATTCTGTTGATTTCATACTATTCACTCTTCATTTGTTCTTCACTATATTAGTTGAAGATATATTTTTGCAAATATACCCTACGACATATTCTATCGGGGTAAAAAGCTCCATATCATTGTTCTCAACTAATTCTTCTATTGAGGATTTTACAAGTCCCCAAAGTTTGGATGTTTCATATTCTTCATAAGGGTGTTTCATATCTTGTATTTTAAAGCTGCGGATTTGCTATCCGCAGGAAGTGAATTTATAATTTTTGTTCCATTAGGATTCTATCAATCATAGAACTTTTCTTGAAAAAGGGATACGTATGATAAAAACTCTTCGGCTCAATGAAATCAGAATCTTGCTCCATCATCCATGCCGAAACAATCAAAACCATCATTTCGTAGTTTGCCTTTTCTTTCTGCCGTGGAGACAATCGTTTCAATGCTTTCCGAAGCCCTTCTATCTTTTGGGGATATTTCCGCAACATTCGGCTTAATCCTTCAGAAAGGGTCTCGTCATACGTCTCATCGGTATGCGACAAGCAATGCCTTATCACCAATATGTAGTCCTGCTCTTCGGAATGTTCTTGGGCAAAGAAATCACCATCTATGATTCGGCTGAGAAATAGGCTGTCGGTATTCGTTTCTTTCTTGCCTTTCAATTCTATCCTTCTTATGCTTTTGTCACAGAAAAGGACTCCATCAGTAGAAGCGTTTAGTGGATAGATATAACATTTTTCTCGCCCTCTTTTAAACAAGTATTTTATATCATAGAAGATTTCGCCAGTCAAAGTTAGCGTATCAGCCTCTAATGAAGCAAAGTAAAATTCTTCGATTTTATTTTTGCCAAGTGCTTTGTTACTTTTGGAGATTTCCAATGTGCCAGTGGTGTCATTATCAAATGTAAGTTTTACAGATATTGTTGTGTCAGAAAGTTTCACATCTCCGACATAACAACATATACCTTTTCCAAAAGTAGCTGATTGACATCCCATACTGCATAGAAACAGTATGGTGATGCTTGTCAAAATGATAGCTTTTCTTCTTCCCATAATCACTTTAAACATTACGTCCTTTTTCATTCGTAATAAGTTCTTTCATATCCACAGACAGTAATTGTGCAATTTCAAGAAGTGTGGTAAGGTTAGGTTGAGAGCGGTTGCATACGTAAGCATTGACCGTACTGAAACTTCTTCCCAACTTCTTTGCAAGCCATGTTTGGCTTATCCCTTTGTCCGCTAAAACAACTCTTATGCGATTTAACTTCATATCATTGAATATCTGTGTTCTGTCGTAATTTAGACAACTTTAAAAAAAAGTACACATTTTTAGAAAATAATGCGCACTCTTAATATACAGAAACTGCTTCATAAGCAATATTCGAAATATTAGCCTTCATTAAAGCGTTTTTTACTTTGTCTGAAATACATATAGCTGCAGTTATTTGCCATAAATCATTCATTGCTGGTTTTGGAAATATACTGTAATCTTTTATTTTCAAAGAGGAATATGCTGGTTTTATTAAACCACCATTATTAGAATAGAAGCATTTATCCTTATTTAACACGTCCAATTCCTCAATAAAATGTGGTATATAGTATGTTCTGGTTTCTTTTCTACAACAAATATTGCATGAAATCCACTTAAGACCTTCTTTTCCTGTCAACATCTTTTCAATTAAATTTTTTAATTTTTCTGAGAACAAAGGCCATGCTAAACTATTTGGTTGGTAATCCAACCAGATAGTTTCTACACGTGAGAAATCATTAGAATAATGTATTCCATCACTTTTTACCGTTAAAGCTTTAAGAGTAAAATCAAATGGCATTACCTCTGATTCTCTTAGAGCACCGATTAACTCATGCGCTAAACCGACATTGTCTGGAGCACATGCAATTGCAACATTCTTAAAATGTTTCAATCCCATTAAAAAATATTTCATTATCTATTCCACCAAGATTTGTTTAACATTTTTGGATTACTCCGTATTAACAGAGTCGCGCTGATGCAGAAAATGCTCAAATCGTTGGCTATAAAACCGAGATGAATGTCTCCCTATATCCAACAGATTTATATCATCGTACGCTTCCTTTTGCTCATGTGTGTGTTTATATAATGCACGATACTGTACATGCACACTTACCATGTCCAGCGCTTCTTGAGAATGGACGCATGAGGCAAATAAACAAAATGCCAATAAACTGAAGAGTATTTTCATAAGCAACAATTCTTTTTATTTACTTCAACTCAAAGGTTGCCATAAGCAGCACCTTATTGCCATCTATGTTCTCTTCGTAGAAGAAGCGATAGGCGCCTGGCTTGTTTGGCAGAATATCGGGAAAAAGATGGGCCGTGATGGTGCCGCTTTGACCATCGCTTAAAACATGACCGATGGCCGTGAACGAGCAATCGGTGGGCACAACAAACCAATTGCCATCAGCTCCTTGGGCTGTGATGCTATATGCTTCGCCATACACAAATTCCTCGCCACTATGGTTGGTAATCGTGAATCTGATTTCCGTGGTGCCCAATGGATAGGAAGGCTTCTCCGCCTTGAGGGAGATGCCTTGGTAGGTGCTCACGCCTTCCCTGTTGTCGATGATAGGGTCCAACTTGCCCTCAAACCTGATGGCGGGCGAGTTGTAAATCTGCCTACGAAACTCCAGCTGCTTCTCCTTCGTGTTCCAACGGAGCGCAACATCAATGGAGTTGGATCCCATTCCAAATCCAACAACATTTCGCAAGGCCGGGGTCTTGTCTTCCGACAGGAACTTCCGCTCAAGTATCCGCATAATGGCGTTCAGTTCCCTATGCGAATATTTACGCGCCTTGCGATAGGTTCTCTTCTTGCTCTTGACAACTCTCTTTTTGCTAATGGTCGCTACCTTCTTTTGTTGAGCGGCAAATGACTGTTTGCAAGCAGCAAAAGCTGTTTGCATTGAAAGGAACATTGTCAATCCTAATATTATTGCATTGAGGAGTTTTGGCTTCAGTCTCATAGTTATCAGCAATTAATAATTTAACATGTAGAGAGATATGAACTCTTATAGTATATTTCTTTTCTTATGAGAAAAGTTCAATTTATTTTGCAAATATTATATTTTAGTTTATCCACAAAATGATGTTATGATATTATTTTGTCTCTCATAATCTCTTCAATCATTGCGTTCCTTTTTGTCCGTGATAAGTTCTTTCATATCCACAGACAAGAACTGTGCAATTTCAAGAAGTGTGGTAAGGTTGGGTTGAGAACGGTTGCATACGTAAGCATTGACCGTACTGAAACTCCTTCCTAACTTCTTTGCAAGCCATGTTTGGCTTATCCCTTTGTCCTCTAAGACTGCTCTTATGCGATTTAACTTCATGTTTTTATCGTTTTTACGCTACAAAAATAATATTTTATCGTGATAATCCATCCAAATCCCTTGAATATCTGCTGTATTCCGTCGTAATTTAGACAAAATAGAAATATAATCTGCAAAAATGGAACTAAGCAATTGATTTCCCAATATGGCAAGATACATATATGCGTTTATGAATATGTTCTTTTTGCCATACTCTTAAAATGACGTTACATGAAAATTACTGTTGGTAACTACTCTTTTACCTTTGCAAAGACTAATCTTAATATTTTGTAAAATCACAGCATAAAATGTTGTTTTTCAGAAATTAGATTTAACTTTGCACTCGAAATCAAAGCGTTCTTTGTATATTGCAAAGTTGTGAAAGAAAAAGAATATAGCTCGTTTCTAAATCGTTAGCAGTCACATTCTTTAAAATACTCAACTCGCTGATATTCAATAAATAAAAGAGTTTACTGTGACTCAAGCAGTGAAATGATATTGACTTGGTTATGCCACATTCCCTTATCATCCGTTTCAACGGTT
>ERZ773150.2661-NODE-2661-length-13025-cov-25.042251_pt1 | contig 13025 bp, 15 predicted proteins | sample MGYA00580845_ERZ773150 | MGnify/ENA primary metagenome ERZ773150 (study PRJEB29015, sample SAMEA2737848) | human gut metagenome | biome: human gut; feature: human-associated habitat; material: faeces | place: China | collected 2012 ...
CCATGCACATGATCTTCACCGGCAACCCCGGCACCGGCAAGACCACCATTGCCCGCCTTGTGGCGAAGTACCTCAAGGCCATCGGCGCGCTCAAGGGCGGCCAGCTGGTGGAGGTGACCCGCGCGGACCTTGTGGGCCGCTACACCGGCCACACCGCGCCGCTGACCAACAGCGTCATCCAGAGCGCGCTGGGCGGCGTGCTGTTCATCGACGAGGCCTACAGCCTGTACCGCGGCGAGCAGGACAGCTTCGGCCTGGAAGCCATCGACACCCTTGTGAAGGGCATGGAGGACCACCGCGACGAGCTGGTGGTCATTCTGGCGGGCTACACGAAGGAGATGGAGACCTTCCTCACCGCCAACAGCGGCCTTGCCAGCCGCTTTCCGAACAAGATCGAGTTCCCGGATTACACCGCCGACGAGCTTTTGGACATCACCACCGTGCTGGCCAAAGGCAAGGGCTACCGGCTGGCCGAGAGCTGCACCTTCCCGCTTTTGGGCTACTACAAGCGCCGTCAGGCGCTGGACAGCCGCACCGCCGGCAACGGCCGCCTGGCCCGCAACACGCTGGAAAAGGCCATCTTCAACCAGAGCCGCCGCCTTGTGGCCGAGCCCGCCGCCGAGCTGGACCTGATTTTGCCCAGCGACCTGGAATTTGAGGAATAAACGATAAAAAGCAGAACGCCTTCGACGCTGGGTCGAAGGCGTTCTGCTTTATTGCCCGGGCAAAAAAGTAAAAACTTTTTGTCTAATGACTTGCACTTTCGTCTCAAGGCCGCACGGTTTTAGACGAAAACAGAAAAAGCTGAGAAGGAAAAAATTCGCTGCAAATTTTACGTTGAATTTTACAGCACAGTGCGTTATACTAAGGCTGAAAGGAGTGGATATTATGCCAAACATCAAACCGATTTCTGATCTGCGAAACTACAATGAGGTGCTGCGGGACGTGGAGGAAGGCTCGCCGGTCTTCCTGACCAAAAACGGCCGCGGGAAATATGCCATCGTGGAGCTGCGCGATTATGAGAAAGCGCAGGCGACCATCCGCCTGATGAGCGAGATCGCAAAGGGCCGCCGCTCCGGGGAAGAAGAAGGCTGGCTGAGCGTGGAGGAAGTGGAGAAATCGCTTGGGATCACACATGAATAAATTGCAGGTTTCAAAAGCAGCACAAAAAGATTTGCAGGAAATAAAAGCCTATATCGCGGTCGATTTGGAAAATCCGGGGGTGGCAGTGGCTGCGGTGAGCAAGATCACGAAAAAGATACGGCTTTTGAAGGATAACCCGCTGATGGGCCCTGCGCTGACAGCCGTCACTGATGCAAGCAGTGACGAACGATTTCTCGTCTGCGGGAATTATCTTGTTTTTTACTCTGTTACGCGGGAAAACATCTTTATTGACCGCGTTCTTTACGGCCGCAGAGATTACCTGCGGGTCCTCTTTGGCGAACAGGCCGATACGGTGCAGACGGGCGAATTTCAGCCGGAAGAATGATACAAAAAGCGCGGCGGCACTTCCCGGCTGGGAGGCGCCGCTGCGGCTTTGCAGCCCGGGCAAAAAAGTAAGAGCTTTTCGCCGAACCGCTTGCACTTTCGTCTCAAATGGGGTATGATTGAGACGAAAGAGAATTTGTGAGACGAAAACCACTGCAAGAAAGAGGGATGCTTTGTGCGCCATTTTGACTACGGAAAGCTGGCAGAACGGTTATGGGATATCGAAACGCTCACCTGTATTGCAAAGATCCATGAATGCAAGGGGCGGCAGGAGCTGTATGTGCGCCAGAAACCGGAAGAACTGGAACGTCTTGTGGAGATCGCGCGGATCCAGAGCACGGAATCATCGAATAAAATAGAAGGAATCGTAACGACGGCGACCCGCATGAAACAGCTGTTTGCGGAAAAAACAACACCGAGAAACCGGGACGAAGGCGAGATTATGGGGTACCGGAACGTGCTGAACACGATCCACGAGCACCACGACGATATTCCGGTCAAGCCGAATTATATTCTGCAGCTGCACCGGGATATGATGCAGTACGCAGGTGTTTCCTACGGTGGGCACTTCAAGAATGTGCAGAATTATATCAATGAGACACGCCCGGACGGCACACAGGTGACCCGCTTCACCCCTCTTGCACCTTATGAGACGGAGGCGGCCGTGACGGCGATCTGCGAAAGCTATCAGCGCACGATCGCGCAGGAGAAGGTGGACCCCCTGCTGCTGATCCCGGTGTTTATCTGCGATTTTCTGTGCATCCACCCGTTCAACGATGGCAATGGCCGCATGAGCCGGCTGCTCACACTGCTGCTGCTGTACCGCAACGGCTATGAAGTGGGAAAGTATATCAGCATTGAAAAGCAGATCGAGAACACAAAGGACACCTATTATGAGGTGTTGCAGCAGATCGACCAGGGGTGGTATGAGGAAACCAATGACCCAACGCCCTTCATCCGCTATATGCTCAAAGTGATCCTTGCCAGCTATATGGAGTTTGAAGAAAGGGTCGGGCTGGTGAATGCTGCCGGAACGCGCAGCTCGGCGTATGATATCGTAAAAAAGTGCGTCAGCGAAAAAATAGGCCGCTTTACCAGCGCAGAAGTGATCGCGGCCTGTCCGTCCGTGGCGAAATCCACGATCCTGCGGGAACTGAAAGTGCTGACGGAGCAGGGCGTGATCCGCAAAATAGGGGCAGGGCGAAGCACCTGCTATCTCCGGGAGGATGCATCGGAATAAAAAAGCGTTTCGTCTAATGTTTTGCGCTTTCGTCTCAAACGGGGTGGTTTTGAGACGAAAACCGCACAAAGAAAAAGCGAGGGGGCTGTCCTGTCTGGGACAGCCCCCTCGCCTATGTTGTTCTTTGGTCTGTCTCCGGCCTGTGTTATGAGTGCAGGTCAGAGCAGGATGACCGCTGCGTTGACCACCAGGCCCACGCCGGTCGCGCAGGAAGCGGTGACCCAGACGATGCGGCCCAGGTCTCGGATCGCATTGGCGGCGCTCTTGTTCATATCGTTGGCGATGGCGTCAATGCCATTCTCCAGCCAGGTCTTGGGGTTGGCGTTGCGGTAATCACGGATCGCCGTGATGCCCTTGTACCAGCCGATGAACGGGATCCAGTTCAGGATGGCTTCGCTCATGGTAGCGTTTGCGCCGCCCTCGGTGTAGGTCATTTCTTCGCAGGAAAGGACATTATAACATGCAGGCATTCTCATCGTAGCTTCCATAATAACACTCCTTTTTGAAACAAAGATTTATTTCTGCAGCGCCGGACAGGGCGCTGACTCCGACGAAAAGATGCGGCCGGGAAGATCACTTGCGCAGCAGCAGGATGGCGCTCAGCGGGGCCAGGGCCACCAGCGTTGCCACCGATACGCCGTCGCGCAGTGCGTTGGAGGCAGACTGCTTCATGTCGGCGCCAATGTCGTCAAACGCACGGCCCAGAACGGTGAAGAAGTTGCCCTGCTTGTTGTCGGGCTGCGCCAGCCAGGCACGGCCCTGCTGGATGCCCCAGATGTAGCTGGAACCCAGCACACCAAAGCCGATGGTGGAGGTGACGGCGACAAGTCCGGTCAGGATGGCCGAGCCGCCCTCGGTATAAGTCATTTCTTCCTCAGAAAGCACGGTATAACCAGCGGGAAGATTCAGATTCGTATTCATCATGCATACACCCTTTTCAAAAGATGATCGGTTCGATTTGTTCCAAGCACTCGCACCGCTGCAATATCCGGGCAGAGAAATCTCTCTGTACCGCCATTGTACAACAGCCGTCGTTTTTTTGCAAGAGGGTTCTGGGCAGGATGCGCAAAAACTGGAGAGACTTCCGAAAAGAACTGGAAAAATTTGTGAAAAAGGACTGAAATAATTCGCGAAATCGCTGATTGCAGTCCTTTTTCGTTCCGTTTCTTTGCCGGTGCTGAAGTTTCTCAGCCCACAACGCCTGCCCGGTAGAGGTAGGGGTCGCTCTTGAAGCTGTCGAAGCTGTAGAGCACCAAGATCTGATCGTAGTCGTTGTCCGCGATCAGCTGGTCAAGGCCGTAGTTGTAATTGCGGAAGTCTACTACATCAATCTGGGCATAATTTGCCGTCAGATACGGCGCAAAGCAGTTGGCATAGCTGTCCTTGATGACCAGAATCTTCCCCGTCCCTTCGCCTTCAATGCGGCTCAGGCCGTTGTTGCCGTGCAGGAACATGGCGTACTTGTCGTACACGTTCAGCTTGTCGGTGTCGTACAGGCCGGTGGTCTCGCCGTCCGTGGGCTGGCCCGCCGCCGTGACGTTGTAGATGGTCAGGCTGTTGGGCAGGTCGTAGTACGTGATGGTGTCCGGCACGGCGTTCCAGGTGCGGGCCTTGGAGTAGTGGGTGCCGTAGAAGCTGTTTGCCGTCAGCGCGGTGTGGGCGGCTGTGTCGAACGGGGTCAGGCCCAGTGCGTCGCACAGCTGGCCGTAGGCGTAGTAAGCGCCGAGGGTCGTCCAGTGGTGGTCGGTGCGGTAGTAGATATATTCACTCTTGTGGGCGGCAAGAACCTGCCGCACGTCCACAAAGCGGCCTCCGGCGGCCTGTACGGCGGCGGAGAGCTGGTCGAGGTATGTGTCCTCGTCCAGCAGCGGGGCGTTTGCAGGCACATTTTCCTTGTAGATATCCGAGGCCGCCGGGGCCAGCAGCACGTTCACCTTGCCGGGGTACCTCTGGCAGAGCGACTCCACAGCGGCGGTGTTCTTGGGCAGGGTGCGGTCCTCGCTGTCCAGCAGGCCGAAGGTGCGGGGGAACATCATGTGCTCTTTGCCCAGCAGGATGCCGCCGTTCTGCTCCTTCTGCAGCAGGGTGGTCTCCACCACGCTCTGCAGGCTGATCCACTGGTCGCGGCCGAAGACCTGATCCTTCACGTACTTCGTGTAGGCGGTGAAGTAGCTGTTCAGCCCCTTGGCGGAAAGCTGGGTCAGGGCCGGGCGCTGGCTGAGGGTGGTGTTTTCCATCTCGCTGTAGGCGCGGTCCGGCGTGATGAGGTCCAGCGCGAACAGGCCGACAAAGAACAGGCTGAACACCACCAGCACCGGGTAGTGCAGGAGCGAAGAAGATTTTTTGCTGTGCTTTGACATCTTCACGCCTCCTTAAAAGTTGAAGTAGAGGAACGGGCTGTTGGTGCTGCCCACCACATAGGCGGTGGACACCACCAGCAGGGCCAGAATGGCACCGCAGCGGGTGACGACGTTCTTTTTGAGCAGGTTCCAGAACTTCTCAATGAGCGGGGTGCAGCAGACGACGCTGACAGCCAGCAGTACGCCGTAGTTGCGCAGGAAATACAGCGGCGACACACCGCCGGAGGGGATGAACAATTTCTGGAACAGCAGGCCAAAGCTCACGCCGGTATCGTTGCCCACGAACATGGCCCAGCCCACAACAACAAGGAACAGAGTGTAGATGTGGGGCCACACCCTGCCTTTTTCCAGGTGTTTGAGCAGGAACAGCTTTTCGATGGCCAGCAGCACAAAATAATACAGGCCCCAGCAGATGAAGTTCCAGTTGGCGCCGTGCCAGATGCCGGTGAGCAGCTCCACCACGAACAGGTTGAAGATCTGGCGTTTGAGGCCCCTGCGGTTGCCGCCGAGGGGTATATACACATACTCGCGGAACCAGCCGGACAGGGTCATGTGCCAGCGCCGCCAGAACTCGGTGATGGAAGCGGAGATATAGGGATAGTTGAAGTTTGCCGGGAAGTCGAAGCCCAGCATCTTGCCCATGCCGATGCCCATCATGGAGTAGCCGGAAAAGTCGAAGTAGAGCTGCAGGCTGTAGGCCAGGATGCCCAGCCACACCAGCGGGGTGGACGCATTGGCAAGGCCCACAAAGGTGGTGGAGGGGCTGTCCGCCACACCGATGATGTCGGTCCACAAAGCACCGATGGCGTCCGCCAGCAGCACCTTTTTGGCCAGACCGAAGGTGAACAGGGTCATGCCATCCTCAATTTGTTTGAGGCTGTAGCGGTGCTTGTAGACGTGCAGCTGGTCGGAGACATCCCGGTACTTGACGATAGGCCCCGCGATGAGCTGCGGGAACATGACCACATAAGCGCCGAAGTCGATGATATTGCGCTCGGCTTTTACATCCCGGCGGTAGACGTCGATGGAATAGGAGAGGGTCTGGAAGGTGTAGAAGCTGATGCCCAGCGGCAAGGTGCCGATGCCCTGAATTTCGGCAAAGGCGGTGCCCAGCAGGGCATTGGCGCTGCGCAGCACGAAGTTTGCGTATTTGAAGTAGAACAGCATCCCCAGACTGCCGATGAGGGCGACCAGCAGAAAGGCTTTGCGCAGAGCAGGCTTTGCGTCAAAGTGCTCGATGGCAAGGCCGCATACATAGTTGATGAGGATGAGGGCCACCATGACCGGGAAAAAGCGCACCTCGCCCCAGCAGTAGAACACCAGACTGCAAAGGAACAGCACGGTATTCTTGAGCTTTGCGGGCGCGAGATAGTACAGCGCCAGCGTGATGGGCAGAAAGCGGAACAGGAAGATGATGGTGCTGAAAACCAAGGCGTCAGCCTCCTTTTTTACCTGAAAAAGCCGATGCCGAAAATGGCACCGGCTTTGGGTGGGTCAGATTCAGAACGGGACGATCAGGCCAGGGCGCTGTCCACGGCGCTGTCCAGATCGGCAGTGCACTCGTTGGAGGCGATCACCATGACAACGGTGTTGTCCTTGAAGGCGATGACCGCGTTCTCCACGTTGGTCTGGGCCTGGGCGAACTCGGCATAGTTGCCGTAGAAGGCCACCTGATCCTGCTGGTAGGTGTACAGGGCATCGGCAATGTCCTGAGCCTTGCCGTCGGCGGCTTCGATCACCAGCACAAGACCGGCGTCGCCGTTGTCATTGCTCTTGACGCCCTTGTAGCTCACCACGTTCTCGGCAGGCAGGTTGAAGTCATACTCGATGTTCATGGCTGCGATCTCGAACTGGTTGGAGATGGGGTTTTGCTCCAGCAGTGCGTCGTAGATGCCGTCCAGCGCAGAGGTGCCGTTCTCGGCGGCGTTGTCCACCACAGAGGAGGCTGCCGCGCTGGAAGCGGGCGAGGTGACCTCAGCCGTGGAGACCGAGGACGGGGCAGCGGAAGAACTGCTGCCGCCGCAGCCGGTCAGTACAGCGGCGGACAGAGCGGCCACAGCCACGAAAGATGCGATTTTTGTGCGGTTTATCATAAAAAATTCCTTCTTTTGTTCAAAACATTCGCCGCCCTGCCGAAACAGCTTTTCTCCCAGGGCAGACTATTGTTATCTTACCATAACTGCGGGCAAAATGCAACGCAAAGGGCTCCGGTTTTACGGATTTTTAACCGGTGACGCTCTCCCCTGCGGCCAGCTTTTTCAGCAGTGCCACGGCGTCCTCAAAGCACAGGCCGCTCTGGTTGATGAGGGCGGCATTCTCCGGGCCCACATAGCGCCAGTGCCAGGGTTCGTAGGTGATCTCGGTGACGGCTTCGGCGTCCTTCGGGTAGCGCAGGATGAAGCCGTACTCCTCCGCGTGGGCGCACAGCCAGCGGAAGGCCTCAGTGTTCTCAAAGCCCTCGTCAAGGCCGGTGTGCTCCGGGCTGTTCAGGTCGGCGGCAAGGCCGCAGTTGTGCTCCGAATAGCCCGGCGGGTTCACGATGGCGGCCGCCTGTTGGAGTGCCTCGTCCCGGGAGAGACCTTTCTCGAGAAAATACTGGGTCTTTTTGTCGTAGAGGTTTTTCTGGTAGTCCACGCTGCGGTAGCCGCTCTGCATCCAGACGGTCACGCCGTCCTTTGCGGCGGCGGCCTGCATGGCAAGGAAGGCGTCGGCGGCTTCGGTCTGCAGGGTCTTGTTGATGGCGGTGGCCGAGCCGCACTCCTTGGTGGTGAAGGTGTAGCCGTCCGGCATCTTGTTGGTATGATTCACCAGCACCATGCGGGGGTCGTCCAGCATGGCCTGGGCCTGCTGGGCCTGCGCAGCGCTGTCCTCAGCCTGTGAAGCGGCACTGTGGGCCGGGACGGAAGCGGCCTGCGGCAGGGCGGCGCTGCGGGAGAGCGCGAAGGAAATGCCGCCCACGGCCAGGCAGGCGGCGGCAGTCACGGTGAGCAGCCGCCGCACGGCGGGGCGCAGATGGCGGCGGCGGTGCGGGTGCCGGGTGGATGTGTTCATGCAAAAGCCCTCTTTCCGGTTCGATGGATAGAATTGCCCGTCTTCGGGCAGACTATGCCCGGAGGGGAACGAATATGAAACTTTCAGCACAGGAATATGCGCGCCGGGTGCGGCGCATCGGGCCGCATTCGCCCCTGGGGATGGACTGCCTGTGGGCCTTCGGTGTGGGCGGGTGCATCTGCCTGCTGGGCGAGGTGCTGCGCCAGCGGTACCTTGCCCTGGGGCTGGAAGCCGACCTCGCGGGCACCCTGACCAGCTGCAGCCTCATCGCCCTTTCGGCGGTGCTCACCACGCTGGGCTGGTACCAGAAGCTGGCGGCCAAAGCCGGGGCCGGGTCGCTGGTGCCCATCACGGGCTTTGCCAACGCGGTGGTCAGCGCGGCCATCGAGTTCAAGAGCGAAGGCCGGGTGCTGGGCACCGGGGCGAAGATGTTCACCATTGCCGGGCCGGTCATCGTGTACGGCACGCTGGCGGCGGTGGTGTACGGCGTGGTGCTGTGGGCGGCGGGCGCGCTGGGCGTCGCCCTTCCATCCTGAATACGGATCAGCGCGCCGAAAGCTTGCAGCGCAACGCTATTGTACCATAAAACTTTGCATTTGTTGCCGGAAAGGGGAAATTTTGTTCATGGTGAACCGCTGCGGGGATACCCTGCTGTTTGAAGCGCCGCCGGTGATCGCTGCCGGGGCGGCGGTGGGCGGCAAGAAAGAGAGCGAGGGCCCGCTGGCGGCGGAGTTCGACGAGCTTTCCTCGGACAACCGCCTCGGCCAGTCCGGCTGGGAAGCGGCAGAGACCCACCTGCAGCTGCGTGCTGCACGGCTCTGCCTGAAAAAAGCCGCCCTCCCGCAGGAGAAGGTCCAGCTGGCCCTTGCGGGCGACCTGCAGGCCCAGTGCACGGCGTCCAGCTATGCCATGCGGGAGCTGGGGGTGCCCTTTGCGGGGGTGTTCGGGGCCTGCAGCACCATGGCGGAAGCCCTGGGCCTGGGCGCAGTGCTGTGCAGTTCCGGGGCCGCGCGGAACCTGCTGGCCATGGCGTCCAGCCACTTCTGCGCGGCCGAGCGGCAGTTCCGCACGCCCCTGAGCTACGGGGCCGTGCGCACCCCCACCGCCCAGTGGACGGCCACCGCCGCCGGGTGCTGCCTGCTGCAGCCCCAGGGCGAGGGCGTGGGCATTGCTGCAGCCACCTTCGGCCGGGTGCAGGACTATCAGGTGAAGGACATCAACAACATGGGCGCGGCCATGGCCCCGGCGGCGGCCTCCACCCTGCTGCACTATTTCCGGGATACGAACACCGAGCCCCAGGAGTTCGACTGCATCTACACTGGTGACCTTGGCCAGGTGGGCAGCCAGCTGCTGCGGGAACTGCTGGCCGCAGAGGGCTTTCTGCTGAAGAACCATGTGGACTGCGGCTGCATCCTGTTCGACGCAAAGGAGCAGCAGGTAAAAAGCGGCGGCAGCGGCCCGGGCTGCTGCGCGGCGGTGCTGTGCGGGCACATCCTGCCGCGGCTGCGCAGGGGCAGCCAGAAACGGGTGCTGTTCGCGGCCACCGGGGCCCTGATGAGCCAGACCACTTTTTTGCAGAAGGAAAGCATCCCGGCGGTGGCACATTTGGTCGAGCTGCGCGGGCCGGAAAAGGAGAACTGACATGAATTATTTCTGGGCGTTCTGTGTGGGCGGGGCGATCTGCGTCGCGGGGCAATTGCTCATCGACCTGACTAGCCTGACCCCGGCCCGCATCCTGACGGGCTATGTGGTGGCGGGGGTGGTGCTTTCGGCCGTCGGGTGGTATGCGCCGCTGGCCGAATTTGCCGGGTGCGGGGCTACCGTGCCCCTGCTGGGGTTCGGGCACCTGCTGGCAAAAGGGGTGCGCACCGCGCTGCAGGAAGAAGGTGCTGTGGGCATCCTCACGGGCGGGCTCACCGCTGCGGCGGCCGGGATCACCACAAGCCTTGTCTGCGGCGTGATATGTTCATTGGTGGGCAAAAGTCACGACCAGAACTGAATACGCAAAAGAGGGAGCGCCAGCAAGGCGCTCCCTCTTTGCATAGAAAAAGGATTTGTTTTACAGCAGCATCACCGCGCATACCACGGCCACCACTGCACCAATGGCAGCCGTGACACCGTAAATTTTGCGGGATTCTGCGTCGTTTTTGTTCTGCTGCAGGTAGTAGACACCTGCGCCGAACAGCAAAATGCCGATAATGAGACCGATAATTGTGATCATGCGTTTTTCCTCCAATTCAGCAGCAATGCCGAGTTGATGATAACAAGCACACTGCCTGCGTTATGCACCAGTGCGCCTACGACAGGGTTCAGAATGCCGGTGATGGCCAGCGTGATGGCGATGAAGTTCAGCGTCATTGAGAAGGTCAGGTTCAGCTTGATGGTGGTCATCATCCGCTGGGAGAGGGCCATCAGGTGGGGCAGCTCCTTCACTTCGTCGTCCACAAGGGCGATATCCGCGGCGTCCACCGCAATGTCGCTGCCGGTGCCGCCCATGGCGATGCCTACCTCGGCCTTTTTCAGGGCCGGTGCATCGTTGATGCCGTCGCCGATCATGCACACCGGTTCGCCCTTCTGCTGGAACTCGTCGATGCAGCGCAGCTTATCCTGCGGCAGGCAGTTCGCACGCACTTCCCGGATGCCCAGCTGGCCCGCAATGGCGTTGGCGGCACTGACGTGGTCACCGGTGAGCAGCACGGGCTGCACGCCCAGGGCGGTCAGCTGCCGGATGGTGTCCGCGCTCTCGGCGCGTAAGGTGTCGGAAAGGGCAATGTAGCCCGCGAACACGCCGTTCACGGCCAGATAGGTGATGGTGGCACCCTGCTGCAGATGAGCTTCGGCGCTGGCAGGCACGGCAAAATCAACGCCCTCGGATTTGAACAGCTCCGGGTTGCCTGCCAGCAGCTGCACACCCTCCACGGTGGCGGCCACGCCCCGGCCCGGGATCATGCGGAAGTCCTGCGCCGCCGTCAGCTCTGCGCCCAGGTCCCTTTTGCAGCACCGCACGATGGCCTTGCCCAGCGGGTGCTCGGAGAGCTGCTCGGCGCAGGCCGCAAGGTGGTACAGATCCACATTGGTGTAAGCGTCCGAAAGGCTCTCCACGGCCACCACCTCGGGCGTGCCGCAGGTCAGGGTGCCGGTCTTGTCAAAGGCCAAAATTTTCACCCGGGCAAGGCGCTCCAGCGCGTCGCCTTCGCGGACAAGAAAGCCGTGCTTCGTGGCGTTGCCGATGGCCGCCATGATGGCGGTGGGCGTTGCCAGCACCAGCGCACAGGGGCAGAACACCACCAGAATGGTCACGGCGCGGATGATCTGGCCGGTGACGGCCCAGGTGAGGGCGGCAGCGGTCAGCGCGATGACCACGATCCAGGTGGCCCAGCGGTCGGCAGACTGCACCAGCCGGATCATCCGCTGGATGGAGCTATCCTCGCCCACCTTGGCGGCCCGCATCTCAAAGGCACCGAACTGGTTCACCGTGCCGCTGGACACCTCGTCGCCCACGGTCTTGTCCACGGGCAGGCTTTCGCCGGTCATGACGGCCTGATTGATGGAGGTCTGCCCGGCCGTGATGACGCCGTCCACGGGCACCGTCTCGCCCGGCAGCACCCGCAGCATGTCGCCCACCTGCACCTGCTCAGCAGGAACGACCGTCTCGGCGCCGTTTTTCAGCACGCGGGCCGTCTGCGGGGTCAGGTGCACCAGCTTTTCAATGCCGGCACGGGCTTTGGCCACGGTCAGTTCTTCCAGCAGGCGCGTGGTCACGCATTCGGCTGCGGCGTGCTTCCGCTTCTGCCTGCACCGCAAGGCGGCCTGTTTCAAAGCGATCTGCTGCGGGTCGTGGGAGACGGCGCGGTGAGCGCTTCCTGCGTGGACAGGGGCAGCGGCCTGCACACCTTGCAGGGCCGACGGCCTTTTGCGGCGGTCCTGTAATGCACGCTGCCCAGAAGTTCTTTGGAGTTCAGCACCAGCCTGCACTCCCGCCGATGGAACACGGGAGAGTTTTTCAGGTAGATATAATTATAGGGCGACGTCTGGACCCACCGGGCGTTCTGCTCCCGCACCGAAAGCGCAGGCTTTGCAGAAAGTGTGGTCTCTTGGGACTGCCACGCACCGTCCGTGCGCAGGGCGGCCAGCTGGGTCATGGCGGGGGTGCCGTCTTCCGCTGTGACCCACTCCAGATCGAACAGAACGTACATGCCAACGCCTCCCTGCGTTTTTTGCTTTATTAGCGCAAAATAAGCGGGCGCTGTCAATTCATAAAAAAGCAGCCGGGCCCCTGCAAAAGGTCCCGACTGCTTCCCAAAACGGTGTGTTCCGGCTCAGCCCATATTCGCAAAGCGTTCCACGGCTTTGGTGAAGTCCTGGATGGTCTTGTCAGGGTCGCCGTGCTCGATGCCGTCCCGCACGCAGTGCTTGATGTGGCCTTCCAGCACGACCTGCCCGCACTTGTGCAGGGCGGATTTTGCGGCGTTGAGCTGGGAGAGGATGTCCTCGCAGGGCACATCCTCGTCGATCATGCGGTCGATGGCCTGCACCTGACCGATGATCTTCTTCAGGCGGCGGTGCAGGTTGTCCGCGTCCATGCATTGTTTCATTGCAAAAGCCTCCATACGGGTGGGTGTAGTAGTATGATTGTCTTTATTGTAGCGGCTTTGGGCAAAATGTCAAGTGGGCGGGCGGTTTCGGCACATTTTTCAACAGGTCTGCGCTAGAATGTGGAAAATATTCCGGGAGAGGTGATGTGCATGAAGCAACGCTGGACGACCCTTTTGTGGGAGCTGTGGGCGGCGCAGGCCGTGTGCACGGCGGCGGCGTTCCCGCCGGGGAACCCGTTCATCCGGAGCCCGGCCTTTGCGCTGCCGGGGCTGGCCCTTGCGGCGGCGGTG
>ERZ773150.2662-NODE-2662-length-13020-cov-92.445353_pt1 | contig 13020 bp, 8 predicted proteins | sample MGYA00580845_ERZ773150 | MGnify/ENA primary metagenome ERZ773150 (study PRJEB29015, sample SAMEA2737848) | human gut metagenome | biome: human gut; feature: human-associated habitat; material: faeces | place: China | collected 2012 ...
CTAACCGTACTTGACTTCCCCTCACGGTTCTGTCTTGTCTTGCGAAAGTGTACTTTGTCCCGACCGCTTAATACAACATTAAGGTGCATCGGTCGGTAGGCTACCGCTGACGGAACAGCGGGTTAAAGCTGATACCCGTAAGTATCATTCCAACAATTATCTATGCGACTTCATGTCGCACCCACGGCGTGTCCAGATGGTGGATCGCCACCGCCCTGCGCTGGGCGTTCACGCCCGTGCCGAGCATGCTCGTCGAGCCGAACAGCACGCGCACATATCCCTCGTTCATCGCCTCAATCACCGCTTTCCTTGACTTCTCGCTCTTGCATTCCTGTATGAAGCGTATCTCGTGTGCCGGTATGCCGTGATCTTCCACCAGCTTGCGCTTGATTTCGGTATATACGTTCCACCCGCCCGGCTGGTAAGTACCCAAGTCCGAGAATACGAACTGCGTTCCTTTCTGTGCGTCGTATCTGTGGTAATACTCCGCTATCATCTTGGCGCAGTGGCTCGCTTTGTTGTCCGGGTGATCTTCATATTCCGGGTCTATCATGCGCATGTCCAGTGCCATCTTCCTTGCGTAGTCCGTGGCGATGAGCATCTTCGCCTTTTGCTCCGTTTCCGACAGCGGCAGCCTGCCCAGCAATGTCGCATCGCCCGTCTGGGCAAATTCCATCAGCTGTTTGATGAAATATTCCTGGTCGGGTGTGGGCGGTATGTTGTGCAGTATCTCGTTCTTGTCCGGCCTGTCCACACCCACGTCCTCCGCCGTGCGGTAGTCCGTTATCTCGTTGTAAAACGCCGCCAGCTCCGGCACCTTGATGAAGTAGCGGAAGCGTTCCTTCTGCACGATGTTGTTCGTCACATTGAACTCGAAGTCCGTCGTCTTCTTGGCGAAGATCGCCGCCCATGCGTCGAAGCATCGGATGTCCTGCCTTTCCAGCTCCTTCGGACGCAGGTACTTGAAAAGCAGGTACAGCTCCGTCAGCGAGTTGCTGATAGTCGTGCCCGACAGAAACGTCGCTCCCAGATCTTTTCCCGTCCGCTCCTGGATGGTGCGGATGGCAAACAGCAGGTTCAGTGCCTTCTGGCTGCCTTCCGAGTTGCCCAGCCCCGCCACACGGTCATGTCTTGTGTTGAATGTCAGGTTCTTGAACTGGTGCGACTCGTCCACGAAGATATGGTCGATACCCATCTGCCTGAAGTCCGCCACGTCGTCCGTCCTCGACTTTATCGCGTGTTCCACCTTCTCCAGCTTGGCCGTCAGGTTGAACTTGCGTTTCTCCAGTCCCTTCAGCATGGCGCGTGACACGTCCTTGCCCTGCGAGCGGAGCACTTCCAGATTTTCCTCCACCGTATCCAGCTCCGCCTGCAATATACGCTGCTGCAGTTCCGGCGACTGCGGTATCTTCCCGAACTGGTCGTGGCTCATGATGACGCAGTCCCAGTCGTTGTTCCGTATGTCGTTGAAGAATCGCACGCGGTTTGCCGCCTCGAAGTCCTTCTCCGATGCGTACAGTACGCGGGCGTTGGGGTATGCCTTGCGGTAGGTCTCCGCTATCTCGCGCACATTGGCTTTCAGACCGATTATCATCGGTTTGTGTACCAGCCCCAGCCGCTTCATCTCGTGCGCTGCCACGCACATGATCAGCGTCTTGCCGGTGCCCACCTCGTGGTCGGCTATTCCTCCGCCGTTCTGTTTCAGCATCCAGATGCAGTCCTTCTGGCTGGGGTACAGATCGGTGATTCCCAGCCCTTTCAGGTCAAGTCCGGGAAAGGTCTGGTGGCTTCCGTCGTACTTCGGGCGTACGAAGCAGTTGAACTTGTTGTTGTACATGTCCGTCAGCCGTTTCTTGAACTCCGGCGACTGTTCTTCCAGCCATTCGGTGAAGCCACCCCGGATTTCGTCAATCTTCGCGTTCGCCAGCTGTATGCCCTCGCTGTCGCGTGCCTTGATGTCTTTCCCGTGCTCGTCCTCGCCCACCTTCTTCATCATGTCGGGGCAGGTGTTGTGCAGGGCGTGCTTCAGCAGATGCATCCCGTCATAGTGGCGGTAATAGCCCTTGACCAGAAACTCGTCGGTGATTTTCATCGTCCTGTGGCCGCACGCCACCGAATACTCGTCGAGGCTCTCCGAGTAGCTTATCCGCACGTCCGTTTCAAACAGGCGGCTCATGTAGGCGGCATACACGCCCGTGGGTATCCACCGTTCCCCGAAGTTGAAGTCCAGGTCTTCAAACGGGATTTGTTCGGGGATGTTCTCGCGCAAAGCCTCCAGAGCCTCCCGTGCCTGCGGCATCATCCCGTGCCCCTCGTGTCCCTTTACCCATTCCTCCACCTCCTTCGCTTTTACCACCACGTTCCCGGCGATGAAGCGGTCGGCTATCTCGTAGTTCCCCGCCATCGGGTTGTAGTACACCCTACCTTTCAACGCTTCCAGCATGTCCGCCTGTGCCATGTCGCACAGGGATTCCATATACGGCAGGTTCACCCCGCCGTAGCGGTTGAGCGAGGCGGACAGGGCTTCCTCCGGCGACTCTGCCGTGACGGTCGTTTCCTGCGAAAAGGAAACGGGGCGGTCGAATATGTCCGCCTTCACCATCGTGCCGCCCTCGCTGCGCTCCAGTGCCAGCATGTTGCGCCCGGAGGCGTCCATCATCAGCAGCTTCACGTTCTGCCTGGCGTTCAGGCAGCCGTACCGCATCACGAACTCGTCATAGTAGGTGTTCAGGTGGCGGCGGAGCATGTCGTTTGCCTCCTGCCGTTCCGCCTCCTGTGCGTAAAGCCGCTCGTAGGTGTCGCGCATCGAGATGTACAACTGAGCTTTCTCCTTCTGCATACCCTCCATGTCCAGCGGATGGAAGGTTGCCCCGTAGCGGGTCACGTCCTTCAGCACGCCCACCTGATAGCGCACGCCCTGCGTGTGTACCCATGCCAGCGAGCCGTCCTTCAGGTGCGGCTCCAGCGGTCGGCTGTACGGGCGGGGCATCATTTCCTCCTCCCGCTTGCGCTGCCTCTCTTCCGGTGTCATTGCCGCTTCCTCACGGCGCATGGCTTCTTCCACCTCCGCAATCCGTCGCTTCCTTTCCGCCTCGAATCCGTTTTCCACCGGATAGACCGCTGTAGCAGCAGTACCTTGCAATTCTTCCGTTTTTCCCGCATCGTTGTTTTCTCTTTTCGCCTCTGTTGTTCCGACCGCTTCTCTGGCGGCATTGGCTTCTATCTTCGCCTTTCCGAGCCGGCGCAGTTCCGCCCGACGCTCTGGCGTGAGGTCCATCATCATTTCATAGAATCCGTTGATGGGCGGGTTCGTTTCCCAGTCCAGGCTGCGATAAACGGCATCCTCCGGGTCGCCGTCCTCCTGTGGAGATGCCGTGTCTTCGGCTTTCGGTACGGCAGTTTCCACCGGGGCAGCTTCCACCTCCGCTGTGTCACGGATGATTTCCTCCATTTCCTTTGCCTCTTCCGGGGTAATGGCGGCACCAGCCTCCGTCTTTCCGCTGTCCGCTTTCATTTCCGTACCGTCCTCCGGCAGCACGAACAGGGATGCCTGTACCGGTTGCTTCGGCTTGGACTTGCCGCCCTTCTTCCGCCCCGGTTTCAGTCCGCGCTCCGCCAGCCGCCTTTCCTCCTGCGTGTAGCCGAACAGGTCGTACAAATCCATCACCGGGGTTTCCGGCTGTCTGCTTTGCACTTCTTGCGACATGCCGGTCATGGCTTGCACTTTCGGCTGCACACTGTTTTCTTCCCGTTTTGTCCCGTCCGCTACACCCGCATCCGGCAATCCGCTTTCTCTTTTCGCCTCCTCCAGCTCTCTCGCAACCGAAGCGGAGTTCTCTCTTTTCACCTCCGCCCGCTCACCCTCAACCGGATGGGTATTTTCTCTTTTCGCCTCAATACCCTCAGTCTGTACGGCAATGTTCTGCCGCACATCCTCTCTTTCATGCCCCATGCCGTTGTAGCGTTCCAGGTCCAGCCGTGCCGACAGGTCTTCCGACAGCATTCTGTACAGGTCTATGGCAATACCTTCCACACCTCCGCTGTGCGTATATACCATCGCCGGTTTTCCGTACGGGTCGGTACCCCTCTTCGCATCGGTATGTATGATACGCTCCGTATGGTAGGCGAAATAGGCGTTGTCCGTCAGTCCGCCGTTATGTTCCGTCTGTATGATGGTCAGCACCCGTTCCTCCTGTGTCAGTCCCTTCTTTTGCAGGTCTTTTTGCAGGATGATCAGGTCGCTGCCGGCTTCCGTGCCTGCATTGTCGGTAAACAGGTTGTTGGGCAGTCGTATTGCCGATACCAGATTCGCCTTGCTGAACATCTCGTTCCTGACGGAGACCCTCGAACTGTTCAGTACTCCCTGCGAGGCAACGAACGCCACGATGCCGCCGTCACGCACCGCATCCAGACCTTTCAGAAAGAAATAGTCATGGATGGCTTTCTGTGCCGAACGTCTGCCGAAGGATGCGCTGCGGCTGAACTCCGCATCGAACACTCCAAAATCCCCGAAAGGGATATTGGAGATGGCAAGGTCAAAATGGTTCAGAAACGGCTTTTCTATTTTCTCGAAACCCTCCGTGCGTATCTTCTGCTGCGGATACAGGCAGCCCAGCAGCTTGCCCGTCAGCAGGTCTTTCTCAAATGCCATCACCTCCGCCTGCGGATTGTTCGACAATACCGGGCTGATGAACGCGCCCATGCCGGCCGACGGCTCCAGTACCAGCCTCGGGCGCACCTTGCGGTCGTGCAGCACGTCCGCTATGGTGTCCGCAATGGCCTGCGGAGTGTAGAATGCCGTCAGCACCGATGCCTTCAGCGAGTCCGTATAACGCTTGTACTCCGTTTCGTCCCGGCTGTTCTCCCGTATCAGACGGTGCAGCTCCACCGTCGGGGCAAACAGTTCGAGGTCTGATTTCGCCCAGTGTACGGCATCCGTCAGTTCCCGTGCCGGGTTCAGTATGCACTTCAGTCCCCCGAAGCCGCAGTACCTCTCCAGCAGCGCCCGTTCCCGTGCGGTGGGCGTGCGCCCTTCCCGGTCGAGCGTGAATGCCGTCCGTATCGCCTCGATGTTTTCCCTGAGCCTCTGCTTCTTGTTAAACGCCATAAGCCTCCAGATAAAGCATTATTGCACCCGTCAGCTCCGTATAGAGCAGGTCGTGTTCGGGCGACAGGGCGAATGTGTCGTCCGTTGTGGGATAGCCGGCAAACAGGTTTTTCAGATGCGGGAATATCTCCCGGCAGAACGCCTCGCGTTCCTGTTCCTGCACCTCTTCGGAAAACTCGTTTTCCACCACCTCAAGCAGCAGTGCATAGGGGGAGAAGTGCAGCCCTTCAAGCAGGATGCGCATGGCTTCCTCCTGTGCGGCTTCCACCGTACTTCCCGCCGCCCTTTCCTTCTCGAATGTTTCCGAGGCGGCTTCCTCCCTTCCGGTTATAAACTCGGTATCAATTACTTTGTCGGGATGATATTTTCTCAGATAGTCCAGCAGATACAGCCCGTAGTAGGACAGCTCCGCCGGAGCGATGTTCTTGTTCTGTTTCATTTTCTTATGGATTTAGTGGGTGAATGATTTTGGAAAGGAAATAAAAAGGCACCCGGTATCCCTCCGGGTGCCGCCACTAATTGTCGTGCAAATGAGGGCAGAGTCGGACTTGTCAGAACTATGCCGAGTGCAGCCGACAATCAGTCACCACTAAATCCATGTAAATAAAAAGTACAACCAGGTTGAAACAGATTATGACATGAACCAGTGGCAAAATTACTCATTATTTTCTTCTTCCTTTCGTTTTCGTACCTTTTCTTTCGCCTTTACTCTCCGCAAACACCAGCTTCGTGTTGAACTCCGCATCAAAAGTCACCGCAGCGCTGAAGGGCTTGCCCTGCTTGCTCTTGAACCCGCCGAGCATCGCAGTCTTTCCTTCCGTCAGCAGACCGGTCATTTCCTCGTCGATGAGTGTCTTGCCCGCTATCTGGCGGAACACGGGCAGCAGGCAGTCCGGATTGTCGCAGCGCACAACCTTGCCGTAGAACTGCATCGTGCCCTTGCCGCATTTGGGGCAGGTACAGCCCGATGCCTTGTGCCCGAAAATACGGTCACACGCAAGCAGGTCCGTGGTAATCTTGCGGGTATAGCTTTCTATGTCCCTCATAAAAGCCTCATGCGGTGTCTTTCCCTGTTCTATCTTTGCCAGTTCCGCTTCCCAGCGTCCGGTCATCTCCACATTGGCGATGTCCATGTCTTTTACAATGGAATACAGGGCAAGTCCTTTCTCCGTCGGCACCAGCGATTTCTTCACACGCACCATGTATTCCCTTCTGAGCAGCGTTTCGATGATTGCGGCACGTGTGGCGGGTGTGCCGATACCGCAGTCCTTCAGGGCCTGGCGTGCCTCCTCATCCTCCACATCGTCGCGTCCGGCGGTCTCCATCGCTGCCAGCAGCGAACTTTCCGTATGCAGCGGTTTCGGTCGGGTCATGCCCGAACTCATCGAGCATCCTGCCATCACCAGTGTGTCGCCTTCCGCCCAGTCCGGCAATGCCGTATTGCCGTTGTCCTCGCCGTACTCTCCGTACACGCCGCGCCAGCCTGCCTTGCGCACGATGCAGCCTTTCGCCTCAAATGTCAGGCTCTCGCATCTTTCGCCTGCGTCCGGCGCCACCTCCGCTACTACGGTAGCCGTATCCTTCACACATTCCTCCGAAAATGCCTCTACCATGCGTCCGGCAATCATGTCGTAGATGAGCTGCTCGTTCTTGTACAGGGCAAGCGGGCGGTTGGGCGTCACCAGCAGGGCATGGTGGTCAGTTACTTTCGAGGCGTCCACACAACGGCGGTTCAGTTCTCCCAGCTCCCTGATTTTCTCCGCAAGGGCGGAGTGTCCTGCCAGCCGTTCAAACAGTAGCGGTATTTCAGCAAACACATCTTCCGGAATATGGCGGCTCGATGTTCTCGGATAGGTGACGAGCTTCGCTTCATAGAGCTTCTGCACCAGCTCCAGCGTCTGCTCCGCCGTGAATCCGTGCTTCGTGTTCGCCTCCTTCTGCAGTGTGGTCAGGTCGTACAGCAGCGGAGGGTTCTCCACCTTCTCCTTCTTTTCCACCTTAGTGACGGTGGCGCACATCTTCGCCTTTACCTTATTATATAGTATAGCTGCCTCTTCCTTGTCCTGCCACTTCTTTACCGAGGAGAACTTCACTACCGTATCCGCACCCGTCGGTGTCACCGAGAAATGCAGCTGGTGTACCGGTTCCGGTGTAAAGCGTCTGTTCTCCCAGTACCTCTTGCAGACCATACCCAGCGTGGGTGTCTGCACGCGTCCTACCGAATATGTGCCCCGTCCGGCGGCTACGGTCAGTGCCTGCGTGCCGTTGATGCCCACCAGCCAGTCCGCCTCGCTGCGTGCCTTTGCCGCCAGATACAGGTCGTCATATTCATGCCCGTCCTTCAGTTCCTTCAATCCCTTGCGGATGGCGGTATCCGTAAGCGAGCTTATCCACAGGCGGCGGAAGGGCAGCGTACAGCCCGTATAGGCATACAGGTATCTGAATATCAGTTCCCCTTCGCGTGCGCAGTCCGTTGCCACTATTATGCCGTCGCTCTCGTTCCACAGTTTCGTTATCACCTTTATCTGTTTCACCGCTGCCGCGTCCGCCTTGTAGCCCTTGTCCGTCTTTACCTGGCGGGGTATCAGCATGAACTCCTTCGGTATCACCGGCAGGCTGTCCCTGCGGAAGCCCTTGAAGCCGTAGCCCTCAGGCAGGGCAGGTTGTACCAGATGCCCCAGTGCCCATGTCACATGGTATCCGTTTCCTGTATAAAATCCTTCTTCCTTTCTTGTTGCTCCGGCGATGCGTGCTATCTCACGCGCCACACTCGGTTTTTCTGCCAATATGGTAATCATACATTTTCTGTTTTAATCATTGATACTTTTGTTCCTTGTGGAGTGGAACGGGGTACGCCGGTTATCCGTGGAATATGCGGTACATGGCGCATGAGGCCCCGTTTCAATCCGTTGTTTATTCTCTTGTAATGGATTTAGTGGTGGCACTCAGGATACCTTCATGCCTTTGCTTTTCTTCGGTTTTTCCTGCTGTTGTTTCTGGGTGTCGTCCTTCGGGGCGGTCTGTCCCTGCTGAAGCGGCTCCTTCACATGTCTGGTGGCCTCGTTCGTCTTGCCCTCGTTGTTCACCGCAAGCTGTGTGCGGCTCTCGTTCGACGGGGCAACGGTCTGTGCCAGGTCAGGGTTTTCCGAATAGGTCAGCGGTCTGCCTTTCTCACGGTCGAACTTCAGGTACTTCGTGCAGGGTTGTCCCTGGTCGTCCTTTGCGTTGGCAAGTACCACAACTTTCCCCGCCACATAGTCTGCTTTCTGCTGTTCCGTGAATTTGTCGTCCTTCCATTTGCCTATCGGACGTATGCTTCCGTCCTCGTTCGTCCACGAGCGGTTGCGCCGCTGTCCGTTCTCCTGACTCCCGTCTTCCTTCTGCTGCTGTCCGGTAGCATCCGGGGCTTCCGGGCTTTTCTGTTTTTTCTCCTGTCCGTTTCCGCGTCGTTGCGACTGTCCTTGCCACAGATGCTCCGGCACAAACTCCACGTCGCGTTTCTCCGCACTCACTTGCAACACGGCTTCAAACTTGCGCCCGTTCTTCAGCGTTACCTCCTTGGGCAGTGCCAGTCCTGCACGCAGGATGTCCTGTTCCGGTTTTAACAGTTCCGTCAGTCCGATTCTGTCCGGGATGCGTACCTTGCTTGCCGGAATGTCCACGATTTCATTCGTCAGGCGGTCGATGCTGATGTACGACGGACGCATCTCACCGGTTTTCGTATCTGCCACATCCACCAACCTGCCCAGATTACCCGTCTGCTTCAGGTTCTTCTTGTCCTCGTCCGTGAAAGTGTAGCCGTTGTAGGGGATGTCAAGCCTCGGCTCATGGCGTACGAAATGGGGTGCGAGCTTCATTTTGCCGTCTTCCGTCTTCTGAAACGATAGTCGGGCTTGCAGCTCATAACTATCTCCGCCGAAGGTCGGGTTCACCGTCACCAGATTTGTCTTGCCATAGTTCATCAGGGCTTTCATGTCCTTTTCAGACAGATTATCTTTTTTCACCCCGAACCGTTCCAGTTCCTTCCAGTCCACGTCGCCGTCCGCTATCAGGTTCGGTTTCTCCGGTTTTGCCTGCGCTTGCCCTTCCTGTGCAGGCTGCTGTCCCTGTACCGCCTGCGATTCTGCCGCCTGCGGTTGCTGTTCCTGATTTTTCAGTTTCATTTTTTCCATTTTCTCGTCTGTTTTCTGTTCCACATTGTTTTCTTCCGCATTTTCTCTTTTCACCTCCTCCGCAACCTGCTGTTCCTCAGCCTCCGTTTCAGCATTTTCTTTTTTCACCTCTTCCGCAGTCTGCTGTTCCTCAGTCTCCGTTTCAGCATTTTCTCTTTTCACCTCTTCCGTAGTCTGCTGTTCCTCAGTCTCCGTTTCAGCATTTTCTCTTTTCACCTCCTCCGCAGCCTGCTGTTCCTCAGTCTCCGTCCCGGCATTTTCCTTTTTCGCCTCCTCTGTAGTCTGCTGTTCCTCAGCTTGCTGGTACGCCGATGTATCCACCTTGTGCGGAGCGAGCAGTTCTGCATTTGCCGCAGGGTCTCTCAGCAGGTCCTTGATAACCGGAAGCAGTGCTTCCACCATGTCCGCTGCCACCCTGTAGAAACCGAATCTTGTCGGTTCCTTGCACTGGCGGTAGAAATTCTTGAAGAAATTATCTATCGCATCCCCGTGGCGGTCAAAGCGCAAAAACTCCTGCGAGTGTTCCGCCTTTGCCTGTGCCCTCTTAGGATAGCCCCTGGCATCCAGTCCGGCAACCACACTGATTTCGCCCGTCTTCTCATCGCGGACGACCAGTACATTCTCTTGCTTTTTCTTTTTCTGTTCCATTGATTGATTTTTTTATTGTTTGATGATAGTCCCGCCGGTATTCCCGTGCAGGTCTGTTTATCTTTTCGCCTTCGTTTCACGTGTGCTTTTCAGTCCCGGTTTGCATCAGGCTCGCCCTCAGCTTTCCGTTTACATCCGGTTCACCATCCACTTCCGGTTTCTCTTTTCGCCTCCGTTTCACGTGTGCTTGTCAGTCCCGGTATTCCTTCTGCCTCCTTTTTTCCCTTTCGCCGTTTTGCCCGGAGCTTTCTTTCCCGTTCCTTCCTTCACTTTCAGCAACTTTTTGCCGTCCAGCGTCACCTCTTCCATGTTCCGGCTGATAAACTCCAGCACGTCCGATTCCTTGTAGTAGGTCTTGCGGCTGATTTTCTGGTAGCGCAGTCCGTATTCGCTGCGGAACCGCTGTAGCGACCGTTTGCTCGTTCTCAGCATCTCGCACAGGTCCTGATTATCATACAGCCGTTCTCCGTCCATGTACTTCACGCCCGCCGCTTCCTTGTTTATCAGTACCGATATGATGCTGTCCAGCCGGTCAATCCGTTCCATGAGGCGCTTCATCCATTCCTCGAACATTTCCTTACCAATCCCTTCCATCATCCGCCTCCTTTCTTGTCATCAGGTAGTTATGCTTGAACTCCTCCAGCGTCTTGGGATTGCAGTGTACGATTTTCCGTCTCACGCATTCCTCCAGATCCGTCAGTCTGTACCGGCATTTGCTTCTCACCATCATGTAGGGAATAGTCTTGTCTTTCCGCATCCGTTGCAGTGTTCTCGTGCTGATTTTCAGCAGGTCCGCCGCCTCCTCGCTCGTCAGCAGGATTTCCGCTTCCTCCTTCGGCACGTTGTCTTTCTTGAAAACATAGTCCGCTATGCGGTCTATCTTCTCCATCATCGTTTTCACGACCTCATTGTCCATTGTTACTATTTCCATATTATTCCGTATTGGTTACGCTGCAAAGGTGCGCAACTCCGTGCAGGCACAATCCATAGTATTTCCATAGTAGGGAATGATTTTCCCGAAATTTCCTGTAATTCTTTCCACAAGTGCCCTGTTTCTTCACATACGGGCACAAAAAAAGGCGGCTCCGCCCGGCATGAAGCACGGATGAAGCCGCCTAATCGGTCAGTCATTAAATATGTAATAGAATCAAGCTACACTGTTTTCCCCAGAAACACCCCGATAACCGACAATGCCCCCAGTTGTTTCATCTTTCGTTGCAGTTGCCTGAAGCTCTCCCCGGTCGTGAGTACATCATCCAGCAGGACAACATTCTTTCCTCTGATATACCGCCGTGTGAATTGCAGGTTCCGCAGTATGTCCTTATCTTTTCCTTTTCCTTTCAGCTGCTCACGGTCTTCCTCTATCCAGATGGCCTTGAAACCATCCGCAATGCCCAGCCATTTCGACAGATAGTAGCACACCACCGGAAAGCGTTTCCGTTGTCTTTCCCTTGTCGATGCCGGTATCGGTATCAGCACCGTATCTTCTTGTGTGCCATTGAAACCCGTATGCCTCAGGCACAGTGCAAGTATTTGTGCGACCAGCTCGCCGCAGTGTCCACCCTCCTTGAAACGGAAAATCAGGTTGCTTACCCGTTTCTGATGTTCGTTCGTCTTTTCCATCTTTGTGGGGTGATAGTCATGCAGATAATGACATTTACATCCGTCTATAAGCACTTCTCCCTTGAATATCGTTTCATACGGATAGAAGTCCGGTCGCTTCCCACTCTCAAAAGTGAAGTTCAGCACATCCCTCATCATAGCATTCGATTCCTTCGACCTGCCCAGCGAGTACCATCCCGCATGTTTCCCGCCTTCCATCAGACACATGCCGATTTCCATCGCCTCGCTGAACCGCTGGTGCGAGACAATGTACCATCCGTGTTTCCGGCATAGTCCTGCAAACTCATCCATATCTGCCGCAAGGAAATACATCATGCCTTCCTCCCTGACGATTACCGTCAGTTCGGATTTCGGTTTTTCCCGGCAGAACAGGCTTTCGCAATAGCTCACCCCATGCCACACCGATGCCGTGCATTCCTCGTCACAGAACTGCACTTCCACCTCTTCGAACAAATCAAATTCTTCCACCATGATGTCTCTGTATTTTTACAATCTGTTTTTAAGGAGGGATAAGTTACACATTACTGTCATTTTACGAATTGCCGCACTTCCATTTTTATATTTTTTTAGCTTATCCGAAAAACACGTGTCGGGACAGCCTCCCGGACAGGGGAGACTATCCCGACACGTATATCCGCCATATCCTGCGGTTTTCAGTTCCAGTTGTTTCTCTTTTCGCCGCTCATGCAAAGAATCACCGTACTTTTCTTCTTTTCAAAAGACTCTGCCAGCCGTCTTGCAGCCCATTTCCTGAATGCCTCGCATTTCAGTCCCTTCATGCGGAATCCCAGTGCAATGATGGTTTCCAGACTGTAGAGGTCCACACTGCAATCTTTCCCGTTATAGGTGAAATGTTCCACCCGCACATCCCGGTATTCATCAAAGTCTCCGGTTTTTGCAAGGGATTTCAGTCCTGCGTTTACCGACTGTACAAACACGCTATACGCCCGTGCAATGTCGCATTTCGGCAGCCATACCTCGCCCTTGCCGTCCGTTTCTATCCTTACGCTCACCTTATCAGGTGCATTGCGGTTATATTCCACTTCAAAATTGCCAAATTTCACCATAATAGTTACTTTTATACATTATTATATATAGAATTTAAGCATGGAGGTCATGACATGGCATCCAGTTTTCCCGCAAGGACCTCCATATCCTTTCTTATCTTCTCATTGGTTATGCGTAGGCTCGGCAAACAACGCCTTTCCGCTTTACAGCGGTAGGTTTTCGTTTGCCTGCCCCCGAACCGTACTTACACGTCTCCATGTATACGGCTCTCCATCTGTAACATCATCTTACTTGACACATCTCTGGATTTTTGCGTTACACTCCGCACATACAACCAAAGTCTTTCTGTGCATGTAGAGCATTTTGCGTTCCCAGTCATTTTTACCTTTTAACTCTTTGAGTGTGCGGACATGGTGCATTACCACTTCTCCGTGCTTGCCACATAGTTCGCACGTTTTTGTT
>ERZ773150.2665-NODE-2665-length-13006-cov-20.155200_pt1 | contig 13006 bp, 1 predicted proteins | sample MGYA00580845_ERZ773150 | MGnify/ENA primary metagenome ERZ773150 (study PRJEB29015, sample SAMEA2737848) | human gut metagenome | biome: human gut; feature: human-associated habitat; material: faeces | place: China | collected 2012 ...
CGGCGGCCAGCCAGACCGGCAGCACGGCGGGCACGCTGGCGCAGGCCCGGGCGGACGCACTGACCCAGTGGCAGGCCGAGCTGGCGGGCAAGGGCACGCAACTTTCGAACCTTTTGGGGCAGGACCAGCTGGCGCGGGGCGAATACGACGGCAGCGTGAGCAACGCGGCAGACTGGCGAAACTACCAGTACGACCAGACCCAGCAGGCGCGGCAGGAAAAGAGCGATTTCCTGAGTAATGCGTGGAATGTGCTGAAGAACGTGGGCGCAGCGGCGCTGGAAGGGTATGACGCTTACCGCGGATACCGGCAGCAGGACTGGGAGAACGCTTTCGCAGAGCGGCAGTACAATGACAGTCTGACCCGGAACGAGCTGAGCGACCAGATGGCGGCACTGCAGCAGGCGGCTGCCTACAAGCAGGCCGGTTTTGATGACGCAGCAACGCAGCTGCTGGCAAAATACGGGCTGGACAGCACGATGCTGGACACCTGGCAGGGGCTTTCGCAGGTGGACCAGGATAAGCTGACCTATCTGACCACGGCAGCGGGTCTGGCAGGCAGCGGCTACGACACGGCGGCCAAGAGCTATCTGACGGCGGTGGGGCTGGACCCGAACAGCATCGACTATTACAGCACCATTGCAAACCGGCAGAACCAGAGCAACCTGAACCTGCTGAGCGGTCAGCTGCAGCTGCAGCGGAAGTACGGCACGAAGACCGGCAGCAGTAGGAGCTCGGGCAGCAGGTCGAGCGGCAAGAGCGGGAGCACCGGCACGGGCAAAGCGGCCGGATACACGCAGCCGCAGCTGAACACGATGCTGACCAAGTACAACACGATGAAGCCGACAGATGCGAGCTACGACTACTACACCGAAGTGTTGGCCAATGCAGGGCGCATCGACCGGCTGACCGGCACGGGCAACCCGGGCAAGGCCAACGGCACACCGTATGAACAGGGCATGTACAAGGCGCGGCAGCTGGCCAACAGCGGCTACAGCCAGAGCCAGATCGCCAGCGCGCTGGCAAATGACAGCGGCCTTTCCAGTGACCTGGTATCGAGCATCATGAACCAGATCGACTACGAGTGGCTTGGAACGAAATGATGAGGTGAGCATATGGGCTGGACAGCAAAAGAGATCGACGAACTGCGCAAGGGCAAGAACGGCACGGCGGGCAGCACAACCGGAAGCAGCAGTGCACACAGCAGCACCGCCGCGGGGAACCGGAGCACCGGCAGCGGCTGGACACCGGAGAAAATCGACGCGCTGCGGGGCAGCACCGGGAAACGGACCACCGAAGCGTGGGTGAACCGCAGTGCGGGGGCCAGCACCGAGACCCGCCGCGCCCGGACGAACACGGGCAGCAGCCAGAGCAGCACCGGGGGCAGCCTGGGCGGGCAGGTGCTGGCACAGATGATGGGCAGCACGAACCCGAAGCTGCAGCTGGAGGTGCCGGGCAGCGGGACCAAGAGCGAGAGAAACGGCACCCGGGGCGGCACGGCACAGCCGGAATGGCTGGGAAAGGTTGGCAGCAGCACCCCGGCGGCGCAGGTGCGCGGTACGGTGAAGCCGACCGAGAAAAAGCGGCAGCCGTATGCAGCAACCGGCGGCGCGATGCAGCTGCAGAGCGGATACGGCGCAGTGAACAGCGCACCGAATGCAGATACGCTGAAACAGACCATTGCGGCGGGCGACGGAAAACGGGTGGACTGGTATGCACGTACGGCACAAGAAGCAAAAGAGGATTTTGCCAGAAACAGCGAGCCCGACCGCTTTGATGAACTGAACCAGTGGATGGATGCGGACCCGAAACACCGGGAGCTGGTAAACCTGATCCGGGGCGGCACCGGAGAACAGCAGCCTTATGTCCAGCGCGGCAACGCGATGCAGGCACAGGACGGAACCGGCGCTATGGCCAGTGCACCCACGGCACAGAGCACCGGGAGGCGGGACTACACCGACGCGGAATTGCAGGCAAAGGGATACACGCAGACCGAGATCAACGAGGCAAAGGCATACATCCGGGATTTCGATGCCTTGCCCGCGTGGCAGCGTGCGGTACGGCGCACGTCGAACACCATCGGCGGCATTGCGGAAGAAATTGCCGCAGGCGGCCTGCAGATGGGCGAAAATGCGGTGCAGGCCGTGAAGAACAGCAGCGCGACAAAGAAGAACCGGGATGCCCTGAAAGAAAGCCTGGCAGGAGACGCTCGGCAGGAAAAGCTGTTCAAGCTGGTGGACACGGTGGACTCCAACGGAAGCCCGAAGTACAGCGACGCTGAGCTGATCGCAAAGGGATACACGCAGGGCGAGATCGACGACATGCGCAGCCGGTATGCGGCCACCGAGGTGAAGGATGCCGTTGACCCGGAAAAGAGTGTGGGCTACCAGCTGCACAAGCGCAGCCAGGACTTGACCGGCGCAGCAATGAGCGGCCTTTCACCGCTGGCGCAGAAGGTTTTGGGCATTGTTTCCAGCGCAGGCGAGAACCTTGTGGTCGCAAGCATCGACCCCGCGATGGTACTGCCGGTGCTGAGCTTGCAGGGAGCCGGAGAAAGCATGGGCCAGAGCGTGGAAAAGGGCGACAGCGCGGGCAAGACGCTGGCAGGCGGTGCGCTGAAGTTCGGCGCGGGATGGGCCATCAACAGCGTGGGCGTGGCAGACCTGACCAAAACGCTGGGGCTGGACGGCGCCAAGGACACGCTGGCGAGCAAACTGGCGGACGTGGTGCGCAGCGTGGCCGACAACGGCCCGCTGGCACAGCAGTACCCGGCAATCGCGAACGCCGTCTCGGGCGGCGTGGACAACGCCATGCAGGCCTTTGTGGAGACCTATGCAGACCAACTGATCGATGCTTGGCTGGGCGACAGTGAAGCAGCGCAGAACCTGTTCAAGAAAGACACCTTCCTGAACGCGGTGGAAAGCGGCCTGACCGGCGGCGCTTCGGGTGCGCTGGGCGGCGCTGTGGGCACCGGGCTGGGCAAGATGAACGCGGCGCTGGATGCAGCTGCGGGCGGAACCCCCGCACCGCTGCAGTCCGGCGATGCCGGAGCTGCAACGGAGCTCTCCCGAGGGGAGAGCCTTTCTCAAAGGAATGCAGAGCAGGAAGATGTGCGGGCGGATGCGCAGGCGCAGCAGGTGCAACAGTTTGTGGACGAAACAGTGGCAGACAACGACAAAACCGGCCGTTCGGAAAGCGAAACGGCCGGTTTGGAGAGCGCGGACGCAGCGGGCCCGACACAGCAGGCGGCAAGCGAACCCGTGACAGAGCAGACCGCTGTAAACGATGACCCGGCGGTACATACCCCGGCGCAGAATGCCAGCATTGCAGAGTATAAGGACAGCGTGGACCCGAAGATGGCCGAGTATGTGGACAAGGTGCGCGCGGGCGAACAACTGCCGCCCTACGTGGTGACCGAGACCAGCGACCGGATTCGCAGCGCCATGCAGGAGCTGACCGGCCTTGACAAGGTGGGCAGCGTGACCATGCTGGATGCAAACGGCGTGAACCACATCACGAACCGGCACGCGGGCGGCGACGGCAGCGCGGATGCGACCATGAAGGAAAGCGCCGACGTGGCAAGAGCAGCGTATGTACTGAACAATTTTGACAATGCGTATCTGGCAACGAGAAAAGCGGACGGATACTATACGGCAAATCGAAAAAAAGCACCTATTGTAATCTTTGAGAAAAAAATAGACGGCTCCCACATCATTGTGGAAGCCGTGACAGATGCCAAAAAAGGTAAAAACTTTATTGTTTCAGAATATTTGTCGTCCGTTGGGGTGCCGGAAAAAGAAATAGCGAAAGTTCTGCAGCCCTCTATGGATGCCGTTGCCGACCCCAGAGATACGTCCAAAACGTTAAGTGCAGATCCTTCCGCTACGACAGATTTATCGCAGTCCCCTATGGATGCCGCTGAAAGCGACCCCAGACATACGTCCGAAACGTTAGCTGCGAGCTCGTCTGCTGAGACTACTGTAACACAGCGGGCGGGCGAAGTCAACGGGAAAAGTGTGGAAAGCAGCCCGGCGGAACAGCACAGCGGGCTGCGGGAGACCTACGGTCTGACGCAGCAGAGCCGGAGCACACAGCAGCGGCAGGTGCAGCAGGAGTTGACCCGCTGGAAGGTGTCGGATGCGGCGAGCGAGACCATCAGCAAAAACATGCCGGTGGGCATTGGAGATGCCGAGCGGTATGCGGCCGCAGCCAGCAGTCTGTACCGTCTGGGCCAGATGGAAGATGTGACCACCTTTGACAAGGCGATGGAGCTGGCGCAGGGCATGAACGGGCTTGCGGTGAACACCGAGTATGTGCTGGCACAGGACGGCGGCAGGCAGGCTTTACAGCTGGCGTGGCTGCAGGGGCACGGCGAGATGGAAGCCGGGAGCATGCAGCGGGGGACCCTGGGCGGAGAACTGACCGAAAAGAGCACCAGCGGCAGCGGACGGGTGCTTTATAAGGGGACCATGCGCACGGCAAACGATGTGGGCACCCAGCTGATCGAGCTGAACGCCCGGGCTACGGACACCGACGCAGTGCTGAAGACGGTGCTGCAGGGCAATGACCGGGTGAAAGCCTATGTAGACACCGAGGTGGCACAAATCTATTTTGCGGACAGCGCCGAGGACGTGTTCGGCACCATCCTGCACGAGGACTACCACTGGTACAACTCGCTGGACGCCGAAGGCGCACAGGCACTGCAGCAGCACGCGCTGGAATTTCTGGCCAAGAGCGAGGGCTATGAGAACATCGACGCGATGATCCGGGAGAAAGCTGCGGACTATGCACAGCAGGGCCTGACCTATGAACAGGCGGCGGAAGAACTGGTGGCGGACGCCTGGCGCGGCATCTTCAGCGATGAAGCAAGCTTCAAGCGCTGGGTGGAGTTCCAGCGGCAGCAGGCTGAGAAGAATGCGGGCCGGGCAGGCACCATCCGCAAAGTGATGAACAAGGTGAAGGAACTGCTGAGCGACATCGTGAGCCGCGCAAAGGAAGTGCTGGCCAAGGACCCGGAGAACAAAGCGGCCCTGCGGGCACAGCGCCTGGCCGAAGCGGAAAAGCGGGTGCTGCAGGACGAATACTTTGCCCACGCGGAAAAGGCTATGGACAGCCTGCGGAGTGCAAAAGAAAACGCCGCAGCCCTTGAGAACAAGGGTGCGGCGGAAGGAACACGATTCAAGCTGCATGAGGACAGCGAGTCTCTGACAGAACAGATGAACGATCATCTGGGTGAACTGGAAGAAATGGAGCCGGTAGCGGAAATCCGTGGAAATGAGGTGAATTTCGGGAAAAACGCGAGGGAGAATGTTGAGAACATTGATGCTTTTTTCGATTCGATCGGAAATAAAGTGGAAAGAGAAAACTTTGGAATCGTTGAATTAAAGCATTATGGCGCGAATAAAACAGTGCGTCATGGAAATAGTGCAGCAAAGCAGGCTGCGGTTGCAGCTATTCCGGGAGTGATTCGTAACGGCAATCAGATTGGATATGAAAAAAACTGGCAAGGCAAGGGCTATGACACATATGTTTTTGCTGGGCCGGTAATTATGGATGAAACCAGAATCAACGAAGCGGTAATTGTGAACTCTTACACAAGAGAAGACGGCAGAAAAGCTTTTTATACACACGAAGTGTGTTGGTCGGATGGTAGTTATGTGACATTTGACGATGCCGGAAAACCGACAAAAAAAGAAGATACTCCCACACATCTCCCGATGGATGTGCGGAGCAGCGCTATGGCTGCTCAGGAAGTATCTTCTGACACAAGTATAGCACAGGAAACCGCCGAAAACAAGGGAAATAACGGGACGCTGAAGAAAAATGTGCGGTATCAGCTGAGCGAGACAGACGAGCTGACGAAGCTGCGCGACGAACAGCAGCAGCTGGACAAGCAGCGGCGGGCCCTGAAGGAAGAACGCAGTGCCTGGCTGGAAAGCGATGCAGTGAAGGCAATCGAAGCGAAGAAGAAAGCACTGGGCATCTTTTCTGCGGAAGCAAAAGCCTACCGGGACAGCGAAGAATACCAGAATTACCTTGCAAAGCGCAAAGACTACAATGCCCGCATGGCGCAGCTGGATGACCAGAGCGCCGCGCTGGACGACCGGATGAAAGCGGTCAATGCCCGGATGCAGCAACAAAGAGCGGCAGAGGGCAAGGCAGAACAGGCGGCGTATGATGCAAAGGCCGAAGCCTACGGCAGCAAGGCAGAATACCGCCGCGCACTGGCAAAGGAACAGTTTGGTACGACCGAGGATTTCAACCGGGCGGGGTACATCCTGCCGGACGGTCAGATGCTGAACTTTGCCCAGAATGACCGCACCCGAGACACCGACCACCGGGAGATCATGAGTGTGTTCGGCCCGGCGGAGGTAAAGACTGGAACGGAAGCCTTAAATGAATTTTTGCTGGACGGCAACGTGCGCGTGATGGCCGAGGGACCTGGCATCGACCTTTCGGCAGACACGGCACCCACCGCGCAGCAGCTGGAACAGATCCGGCAGATGGCGCAGGAGCTGGGCAGCGCACGCAGGCAGTTCACGCTGGACATCTCTACGGCGGACGGCCGGGTGGCGGCCAGCAAGGAGTACAGCGGCCGGGTGGACGCTGACCGCGTGGTGCGGGAAATCCGGGACTATTACCGGACCGGAGAGCTGGCACAGGAAAGCGGCCTTGCGAAGTTCCGCTATCAGCTGGCAGAGCAGGCCAGCCGGGACGCGAAGAAGAACGACCAGCAGACGGCGAGCCGGGCCATTGCGGACAAGGCGGCAGCGCTGGACACGCTGAGCCAGTTCTTTGGGCTGACACGGGGCGTGAAGGTGAGCCAGAGCAACATTGAAGGGCTGGCCAGCCGCTGGGCAAAGGCCAACGGCAGCAGGGTGGACCGGGCAAAGCTTGCACGGGAGACCGAAGTGCTGGTGGAGTACCTGAAGGCCGATGGCGCGGACATGGAGAAGGGCCAGGCGCTGGCAGAAACGCTGGCAGGCGAAATTCTGGACGGGGCGACCTACCGCAACAGCGAACTGTGGGACGAGTACCCGGAGCTGCACAAGCTGGAATACACCGTGAACAAAAACGGCAGTGCGAAGGAAGAACTGGTGAAGGCATACGGCAGTTGGAGCGCAGCGGTGGCTGAAGCCCGGAAGCACGGCGTGAGCCTGCGGCAGGCCGAAGGCGTGCGGGACGGCAACCCCGTGGAGCAGTATGACAGCGTGATCAACGACAACCGGGCCGTGGGCGGCACCAGCGACGGCGCGAAGGCGCTGTGGAAGGCAGCGGCGCAGCAGGCCGGCGTGGACGGTGCAATGAGCATGGAAAGCACCGAGTGGCTGAACGTGCTGATGAACCTGCACGACGCCATCAAGCCCGCGACGCAGAGCAGGTTTGCAGACGACGCCGAGTATGAGGACGCCAAGGTGGAGTTGGCGGGCCGGATCATCGGGGACATCCTGAACACACCGGAGATGACCGACGCCCAGGCCATCTTTGAGGGCATCCAGCAGCACAACCTGCAGGTGGCGAAAGCGGCCGCGGGCAGTGAGGAGCGGGCCGCCGAGGTGGAAAAGGGCCTGAAGGGTGTGCAGAAGGCGCAGCAGCGGGAGTTCAACCGCCGGATGTACGAAAACCGGCGTGCGGCAAACCAGAGCGCCGAGGTGCAGCAGATGACCGAACTGCAGCGGCAGAACGCACAGGCTGAAAAGCTGCTGGACGAGAATCTGGAGACCTTGGGCGTGGATACTTCCAACGTGGGCAACCTGAACGAAAAGCTGACCTTCCTGCGGGAAAGCTACGAGCGGGAGATGAAGCAGGAAGTGAAGCGCATGAAGGCCGAACGGCAGGAGATGCTGGACGAAGCAAAGCTGGAAATGCAGAAGCTGCGCAGCGAGAAAAACGAACTGGCGTGGCAGCTGCGGCAGGAAAAGCAGCGCGCGGACAAGGCGGAATACTCGCTGCTGGTACAGGAAAATGAGATCATGGAATGGGAGGCGGACAACGAGCGCAAGCGGGCAGCCTTTGAACAGAAACAGGCGCAGCGAAATGCCGTTGCCATTGAGACAGCACGCCAGCAGCGGGACGAGGACATTGCCATTGCAAAAGCGGTGGCCGAAAAGCGGGTGCAGCGGGCACGGGACGCGCGGAAGATGGACGAACTGAAGCGCAGCATCCGGCAGAACGCGGCCCAGCTGAACCAGATGCTGCTGCGGCCATCGAAGGACAAGTATGTGCAGAAAAATCTTGTGGACGCGGCGGCGCAGGTGGCGAAGCTGGCGGACATGACCATTCTGAACAACAAGGCCGTGAACCAGCTGACGAGGCTGCAGGACCGGATCCGGCAGAGCGCGGGCAGTGAGAAAAGCCCCAATGCCATGACCGAAGAATGGAAGCAGACCGGCGTGGATACCCTGATCCAGACGCTGCGGGATGACCTGCAGGCGACAAAGGACGCAAAGCTGACCCGGCTGCACGAACAGCTGGCCGAAGCCGAGGCGCTGCCGGACAGCGAGAAGGCGCGGGCATTGCAGGAGCGGCTGCAGCGGCGCATCCGGGAGACCGAGAACCGCACCTATCTGCCCATGACGGTGGATCAGATGCGGATGCTAAAAGCCATCACGAGCAGCACGCTGCATGTGATCAAGAACGCAAACAAGACGCTGAGCCTGGCAAAGGCCGAGGAAGTGAGCAAGATCGCGGAAGGCGCAGCCAGCGAGGTGCGGCAGAGCAAGGGCAACCACCCCGGCGGAAAGCTGGACGGCGTGCGCAATCTGCTGACGAAGTATCAGCTGGACATGCTGGGCGGCCAGCGGGTCTTCCGGATGCTGGGCGGCTATGCGAAGAATGGCCAGATGGAAAAGATGGCCAACATGCTGAACGACGGCCAGTACCGGCAGACGAAGATCACCGTGGAAGGCGAAAAGCTTTTTGCCAACGTGACCGGAAAAGAGCATGTGAAGGAGATGCAGGCCTTTGCGGGCCCGGGCGCAGACCTTGTGGACGTGGGCCTGACGGACGGAAAGGGCAACCGGGCCCCGCTGACCCACGCGCAGCTGTGCAGCCTGTACATGCACCTGCAGAACAAGGACAGCATCGAGCACCTGATGAACGGCGGCTTTGTGATCCCGGATGCAAAGCTTTACAGCAAGGGGGACATTGAGCAGGCATACCAGAAAGGTCAGACCGTGCACCTGGGCATGACGACGGAAGCGGACGGCACGCCCACGGCAGACAGCATCCTGCAGACGGTGGAAGCGGCCATGACCGACTATGACCGGGCGTGGTGCGCGGACATGAAGGAGTTTTTTGACCACTACACCACGAACCTCATCAACGAGACCAGCCTGCAGCTGGTGGGCTACCAGCGGGCCACCGTGAAGAACTATTACACCATCGCGGTGGACCGGTCGGTGCTGGCGACCCAGATCGAGGGCCTGAACCTGGACGCGACCATTGAAGGGAGAGGTTTCCTGAAGAACCGCGTCAAGAGCAGTCAACCCATTTTGCTGGAGGAGTGCAGCAGCGTGGTGCAGCGCAGCCTGCGGGACACGGCGGCCTATGCAGGCCTGGCAGCGCCCATCCGGGATGTGCAGAAGATTTTGAACAGCAGTGTGGAGACACAGGAAGGGCTCACCAACCTGAAGAACGGCATCATCAAGGAGCAGTGGGGCCGAGACGCGGTGAGCTACATCAACGATCTGCTGACCGACCTGCAGACCACCCAGCGCAAGCGGCCCAGTACGGCAAACCGGGTGCTGGGAAACCTGCGCGGAAACTATGCGGGTGCGGTGCTGACCCTGAACCCGGGCGTTGCCATTGCGCAGGCGGCAAGTCTGCCGACGGCAGCGGCGGTGCTGGGCGGGGATACCATGGCAGCGGTGGTGCCCTTTGTGAAAAACCTTTCGCCCAAGGCGCGGACGGCGCTGGAAACGGAGATCAGAGAGCACGGGGACGTACTGCTGGACTGGCGCAAGCGCGGCAGCCAGAAGGGCGAACTTGCCAGCATCGGACAGAGCGAAACAGTGGCCGAGAAGGCCATGGACAAGCTGCCGACGGCACTGACCGGCTGGATCAACGGCATGGACGAGATCACGGTGGCAGCGCTGTGGGAAGGCAGTAAGCGGTATGTGCGCAGCCACGCGGCCGAATTTGAGGGTGCGGACGTGACCGGAAGCCCGGCATACTGGGAAGCGGTGAGCCGCACATACCAGAAGGTGATCGAGCAGACCCAGCCCAACTACACCGTGATGCAGCGGGCGGGCATCCAGCGCAACCCCAACGAACTGCTGAAGCAGCTGACGATGTTTACCACCCAGCGCTTCCAGAACTACGGCATTTTGGCGGACGCCATCGGCGATTACAACGCCCAGGCAGAGCGCTACCGGCAGAACCAGAGCGAGGAGAACAAGGCGGAACTGCAGCGGGCTGCGGCGCAGCGGAACCGGGCCATTGTGAGCCAGGTGGCGCAGACGGCTGTGTTCGCGGTGATGAAGATCGGCGCGGATTTTCTGCTGCACCGGTGGGACCGGGAGCAGGACGAGAACGGCGACGTGACCGCCAAGAGCATGTGGCAGCGGTTCGCAAGCCTTTACACCGAGAGCTTTGCAGGCAACTTCCTCTACGGCAGTGAGCTCTACAGCCTGATCGACAACGCGATGAACGGCAAAGACTACGACGTGCTGAGCGCGGCAAGCATCAGTGTGGTGAACGACCTGGCCGGAGATGTGGAGAAGTTCTTCAAGGAGTTTCGGAAGGACACCGGCGAAATGGACGAGACGCAGCTGCAGCAGCACCACGACAAGCTGATGCAGCGGTTCATGACCCTGCTGGAGGACGGCTTCGAAGTGGCGGGCGTGCCCTACGGCAACGGCCGGAAGATCGTGGAAGCCGTGCAGGGGTATGTGGAAGACATCGAAAACCTTGCCAACGGAGGGAAGTTCAGCTTCAACTCGGTGCCGCAGAGCGCCACCGGCCAGTACGACCGGCTGTACAATGCCTATGCCAGCGGCGACAGCGACGAGGCAAAGGCAGCGGTGGAAAAGCTGAACGAGATGGGGAAAGGAGAAGACGTTTACAAGCAGCTGAAGACCCGGCTGGTGAAGTACGACGCGAATGTGAAGGCAGCGGCCGAGGCGCAGAATGCGGGAGATGACCAGAAACGGTATGAGCTGGAAATGCAGATGATCGAGCAGCTGAGCGATGCGCTGAGACTGCCGAAGGGAAAGCGTGGGGACGTGGTGGACTGCGTGACCGGCGCGGTGAACCAGCTGGCGGACAAGTTGCTGAAAGGCGACAACTCCAGCGCGACGGACGACCTTGTGGAAGCCGTGGACAGCTGGGACGCCAGTGCCGTACAGGAGGAGTACGACCGGCTGGCGAAGGCAGGCAAGAGCGCTTCGACGCTGAAGGGAAAGATCACCGAGACGGCAAAGCCAGAGTACCTTGCGGGCAGCGACGCCGACCGGCAGCAGATGGAGACCATGCTGCTGGCACTGGTGGACGCGGACGGCAAGGCACTGTACACGGAGAAGACCTTTGCCCAGTGGGTGAAGGCGGCGGACAAGGCGGAAAGCGAGGAGAAAAAAGACCCGTATGCAGCGGTGAGATAAGGAGAGGAAAGGCCCCCGGCGGTTCAGATGAACGGCCGGGGCCTTGTGCGTGATAGAAAAAGTCTGCAACAACGACGACCGCGGCCTGCGGCGGAAGACTTCCCCCGGCCGGGGGGAAGATGGCGAAGCCAAAAAGGGGAGCACAGGGAGGAGTTGTTGGGGCAGCGGCCAGCGAAAAAGTCCGCAGTGTTGCGCCGACACAATTTGTGATACGCTGGACACAAGACGGAAGGAGGGAAAAACCATGCGGGTGAAGATCATCCGAAAGGAATTCAGCGGGGTGGAGTTCTGCCCGGAGATGCGGGTGCTGCACCTGGGCGGACAGTCCAGCGCCAACGTGGAGCGGCTTTACTTTGAGCTGCCGGAGGAGTGGCAGGGCAAGAGCGTGACGCTGCACATCCAGCAGCAGGACGGCACGCTGCCTGCGCCCATTTTGCTGGACGAAGAACACAGTGCAGCGGTGGGCAAGGCGTTCACGGCCGCGAAGTGCGGCAGCTGGATGCTGCTGGCGTTGGGCGAGGACGGCTACCGGGCGCTGACCCGGCCGACAAAATACGACTGCTACGAGACGCTTGCCACCGACGGCGACGCCGAGATCAGCCCGACGCAGTACGAGACCTTTGTGGCGCAGGTGCTGGCCTATGCCAACAGTGCGCAGAACAGTGCGAAAGAGGCGCGGAACAGTGCGGCTGCAGCGAACCGGGACGCTGCCATTGCGCAGATGGCGCAGAACACGGCCCAGACGGCGGCGGCGCGGGCGGAGACAGCCCAGGGCGCGGCGGAGAGCGGCGCGAAGCGGGCAGAGGATGCGGCGGCGCGGGCGGAGCTGACGGCACCGGCGGACGGTGCGGTGCGCAGCGTGAACGGCAAGGGCGGCGTGGTGACACTGACCGCCGACGACCTGGGCGCGGTGCCGGATGGCAGCGGGGCGTATGTGAAGGCCGTGAGCCTTGTGGGGCAGACGCTGACGCTGACCTTTGGCGACGGCAGCACCCAGACCCTGCAGACGAAGGACACCACGAGCCTGGAAAAAATGACCGGCATTCTGGCCGTGGAGCACGGCGGCACCGGAAAGAGCACGCCGATGACGGCGGCCGACGTGGGGGCGGTGCCGGATGGCAGCGGGGCGTATGTGAAGAACGTTGCCCTGAACGGCCAGACGCTGACCCTGACCCTTGGCAGCGGGAAGCAGACAAGCTACACCATCCCGACCGCGACGGCGGAAAGGCTGGGCCTGGTGAAGGTGGGGGAGAACCTCAGTGTTGAGGAGGACGGAACGCTGAACGGTGTGGAAGGCGGTTACAGTAAGGATGAGATCGACAGCAAACTTCAAAGGCTGGAAAGGATGATGAATATGGACGGTAAACTGGTTTTCTCGGGTGCAGGCGTCTGCACCGGCGGCACCACCA
>ERZ773150.2685-NODE-2685-length-12945-cov-2.025136_pt1 | contig 12945 bp, 8 predicted proteins | sample MGYA00580845_ERZ773150 | MGnify/ENA primary metagenome ERZ773150 (study PRJEB29015, sample SAMEA2737848) | human gut metagenome | biome: human gut; feature: human-associated habitat; material: faeces | place: China | collected 2012 ...
AGTTCATCCTGCAAGACGATTTTATGTGTAATAACCCCACACGTCAGCACCCGCAACACCACGTCTTTACGAGTAAAATGCCACACCTCAACGTTCATAATGCCTGTGGTTTGCCAAGCAAATACCCGGACTTTGGGGAGATAAGGTGTGGCGTTTCAAGTACTGCTATACGCCGACACTAATGGCACTTATATAATCAGGCTTCACCCGTTATCCCCTATGAATAGGAGGAAGTAAAAGGGTGAAGGAAGTATGAGCAAACATTATTTTCCTATGATAATATCCTGTTTTCCTACGATGATAATCTGATAAAACAAGTATAATCCGGTACTTCCCAATTCACTCAAACCGCCCTCTCTGAGCATCTTATGCCACCCTTTTAGACAAATCTAATATTTCATTCAACAACTTTGATAATAAAATTCGAAATTCAAAAAAAACATAAACAAGATATACTATTGTTTAAAATACAATGTAATATATTTGCGGCAAGAAAAATTAAACTTTTACTAATAAAAATCAACTTAAGTATGAAGAACACTCTTTTTATTTGTTTGTTCGCATTATTTGCATTCTCCGGATGTGTTGACGATGAAGAAGACTTCGCAACAGGCGGAAACATCAGTCCGGAACTGACTCCCGAAAACAAAGAGAACGCAGAATTGAACGCTGCTGTTTTTGAACAACTCAACCTCGACTACCCCGGTCTGGAAAAAGTAAAGCAATATTATGAAGCAGGCGAGAATTACCTTGCCGCCAGTGCATTGTTAGAGTATTATCGTATGAGATCGAATGTAGAAAACCCCAATCTGTCACTTATTGATGTAATTACCACTACTGCAGAAAAGGAAAAAGCCGATTACGCGTTAGAATATTGTTTTGCATCAAGTAATTTTGTTGACAAAAACGGTAAACCTTTTTCTATCAAAAAAGACGGGGTACTGGATTGGACAATTGTTCCCTCTGGTGTTACCAGTGGAGAGTATCAAAAACAACTTCACCGTCACCAATGGTTCATCCCGCAAGGCAAAGCGTATCGTGAAACCGGCGATGAAAAATATGTAGCCTCATGGATAGAAGTATACGGTGATTGGATTGTTCAAAATCCCAAACCTGAAGCCGGCCCTATTGATGAAGGACCATGGTGGCAGCTCCAAGTAGCACACCGCGTCAGCGATCAAGTACAGTTATTAGAGTATTTCAAGCCTGCAAGTAACTTTACTCCAGAATGGCTTACTACATTCCTTACTTCATTTGCAGAACAAGCTGACTTTTTACATGATTATCCTTATACCAAAAGCGGCAATATTCTTATCACACAAGCTAATGCATTGACTGATGCCGGTATTTTGATGCCGGAATTCAAACGTGCCCAAAATTGGTTAGATAAAGGATATGAAATTTACAATGCAGAAATAGACAACCAATTCTTTAGTGATGGTTGGCATAAAGAAATGTCATTGCAGTATCACACAGACGTAATGGACAGCTACTATAACATGATAGCATTCTACCAAACTAATAATTTAGCTTCAAAAATATCTCCGGACTTCATCGCCAAACTTCGCAAACCGGCTGAAGTATTGATGCATCTTACCTACCCCAATTATTTTAGAAAAGCTAAAAATGATAGCCAAGATGAGAAGCATCCGCTACCCTCTTTCAATGACTCTTGGAAAGAAGGAAAAACGCGTAACGTTTTGTTAAATAATTTCAAAAAATATTTAACGTTATTCCCTGACAGCGAAGAACTCAGATATATGACAACTGCCGTAAATGGCGGTAGTGCCCAAGGAGTTGTACCCGGCAATGATATGAAACTTTTTGATGAAGCAGGGTATTACATATTCCGTAATGGTTGGCAACCGGAATCTACCGTAATGATTTTCAGCAATAACAGAAGCAATGATATTTCCCCAGCCATGCAGGTTTCAAGTCATAACCAACCGGACAATGGAACATTTGAGCTTTACATTAACGGCCGTAATTTCTTCCCAGACTCTGGTGTAGCTGCTTACAGTGGCGATGATATCCGTACTTGGTTCCGTGGTAGTGACAAGCATAATACTCTGACGTTAAAAGACATGTCAAGACCGGAAAAAGAATGGAAACAAAACATTGAAAAAGCTGCTGGTAAATTGTTGACAAGTCAAAAAAGCGATAATTTTGAAATGATTTCATTCGAAAACCCTAGCTATTCCAACTTAACGCATCGCCGTACTGTATTTTTTGTAAAAAAACAGTTCTTTGTATTAGTCGACGAAGCTATTGGTAATGCATCAAATCCTCTATATTTAAGTTTTAACCTATGTGAAGGGACTGATACAGAGGTTGTTATTGATCACGATGAGGTAGACTCAAATAACCCAGCTTCTTACAGCAATGGACAGAACGGTGCACACACAGCTTTTGCAGACGGCAACAATATTCTCGTGCGTACATTTGCTGATAATAATCAAACAATCTCTATGCATTCTTTCAACACTCCAGGAGCTGGAGAAGGTGATTTTACCGGACGTGTGTCCTATGTAAAAGATGGCGGTGACTACAAAAACCGTCCTGCCTATACTATCTATAGCGAAAAAGAAGCTGATAAAAACATTCGTTTCATCACTGTAATCTTACCTGTAAGTGGAGCTACTACTACTAAAAAAGTAGGAGCCCAGTTCACAGACAGCGGTTATAGTGACAATGGTGGAAAACTTTCTGTTACTATAGATAATAATGAAACATATAATTTAGAATACATTTTATAATAAACCAATAATCTTCAGAATATGAAATCTAAATTGTTAAGCACGTTCAGCACGCTACGAATTATGATGGTAGCTGCATTAACTGTGTTCTGTGCCTCTTGTGATAAGACAGAGACTACGGATTCAACAGGATTTATTCTTTACTATCTGGGTATAACAGATATAGGACCTAGCATGTCATATACATTAAAGGCACCTGCTTATAAAGGTAGTGCTCCTTATGATTTTACAATCACAAAAGTTACCCTTAACGAAGAATCTTTCAGTAATAACGATAATTTTGTAATCAATACTGAAACTGGTGAAATTACAATTCAAAATACTGATGCTATGGCATCAGGATTATACAGTATTAGTGTTGGATGCTACTCTAACGGTAAATTCTTTGATTTCAAAGATGCTGTACAAGTGAATATGTTACTTGCAGTACCTGAAGGTGTGACAGTAGAACCTGCAGAAGTATTAGTAAAAATGGAAGATGAAAATTGGTGGGAAACCAGCGCGCAAGTAACTACCGATGCAGAAAAACATGTAAGTATTACTAAGTATGAATTTGCCGAGGATGAAAGTAAAGAGTACTTAAAATATTTCACCATTTCGAATACTGGAGTTATCACCTTTAATCCTGATTACAAAGATAAAATTATCCCTGGAGAAAAGTATGTTTTAAGCTTGAAACTAACAACCAAAGCTGGCGAACACCTTTATCCGGATGCAGTAACATTCAATGTAATTTCCAAGCCGTTAAATTTATTGTATACCCCTAATACTGTACGAGTAGAACAAAACACTGCACACGAGTCGCAATTACCAACCATTCAAGGCTCGGAAGGAATGACCTATGCAATTAAGTCTGTGACTCCAGAGGCTATTGATTTTACAATTGATGAAACAACTGGTAAAATCAGTTTAGCAGAAAACAGTCCACTTGAAATTAATCAAGTTTATAAAATAGATGTAACCGTGACCAATGAATATGGTTCAACAGACTTCGTAGAGGCTTACACTGTAACAATTGTAGATTATATAGAACCAATTGATAAAACAACATTCACGTATGAGCTACCTACAACAATGTATGAAAAAAAGGCCTATACGATCACTCTGAATCCTGACTTTATAGGAGAAGAAGTTATTTTCAGTCTTGAAAATAATACAGGTGCAATTCAAGAACAAATCGACAATAACAAAATAAAAATAGATATTTTAACGGGAAATATTTCTATATCGGCAGATAATACTTTAACACCTGGTAGTTACACAATAAATGCCAAAGTTGTAGGCCCTACACCTGATAAAGGAGAAGCTACTACTTCTATTTCTGTAAATATCCAAACTAACCCGAATAAATTTACATTCTATTATGGCAATAATATTGGCTTAACACCAGTCACAGACTTTGCCAACCAATTCTCGTTCACCAATAAGCAAAAAATGCAAGCATATGACTTCACTCCAACGGTTATACCCTCAGATAAAGTAATACATTGGGAGTTAGTGTCAAAAAAGGGGTCTCAAGTAACTACAACCAATGGAGCTAAAATCAACGAGAATACAGGAAAAATAGATATGAGTGGTGATGTAGGGTTCCAAACTGGTTCCATGAGAATAGGTGTAATGATGGTTAAAGCAACCTGTGGAAACGGGGATGCTGCATATAGTGTCACTATGCCTGTTTTTGTGAGAACGGAAATTAAAGTTCAAAAAAAGGATCCTCTTGTCAATTACAAGCCATTCGTTATTCAAGTGAATCCCAAGAAAGGGTTAAAAGCATCAAATGTACCAGAAATCACAAGTTCTAACAGTGAGTTTGATAGTAGTAAATTCCTATTGGACTATCGCAAGGAATTTAATTTCTTTAACATTGATATGATAGAAAGCGGGAACACATTTACAACAAAAGGAACCCCTGCATATGATGCTTGGGAACAGTTCTACTTAACTTATACAAACAGAGGGGCAACCAATACAGGGGGCAAAAAACCCATATCAGCTTATGACACTGGAGACGGATTTAAAAATCCTGATAATTTAGATAAAGTATTAATGTATATAAGACCCTCAGACAAAGCATTAGTTGTTAATCCCAACGTTTGGAAATCAAATAACGGTGAATATGCCAATGGCATTTTTATTGCAACAATGACATGTAAAACAGACGGTATTTCCGAAGGCCTCAATGATGGTATTCAACTATCTCCTATTGCCGTATGGTTCGATGAAAATTTTGAATAACAAAAACATTAAAACATTATGTATAAATCAATATTTCATACATTGAGCAAAAGAGGGTATATCACCCTCTTAGCTCTCCTCATCTCCATTATCACTTTTGCACAAGGTGTAACAGTGAAAGGAACTGTACTTGATGAAAATAAAGAGCCTCTAATTGGTGCTACAATCCAAGTAAAAGGAGAGAATAACGGTGTTGCAGCCGACTTAGATGGAAACTTTACGCTTAAAGTAAAGAAAAACGCCACATTGGTAGTCAGCTACATCGGATATCTGACGCAAGAAGTCCGTCTGCAAGGCAAGACACAAATAACAATACAATTAGTTCCTGACAGCAAAACGTTGGATGAAGTAATTGTAGTAGGTTATGGTACCATGAAAAAAAGTGACTTGACAGGTTCTGTCGCATCTGTTAAAGCAGAAAAACTTGCGGATATTCCAACTAGCTCTATTGAAAGTGTATTGCAGGGGCGTATTGCTGGAGTACAAGTTGTAAATGCTTCTCAAGATCCAGGTGCTTCTTCTACAGTAAGAATACGTGGTAATTCTTCACTTAATGGATCTAACTCTCCTCTTGTTGTAATTGATGGATTTCCTTATGGTGAAGCTGGAAACCTAAAACATATCAATCCTCAAGATATCGTTTCTATGGAGGTGCTTAAGGATGCTTCTGCTTCTGCAATTTATGGTTCTAGAGGTGCCAATGGTGTAATTTTAATAACTACTAAAAAAGCGAAAAAAATGTAATGTGTATAAATATACGTCAACAGACAACATTATCAGAGTTTACCTCAGAGCTGAATCTTTGGCGCGATCCAGTTTTGATGGCAATGTTAAATAATGAAAGTTATATAAATGCAGGGTTAACTCCTTTATATACAGGTAATGTAAGTAGCAATGGTGTTTACTATCCTTCTATAGAAGAATTACAAACGTCTTGGTCAACGAATACTCGTTGGGATGATTTAGTATTTCGTGATACACCAGTTTCAAATAATACAACTGTTCAGCTTCAAAGTTCGAACGATAGAACTTCTTTTGTTCTTAGTGCGAATTATTTTAATGAAAATGGAATGTATATAAAGGATACTTACAGAAAGTTTGGAGGAAATTTTTCAGTAACACATAAGGTGTTTGACAATCTTTCTGTAAAAGCATATGCCAATATAATGCACAGCAAACGCAATTATAATAGTGATTTGTCATATTCTCGTAATCCGATATTTCCAGTCTATGATGATAAGGGGAATTATTGGCAATATAGTGAAACTGATTATTACAATCCTATGGCTATCACTGATTTAAGAAAGAATGAAACTAATGGATTAAATTTAATTTCTTCTGTATTGGTAGATTATCAGATATTACCTTATCTTAATTTGAAAGGTCAGGTCAATTATAAACACGGAGAATCGATTAATGATGTATATAACCCTAAAAAATATACTGAAAGTGGTGTTCGGAATCAAGGTTATGGTAAAATTGTTAATAGTAAAGATGATAATTTAGTATTTGAAACTTATGCTACATTCGATAAGATATTTAAAGAAAAACATCATCTTACAGTCATGGGAGGATATTCTTATGAACAATATCAATCTCGTGGATCTTCTTTAGCGGGTAAAGGATTTGTAAATGAATCATTGGGAAATGAGAATCTGTCAGCAGGAAATGCAGAAAGCTATGAAATAAGCAATAGCTTTTATAAAACAGAATTAGTTTCAGGAATGGCTCGTGTCAATTATGCCTATGATAATAAATATTTAGTGACTCTTACAGCTCGTACTGATGGTTCTTCTAAATTTGGAAAGGATAATCAATGGGCTTTTTTCCCATCAGGAGCGATTAGCTGGAAACTTCATGAAGAAGATTTTATAAAAAAATTAGGTGTATTTGATCAGTTGAAGTTAAGAGCTAGTTATGGTATTTCTGGGAATCAGGGTATTAGCGCTTATCAAACACTAAGCAGATATGGCGAACATAAATATTATAATGATGGTGCGTGGCAAACTGTTATTGGACCAGGTTACATTTCTGGATATTATGGTGAAGGAAATCGTTGGAAGTATTGGAGTGGAGTACCTAATAAAGAATTAAAATGGGAAACAACTTCTCAGGTAGACTTAGGTATTGATATGTCATTTTTTGGAGGCAGATTGAATGTAACTTTTGATTGGTATGATAAATACACTTCAGATTTGTTGCGTGAACGTAATATTGCTCCATCTTCTGGATATGATAAGATGTGGGTGAATGATGGGAAAATTAGAAATCGTGGTATTGAACTTACTTTAGATGGTGTTGCATTTCAAAATAAAGACTGGAAAGTTGGAGGAACTTTTGTCTTTTCTAGAAACAAAAATAAAGTTGTAAGTCTTGGTAATGTTGTTGAAACTGGTTTGCAAACAGATGCACGGACGGGCATGCTATATGAAAACTATGGTAATTCTAACTCTACATTTGTTTCCTATACCAATATTCTTGCAGTAGGACATCCTATGTATGTTTTTTATGGATACAAGGTGAATGGAATGGTACAAAGTTATGCTGATGGTTTGTCTGCAGGATTATCAGGTGATTTTGCACAACCAGGAGAATATAAATACGTCGATTTAGATGAAAGTGGCACTATAGACGAAAACGACAGATGTATAATAGGTGATCCTAACCCAGATTGGACATCTTCATTAGGTATAGATGTGCAGTGGAAGAATTTAGACTTTAGTATCTTCTTTAATGGAGTGTTTGGTAACGATGTGGTTAATATGGCTAGTTTTAATCAGCCAAATAATTCACATCTCCGTTGGACTGTAGATAATCCAACAAATGAATATCCTCGTTTAAATATGAATCGTCAGACGAAATTCTCAGATTGGTGGGTTGAGGATGGCTCTTTTGTACGTATACAAAATATGACTTTAGGGTATACTATACCTCTTTCAAAAAAGAAGTTAGCTCGTAATGTAAGATTCTATGTCAATGTGGATAATCTATATACATTCAGTGGCTTTAAGGGGTATGATCCCGAAGTTGGCATGACAGGTATTTATAGTGGCGGATATCCGCGTTTACGAAAATGGACAATAGGTGCTGATATTACTTTTTAAAATCTTATGAATATGAAAAATAAATTATTTAGTTCATTAATACTCATTGGAGCGCTATCATTCACTTCATGTGATCTATCTGAAGAACCATACGGATTTTATTCAGAGAATAACTTTTATAAAACTGAAGCAGATGCCGAAGCAGCAGTTAACTATATCTACGATGCAATTACGTATATAGAATTTTCTCGTGCTATCGTATTTTTAGGTGATATGCCTACCGATGCTTTAGATCCTAAGCGGAGTACAACTGTTAGTGATAATCAGCAATTGGATGAATGGAAAATTGCAAGTTTTAAAAGTAATGTGTCATTAGGTAACTTCTTTAAATATTGTTATATAACAATCAACCGAGCTAATTCCGTAATAAAGAATATTCCGTCTATGTCAATAAATGAAAAATTAAAATCACAATATGTAGGTGAAGCATTGTTTATGCGTGCTTACTCGTATTTTTATTTGGCAAGAAACTTTGGATTAGTTCCTTTGCATCTGGAGCCAGTATCAACGTTGGAACAGACTTTGGTAGGTACTGCTAAATCATTGGATGAACTTTGGGGTATTATAATTAATGATTTGAAAGAAGCTTGTGAAAAATTGACTTATTTCGAGAAAGCTGAACCGGGTAGAGTTGATTTGACGGCTGCACATTCTCTGTTGGCTAAAGTATATCTATATTTGGCTTCAGCTAAAGATCATGGCACTCCTCAATATGTTAATATGTCCCATGATGTAAATGCCTATTATAATGAGGCCATGAAGTATGCTGAGAAAGTAGTAGATAATGCAGAACAGAAAGTGTTTGGATTTGAATCCAATCTTCTTGAAATTTATAATGTAGATAAACCGGATGGGAAGGAGCACATTTTTATAATGTCAATGGATCGTACAGGCGTCAATGAAGGACAATTCTCAAAGATTTCAAAAATGTATATTCCATATGTTTCTGGAGGAACTATTTATCTTAAAAATTCAGCAACAGGTCAACTCGAACCTTCACATGATGGATGGGGCGAATATGTTACCAATTTAAACTTTTATAATTCATTTGATCGCGGAGATAAAAGACATGATTGGTTAATTGTCGATAAAGTATACGATGCCAATGACAATGTTATTGCTTCGTTAGATGATAAAAAGTTATCATATCCATTTTGTAGGAAATTTATAGATCCTCATTTTGTGGGTGATAAGACATCAACCCGTCCTTATCTTATCCGTTATTCAGATATAGCATTGACTTATGCTGAAGCAGCAGGCCCTACAGATAAAGCTTATCAACTAGTAAACTATATTCGTAGTCGGTCTGGACTCGGAGATTTACAGCCCAATTTATCACTTGAACAATTTAGAGAAGCTGTTTTAAACGAACGTAAATTTGAATTGGCTTTTGAAGGTAACTGGTGCTATGATTTGCGTCGTTGGAATCGCTTGCATACAGATATTGAATCTGCGAAAAATCAAGGACTGACTGCTGATGTGATGGTTTTTTATCCATTGCCATCAATAGAAACTGATTTGAATCCTAATCTTTAAAGAAAAAAATAATTATGAAAGATCTTAAATATTTAATATTTAGCGTTTTATCAATTTTATTGATATCTTGTAAGGCAGATCCTTGGAATGATGTTACTGATGGTGGCTGGAATCATGAAAGAACCATTCTTGACATTAAGTTTGAAGGTCAGGCAGGTCTTGCCACAATAGAAACGGTCGATGCTGAAAATGGTATGATTACCTTGAAAATATCTCCAGATTTAGTTACGGATATGTCAAGAGTAAAGATTGAATCTCTTTCAGTTTCTTATCAAGCAATACCTTCAGTGAAGCAAGGAGAAACTATAGATTTTACATCATCTAATCCAACAATAACTGTTGTTTCGCAAATGGGTGAATCTAGAGTATATTCTATAAATATGGAGAAATTTGAAGAAACATTGGTAGGGATTTATTCAATAGATGATTTGTGGGTTTATGGTGGTACAGGACCTACGTATGGAGGAACATCAACGGTGCGTGTAATGGCTAAAAGTTGGTGCTGGACTTCTGGTGAAACATCTCCTGAATCTGAGTGTGATAATTATTTAGTCTTTAAAATGACAGAAATAATGGCTGATGGTAATACAACGGGGGAATGTATTAATTATGGTGGTGAAGATGCTAATTGGTGGGATTGTATCTTTCTGGCAAAATACAATAAATTAGGTACGGGAGATTTAAATTTGGAGCATTTCTATCGTAGTATTCCAAAAGGTAAGAGTACTTGGATACGGAATTATGCAGATAATACAATAACATTTATTTCGGCTGATGGTGCTAAGACTGTTGCTTCATTGTTGGGGGCAGATACATATGTTTTGTATGATGATGGTAAATATACAAGAAAGATCACTGTCCCAAATCAGGCTTTGCAATTTGTTTTAAAGGGAAAGGAGGACTGGGCAAACACGTACACTAATTATAATACTTTTGCTGCTAATCCTAGCAAATATTTTATTATGGTGACTAAAAAACCAAGTGGTTATGTCATTCCAGAAGAATCAATGACATTGCCTGATTAATGCATGTTTAAAGTTGATATGTGAGAACAGTTTTCACATATCAACTTAATTTTGTATGATAATGAGAGTTATGCTCTGGTAAATGCGACTATCAAATTTGTAGTTAATGAAATTATTTCTAGTTTTAAGGCCAAATCTTATATAAGCCTTCACAGAAGAATTTGATTTGAAAGTGCTTTATAAAAATGTTATGTTTGATATGAAAAAAAATGTTTTATTTAATTTTGTTGTATTTGTAGTAGCATTGTCGTGCTTTACGAATTGTAGTCCTGAGAATGATGGACTTCCAGCCAGTGAAGATCCAGTTACACTCAGCATTGTAGATAAGCAAGCTACTTCTGAAACTAAAGCTTTATTAGCAAATTTATGGGATATCCAAAAAAAAGGATTTATGTTCGGACACCATGCAGACTTTTACATGGGTCGCGATTGGTTGTATGATAAGACTAAAACTCAGTCAGATACGTATAATGTTTGTGGGGATTATCCAGGAGTGCTTGGCATTGATTTTGCTAAAATGATTGATGATCGTTATTCAGATTCAAAAGAGCATAATGAAAAACTTCGTGATTGTTGCCTTGATGCTTATAGAAGAGGAATGGTTATTTTGGCATGTATCCACATTAATAATCCTTTAACAGGTGGTGATTCTTGGGATAATTCGAGTAATGAAGTTGCAAAAGAAATATTAAAGGATGGGAGTGTCACCAATGTAAAGTTTAAAACGTGGTTAGATCGCTTGGCTGCTTTTGCCAATAACTTGAAAGGTGATGGTGGTGAATTAATTCCTATTATATTTCGACCTTTTCACGAACATACAGATCCTTGGTCTTGGTGGGGAAGTACATGCACAACAGAAAAAGAATATATTTCTTTATGGCGATTTACTGTGGAATATTTGCGCGACATAAAGGGTGTTCATAATTTCTTGTATGCCATCTCTCCGGATATGAATAAGATGGGGGATGATAGTGATATATTGTATCGTTATCCAGGTGATAACTATGTTGATTTTATAGGTATTGATAGTTACGTAGGACTTAATAATAATATCTTTGTAAATAATCTAAAAGCTCTTGTTCGTGTTTCAAAAAGTAAGCTAAAACCTTGTGGCGTAACAGAAACAGGAGTTGAAGGCTTTCAGGCTTCAGATTATTGGAGTACAAATATTTTGGCTCCTCTAACTGGTCGTCAAATAAGTATGGTTGTTACTTGGACAAATGAATATGGCCCATCCGACTTGGGTAACCATTATTTTTCTGTTTTTCCAGGTCATCCATCTGAAAAAGATTTTATTAAATTTTTCAACAATGATTTGACATTCTTCTGTAATGACTTGCCTCAAATGTATGAAATGCTAGACTGTGTTTCTATAGACTAGATAGTGTATGAAATTTATCATATTTATTTTTCTTTTTTTTCAATCAGTTTTCTGTGTGGCACAGAATGAAGATGAAAAATATAACTTACTGCCTAATCTTAGTTATATTGGGAGTAATGAAACAGATTGCTATGCTGTAAGCCGTTGTAAATTGGATTTATACTATCCATGTAATAAAAATAATTATCCTACTGTAATATGGTTCCATGGTGGAGGGCTTACTAGTGGTGAAAAATATATACCTGAAGAATTAAAAGAAAAAGGAATCGCAGTTGTAACGGTTAATTATAGACTTAGCCCTAAAGTTAAGCACCCATGTTATGTAGAAGATGCTGCTATGGCAATAAAATGGGTTTATGATAATATTCACAGATATGGGGGGACTACTGCAAAACTATTTGTCGCTGGTCATTCTGCAGGTGGATGGTTAACGACTATGCTTTCCTTGAATAAGGATTACTTAAAGAAGTGGCATATAGATTCTGATAGTATTGCCGGGTGGTTTTCAATTAGTGGGCAAATGGTAACCCACTCTACTGTCCGTAGCGAAGTGGGGATGGACGGTGTGATTCCTTTTTTAGATGAATATGCTCCTTGTCTTAATATACGTAAGATGAATTCCTTGCTTGTATTAATTACAGGAGATAGAGCTATGGAATTATCTTCAAGATATGAAGAAAATCTATACTTCTATTCATTAATGAAAAATTTAGGGAATAAAAACATTGAAATCCATGAACTTCATGGATTTGATCATGGTAATGTATATAAGCCTGCATGCCTACTGATATTGGAAAAAGTAGAAAAGATGATTAAGTAAAAGATTTGATTATATTTTTAGAGGAGATGAGTATGAGGAATAAGTTATTAATTCTTTTAATTTTTAGTTTGTTTACAGGGAATGTATT
>ERZ773150.2687-NODE-2687-length-12938-cov-3.156718_pt1 | contig 12938 bp, 19 predicted proteins | sample MGYA00580845_ERZ773150 | MGnify/ENA primary metagenome ERZ773150 (study PRJEB29015, sample SAMEA2737848) | human gut metagenome | biome: human gut; feature: human-associated habitat; material: faeces | place: China | collected 2012 ...
AAAAATCCACGCCAGAGCTTTCCGGGTGGTATCCGGCATACTCTGGCGTGGTCGCCATTATCACGCTTGTGGGTATTTTATTGATTTCATGCTTTCAATGACTTCATTGAGCAAATTAACTTTTTCATTCAGCCTTCCGTCAAGGCTTATCAATTCATCCATTTTACGAATATTTATCTGCACAAATTTCGGAGCATAGTAGGATGCAATAGCAGAATATGAACCATATTCTTTCAGATTTTCATTTGTAGGTGCTTGAACTGCTGCTCCGGCCGCTCGGATATATCCTTCATACATTTCGCGCTCTCTGTTCAATCGCCACTTTTTATCTTGATGTTCGTATTCCAACTGCTTCATCTTTCGCTGGTGCCAATTATTACAAGCCGCTGTCAGTATCGGAGACACCAAGGCGCAAATCGCAACGATCATCACCACCAACGATGACCAGTCTGAAACAGACATCCCTGTATTTTGTTTCATTTTTACACCTCATTTCTACATTTTCTTTATTTTACCGCAAGAAAGGGGTGTGTGCAAGGAGGTAAACCACATGGACAACAACAAAAAGCCCAGCGAGCCGTCGGAAGCGGAACGCTGGGCGCTGAAAAATGTGCCGACAGCACAGCTCGTTGCAGAACTATCCAATCGGGAAGGCGTAGAAGCAACAATAGCAGAGCCCTACCAAGATGCCGAAGTCAAGGTAAACGGCCCCGCCATTGTGCTCGTGGTCATTGATTAACCAATTCTGCGATACGGGTACGAGCGCTTAATGTACGCATGAAAATACTTACCCTTTGACGGAGCGTTCATCAGCGATTCATAGACGCTTTGCGGCACACCAGAATACTCGTATAGTCCGCCGCTATGAAATGAAATCCAAAGCGTAGTGCCTGCATATCCGACTGCTGCGAGGTCGGACGAAGAAACAGGAATCATCTGCATATTTTTCACCTCCCTTCTGTCCCTCTATTCTACCGCAGAAGGGAGCCACCTACAAGGAGGTCAAAACCTTGAACGACATTATCTTATCCACCCAGAACGGCGAACCGGTGGCATCCAGCCGGGAGGTCGCCAAACGCTTCGGCAAGGAGCACAAGAATGTGATGCAGGCCGTCGCAAATCTGGTGGCTGAAAATTCAGCCGCCAAATCCATGTTCCATCCCGCCACCTTCGAGAACCGCGGTAAGAAGTACCCCATGTACCTCATGAACCGCGACGGTTTCGCCCTGCTGGCAATGGGCTTCACGGGCAAAGAGGCCGTAACGTGGAAGCTCAAGTACATCGAAGCCTTCAACCAGATGGAGAAGCAGCTTGCCGCCCAGCGCAAGGACCAGCAGGCCGTGCAGGACGAGAACATCCAGCGGGCCATTGACCAGGTCATCGCCGCCCGGAAGCGTCTGGACGAGCAGACCGCTTTCCTGGACAAGCGCCGTGAGGCCCGCGACAAAAGCAAAGCCCTGTATTTGAGAGTCAAAGCACTTTGCAGTCAAACCAAAGCCGGATACAGCGAAGACTGTGACATCGTCCGAACGATGGAAACCGTCGTGCGCAGCTCTCAGGATTTTCTGAACAGCGCCGTTGACCAGCTGACCATCGTTGCAAAAGGCTACCCGGCCTATCTCGCCCTGATGAACGACATCTACGATATGTTCGACCTCAGCGCCAACGTCTACACCGATGCCGAGCGGCCTGTGGGGATGCAATCCCTCTCCACCCGGACCATTACCGTGGACTATGGCACCCTGAATGCCTGCACTTATCTCGACACCTATGACGACGGCGAGACTATCCGCATCGACCGCGAATACCGCTGGGACGGACGCAAGGAGCGCCGTCAGAAGACCGACGAGGAATATGCCGACGACTTCATGGCCTTTATGGGCAACACCCCCTGCGCAGTCTATGTGGACCCTTCGGCGGCGTCCTTCATTGCCGCCCTGCGCCAGCGCGGCGTTTATGTTCTGGACGCTAACAACGATGTCCTGAACGGGATCCGCCGGTGCAGCACCCTTTTCTCCCGGCGTCGGCTGTTGGTCAATGCATCCTGCACCGGCCTCATCGACGAGCTGGGGCTTTACCGCTGGGATGACAAGGCCGCGCTGCTGGGCGTCGAAAAGCCCGTCAAGGAAAACGACCACGGCCCGGACGCCGTCCGCTACTACATCAATTCCCTGCCTGATTGGAGGTTTGAATAAGTGTCCAGACGCCGCAAGAACAGCCCCGCCGGGGGCGCACAACAGAAAATCCCGGTAATGGACGCTTTCTCCAACCCGCTGTTCCGGCTGGGCTATGGCTCCCAGAGCCCGCTCGAGGCCACCGACTACCCGCTCACCCGGATGACCAGCAACTACGCTTTGCTGAACAGCCTGTACCGCAGCAACTGGGTGGTTCAGAATGTAGTCGGCCTGATGGTGGATGATATGCTCCGTGAGTGGTACAGCCTCAAGAGCGCTTCTCCTGAGCAGTGCAAGGCTATCCAGAGCGTCGAGCGCACCACCAAACTGCGCGACCGCATCAGCACCGGCCTCAAGTGGGGCAGGCTCTACGGCGGCGCAGCGGGACTCATCCTCATCGACGGGCAGGAAGACTTATCTCAGCCCCTCGACATGGACGCCGTTCTCCCGGGCAGCTTCCGGGGACTGTACATCCTCGACCGCTGGCAGGGCATCAGCCCGGATGCAGCGCTCACCTTCGAGGGCGGCGAGCTGGTGCCTGCCTCTTATAGCATCTCCGACGCCGCAGGCCACACCGCCGCCCGGGTGCATCACTCCCGGCTGGTGCGCTTCACCGGGCGGGAGCTTCCTGATCTCGAGCGGCAGGCAGAGCTTTACTGGGGTGAATCCGAGGTGGAGGCTCTGTACAAAGATGTCGTGGCCCACGACAACGTGTCGGCCAACATGGCCGCTCTGACCTTTCAGGCCAACATCAACACGATGGAGGTCAAGGGTCTGGAACAGCTGCTCTCCCTGTCCAGCCCGGACGTGCAGAAGCGCTTCTGGAACACCATGCAGGCCCAGAGCGTCCTCCGCTCCAACTTCGGCGTTCAGCTGGTGGAGCAGGGCAACAAGATGACCAACACCCAGTATACCTTTACCGGCCTGTCGGACGTCTACGAGAGTATGTGCCTCAACCTCTGTGGCGCCAGCCACTACCCCATGACCAAGCTGTTTGGCCGCTCCCCCGCCGGGATGAACGCCACCGGCGAGAGCGATTTGAAGAACTACTACGACTATGTGGACACCCTGCGGGAAAGCAAGCTCCGGCCCATTCTGGACAAGCTGCTTCCCGTGGTGGCACGCAGCGCAGGCATTGAGGCACTGGATTTTGAGATTTCCTTTCCTCCTCTCTGGACGCCCACCGCCAGCGAGACGGCCAGCATCGCCAAGCAGAAGACCGAAGTCATCGTCTCGACGTTCCAGGCCGGTCTGCTGGATGCAGGGGTCGCCATACAGGAGCTGAAGAAACTCGAAGATGAGACCGGCCTGTTCGGCTCTCTCACCGACGAGCTAATTGCCGCCGCAAAGGGCAAGACCTATCAGGATGTCACTGCCATGCGCGACCCGCTGGCAGGGCTGCTGGATACGCCCGCATCGGGCATTCCCACCGGCGACGCTCTGACACAGGACTTTAACCCCTATCATGATTCTTCCAACGGGCGCTTTACAGGTAAGGGCGGAAGCGGTACAATAGGAAAAACGAAGTACGCCCCCTCTCCTCAGCGTGGCAAGAGCAAGATACAGCTCAAGCCCAAGACCTATACCCGGCTTACCGGCGTGCTGAACACCCGCTATCCGGGACTGAAAGAGGGGGACGTTCGTACTATCCGTGATGCAAAGCGTCAGTATACGGTCAAAGCTGATGGATACGGCGGATTTGAATTGCTGAACATCTACCCCATAAAGTAGGAGAAGCCATATGAAAGAGAAATTGCGAGCGTTTCTTCAGAGATACATCGGCCAAGGTGAACTTAAGAAAGACCATGTGCAGGAAGATGATGTTGATATGTTAGTTTACGCCGCAGTTATCGACGGTATCGAGCAGGACATTATCGACTATGGTACTGAGCACCCCGATGCCCCTTTCTGGGACTTTCTCAAGATGCTGAAACCGGGACTTCATGGCATCACACAAGAAGAACTCGACGCCGACGAATAACTCACACACCACGATGCACACCGCACCGTGGTTTTCTTTTACCCATTTTTTTGGAGGACCCCGACTATGCCCCATCCTGCCCGCGCATCCCCTGAGCGGGAGCTTTCGCACCTCATCCGGCTCTACCTCAAGGCCGAAACGGACATCATCAACGAGATCGGACGCCTGCGAAGTCAGGGTCTGGTAGATTACCACGCGGTGGCCGCGCTGGAACGGGTGCAGGCGATCCTTCGCCAGCTGGAAAGCGACGAGTGGGAATATGTGCCGAGGCTCGTGGAGTCCCATTTCTATGCGCATCATCCCGAAGCCCGGACCATCCCCGGCGAGAGCATCGAGAAGCACCGCACGGCCTATCTCAACGCACAGGCCCTCACCAGCACCCAGAGCGACATCGTCCAGCGGCTCACCATGAATCTGATGGGCCAGCTGACCGACGGAAACATGACCGTGCTGGCGGGTTTACAAAGCGTTCTGCTGGGCCGCGTGGAGCCGGACATCTACCGCCGGGTGGGCCTCGAGCAGGTGGCCGCACAGCAGGCCGTGGGTCGGGGCATCAACCAGAGCGTCCCCGTTTTTGTGGAGGCACTGCACCGGGAGGGCGTCACAGCCTTTACCGACGCGGCGGGCCGGAAGTGGAGCCTGCACACCTACGCCACGATGGTCTCCCGCACCACCTCACGGCAGGCTGAGATATTGTCTGTGGTAACGCAGGACGCCGGGCAGGACTTGTATCAAATCACTGCTCACGGCACCACCTGCCGCCTCTGCGCCCCCTACGAGGGCCGTGTCTACAGCAAGAGCGGCACAGACCCCAGCTTCCCGCCCCTGTCCGATGCCTTCGGCAAAATCGACCCCGCCGGGCCGGATGACCTCACGAACAGCTGGCTCAACATCCATCCCAACTGCCTGCACGCGCTCCGCGCATGGACGTCCGCAGGACGCACCCCGGAGGAGCTCGAGCGCATCAAGCGCTTCTCGGACCCGAAGTTCAACCCCTACAGCTACGACCCCCGCACCAAGGCCCAAATCGAAGCCTACCGCAGGAAGGAGCAGAGCCGCGCGGTCTGGCTGCGTGAATACAGGCAGTGGGAGCGCTACCGCGCCGCGCTGGGCGACGAAATCCCAAGGACCTTCGCCACCTTCCAGAAGCACAAGCAGGCCGGGAGCGAAAAATATCAGCGGTGGGTCAGCGCCTACCGCAGCCGTCAAACCTAACTGAGCACGATGCAGATGCACCGTGCTTTTCTTTTGCCCATTTTCAGGAGGTGATGCCCCTTGATTGCCTATTATGGCAGCACGATCAGCAAACACATGACCCAGACGCCCGAAGGCTTCCTCATTTGCCGGGATGTGCCTATTGCACGCATCGGCACGCAGGACTACCTCGCCCGGGAGCTGGGGCTGGACGGCGAGCCTGACCGGCCCGTGACCGTGGAGCGCCGCCCGGAGGACGTCTTCGACCCTGCCGCTATTGCCAGCTTCGAGGGCAAGGATGTTACCTACACCCACCCGCCCGAGATGCTGGCGCCGGAAAACCAGAGCTCCTATTCCAAGGGCCACGCGGAGAACGTGCGCCGGGAAGGCGACTTTTTGGTGGCCGACCTGCACCTCAAGGACCCCACCCTCATTTCCGAGGTACGGAACGGCATCCTGCGGGAAGTATCCTGCGGTTATCTCTGCGACTACACCCCCAGCGGGGCCGGATACCGCCAGACCAATATTCGCGGCAACCATATCGCCATCGTCCCCCGTGGGCGCGCTGGCCATGATGTTGCAATAAAAGACAGTGCCGCCGGGCTTCCGGCGGAGAAAGGAAAGGTAAAACATATGGACATGAAGGAAGCTCTGCTTTCTCTGTTCGGTCGGGCAGCCAAGGACGCGACCCCCGAACAGCTGGACAATCTGGTCGAGACCGCAGCCGCAGCGCTGGACGCAGACCCTGCCGCACCGGCGCAGGAGGCATCACCCGCCGAGGACAATGCCCCTCCCCCGGCCAATACGCAGGAGAATCCCCTCATTGCCGCCCTGAACAGTATCTCTGCCAAGCTCGACAAACTGCTGGCCGAGAAAGAGGCCCCTGCTGCCGATGATGGCGCAGACATCGACAAGGCTATCTCAGAACTGTCCGCTGAGGGCAAAGAGAAGAAGACTGAGGACACCGCGGCGCAGACTATCCCGCAAATGACAGCGGTCTGGCCCTGTTGAAGGCCATGCGCCCGCTCATCAACGGTGTGCAGGACAAAACCACCCGCGATGCCCTCTCCAAGACCCTCATCGAGCAGGTCAAGGGCCAGAGTAGCGTGGAGGTCATCGCCCACGCTGCACAGGATGCCGCCACTGCAGCCGCGAACCGTTCCAGCAAAAACAGATACGAACAGCTGTGCGAGGCTTCCCAGAGCGCCTACGACAGCCGCAACCCCCACATGAAGAAGGAGGACTGATTTTATGACTCTCAGCACCCAGGTCATCGGCAAGGTGATGCCTCACGGCTTCGCCGGCTCCTACGCCCGCCAGCCCGATATGATCGTCAACACCCGCCCGGCGGGCGGTAAGGTCAACATTCCCTTTGGCACCGCCCTCATGTACGAGGGCGGCAAAGTCGTCGTCATGAGCGGCACCGGCACCACTGCCAACAAATTCGCCGGTGTGGCAGGAAGCGAGATCAAGAGCGCCCTTTCCTACACCGACCAGAACACCGGCGTCTATGCTCCCGGCGACGCCTGCAGTGTGTTCCAGCGCGGCAGCATCAATGTGCTGTGCCAGCGCGGTGCGCCCGCTCTCGGCGGCGACGTCTACGTCCGCATCGCGGCCACTGCCGACTATCCTGCCAGCGTGGGCGGCTTTGAGGCTGCTGCGGACGACAAGACCGCCGGTAACACCATCAAACTGCCCAACTGCCAGTGGGGCGGCGCAGCAGATACGAACGGTGTGGCCGAGCTGGTCATCCTCACCCGTGCAAATGCCTAAAAGGAGGGCGATTCTATGGCAAATTTCCAGAACGTCGGCACCACCAATGCCGGTATCTTCACTCTCGGCGGCTCCGCAATGGGCGGTGCGCCCTCTGGCGTCCCCATGATGGATGCCGCAGCCATTCAGAGCGGCGGCGCATTCCTCACCAGTGAGCTCGAAAAGCGCGACCCTCTCATCCGCAAGCCCCTTACCAGTGTCACCTATCCCCGCGATATTCCCGTCAAGGTGGGCGGCGGCTGGGTCGATTACGTTTCGGCCATGTCTGTCGCCTACGGCATTGCAAATGGCTCTGGTGATTCTGCCGTCACCGGCGGTGGTGCCAACGGCGTACCTCTCGTGCAGGCATCTGTCAGCAAGGGCGCATTCAAGGCGCATGTCTTCGCCACTGCCCTGCGGGTCATGTTCCAGGATATGCAGCGCGCCAACGGCATCGGCCGCAGCCTCGACCAGCTGCTGCAGGAGGGCATCCGCCTGACCTATGATAAGCATATGGACGCCAACGTCTACGTCGGCTTCGAGCAGTACGGCACCACCGGTCTGGTCAACAACGCCGATGTCGTCGAGACCGCTGCGGTCGCCTCGGGTACCGGCGGCTCCACCAAGTGGGCCGACAAGATCCCGAAGCAGATCCTGGAAGACATCAATAACGCCATCACCGCTGTCTGGGCCGCCAGCGAGTACGACGAGGACGCCATCCCCAACCACATCCTCATTCCCTACGAGCAGTACAGCTACATCACCACCACGATGCTCAGTGAGCTTGGCACCGAGACCATCTACGACTTCCTGAAGAAGCACAACGTAGCCGCAAACCACGGCGTGGAGCTGGTCATCGCCCCCACCCGCTGGGTCAAGGGCGCTGGCACCTCCGGCGGCGACCGCATGGTAGTCTATGTCAGCAAGGAACGCTTCCTCAAGATGGATGAGCTGGTCCCTCTCTCCCGCATCATGAGCGCCCCCAACGTCACCAACATCTGCTATGACACTGCCTACATGGCAAACATCTCCGAGGTCCAGCTGATGTACGGCACCACCATGCTGTATGTGGACGGCATCTGAGAAAGGAGTATTCCTATGTTTGTTCTCGCCAAGCGCAACATCATCATCCCAAGCACCGAGCCCGGCATTCAGCCTGTGGCCTTGAAAAAGGACGGCTTCGCCGATGTTCCCGAGTGGGCAGAGTACAGCCCCTATTTTCAGGCTCTCGTAAACGACGGCAAGCTCATCGTCACCGACCACAGCGACAAATCCACGCAGGCCGCCGCCGACAAGAAGCTCAAACCCCGGCGCGGAAAGGCAGACGAAGTCCCCTCAGAAGCGGCAGAAGCCGTCCCGGAGGCCTGATATGTGCGGCGCACAGTTTTCCGGCATCCGGGCAGCAGCCGCAGACCTCGGCCAGAGCGTGGGCAGCTACACCGCTGCACAGTTCAAGGAAGAGTATCCTCAGTTCTGTGATGCCGACGGGAAATGCTTTCTACCGGACGTGCAGCTCGATGAGTTGGTGAAGATGGCGAACGCCAGCATCCAGCCGGACAAATGGCTGGACAGCTGGCACTATGCCGTGGGCCTGTATGTTGCCCACTACGTCACCCTTTTCCTGCGCACTTACAGTGAAAGCTCTCCCACCGCCGCACAGGCTGCAGCCTCCGGCGCTCTCGTGGGTGTGGTCAAATCGGCCACGCTGAGCGACAGCTCCGTGACTTACGACACCGCCGCCTTGACAGCAGGCACGGAGAGCTGGGGCGATTTGAACGCCACCACCTACGGCCAGATGCTGGCCAACCGGGCCAAGCTCATCGGTGCAGCCGGCTCTTATGTGATTTGAGGTGATGCAGATGAACTGGAACGACTGGTACACCGACACGATGGACGTCTTCCGCAACGCGCCGAACAAGACCGGCAGCCTGACCCGGATGGAGCGCCAGCAGGTACTCACCGGCATCCCCTGCCGGGTCTATACCGTACAGCCCAAAGGCCCTGCCATGAGCCAGACCGCTGCCAGTGTCTCCCAGACGGACAAGCTGGCCTGCGCACTGGACGCAGACGTCCGGGCCGGGGATGAATTGCTCGTCCATCGCGGCGCACGGCTGGGAAAGAGCTTTCAGGACTCCCGGTATTTTGCCGGAGAGCCTGCGCTTTATCCTGAGCCGTTCGGCGCGGTACTGCCCGGGCTGGCACACCGGGAGGTTTCGCTGTTGAAACAGGAGCTTGTGAAATGACGCTGGACGAACACATCCGGCAGCTGGAAGCGATTCAGGCCGACTTGCCCGGGATGCTGTCTGACACTGCGAAGAACGCCACTCTCCGGGCCGTCGAGGCGGCACAGGATAAAACTCCGCCCACCGCAGACAGCCTCGGCGGCACCAATGCCCGCACAGGCGAGCTCAAGCAGCACTGGGCGGCTGACAGCCGCGTTCAGCCGCAGCATCAGGATGGGCAGTATGTCACCGAGCTGAACAACGATATGGAATATGCCTCCTACGTCAACGACGGTCACCGGATGGACAAGCACTTTGTCCCCGGCCTGTACCTCAACGAAACCTCCGGCCTGCTGGAATATGACCCTGGCAAGCGCGGCGAAGCGGGTATGATGGTCGGCACCAAGACAAAATACGTCGAGGGCCTGCACATGACCGATGCTGCCACAGAGGCTTACAAGCAGACCGTCAAGACGGAGGCCGACGCTCTCTGCCGACGCATCGAGGAGGCACTGAAATGAATTTCACCCTGACCACCCTTGCCGAGTCGCTGGCCGCATATCTTGCGCCGGTACTTCCCGGCGTCCAGATGCTGGAAGACCCTGCCCAGCAGGGTGTGCAGCCGCCCTGTATGTTCATCCAGCAGAGAGGCGAAAGCCGCATCACAGCCCTGCCCGGCGGGTATTTCCAGCGCACTATCCCCTTGGACCTGACCTACCTGCAGGAATATAACCTGTCCGACCTGCGGCAGCGGTACAACGCCGCTGCAGAAATCCTCGATTTCTGCATGGACACATTCCCCTATTCCGACGGCAGCGGTGAGACGAAACTGTTGCGCGCCTACGACCGCACCGCCGACATCGACGACGAGGTCCTGCACTACAAATTCGAACTCCGTGTCTTTGTGGAAAAGCCCGTGGGGACGGTGAAAATGCAGACCCAGACTGTGAATCAGAAGGTAGATACATGAAAAAAGAAGAGATTCGGTACGGCCGCGACATCCTGCTGAAAGACCCGCGCTTTGCGGGATACCAGAAGGATTTTCTCGCGGCTGTCCTCAACAAACCGTTTTACACCCTCGCGGAGGCCGAAGCCGCCGTGAAGGATTTCTGGAAGGAGTGATCTTATGGCAGCAGGCGGCACTTTTACTGTGCAGAACAAAACCCGTCCCGGTATTTATTTCCGCTTCCGCTCGCAGAATGGCCAGAGCCTGGCCATCGGCGACCGGGGCATTGTCGCCATCCCCGAAGCCCTGAGCTGGGGGCCGACCGCACAGGTCATAGAGCTGGATTCCGGGGCCGACCCGGTGCCTTTTACCGGTTACGACCTCACCGCCGCGCAGAGCCGTTTCCTCAACGAGATCTTCAAGGGCAGCAATCGCACTGCCCCGCCCCGCAAGGTGCTGCTCTATCGCCTGTCGGCCAGCGGCAGCGCAAAGGCATCCGCTCTCATTGACCCGTTGACGGCCACCGCAAAATATGCCGGCATCCGTGGCAACGACATCACTGTCATCGTGACCGCACTCTCCTCCCCGGAGGACTCTTTCGAGGTTTCCACCGTCGTGGATGGTGAAGTCAAGGACACCCAGACCGCCCAGACCGTGGAAGACCTCATCGCGAACGACTGGGTGGAATGGAGCGGCACCGGCAAGCTGACCGCCACCATCGGCGCCACACTGACCGGCGGTGCAGACGGCACGGTGGCCCCCTCCGCCTACAGTGCCTTTGTCACAGCCATCGAGCCTTATAAGTTCGACTCGCTCATCTACGACGGCACCGACAGCACGGTGCGGGACGCGATGGAGCGCTTTATCAAGCGGGTCAACACCGAGACCGGCACCTTCTGCCAGCTGGTGGAATCCGGCGCATCCGGCCCGGACAGCCGCTTCATCATCAATGTGGGGAACGGCGTCGTCCTGAGCGATGGCACCACCCTCACGGCTGCGCAGACCTGCTGGTGGGCAGGCGGTGTCGCTTCCGGCGCGACCTACGCCGAAGACCTGACAAATGCCGTCTATCCGAATGCTGTGGACGTCTCTCCCCGGCTGACCCACAGCCAGTATGTGGAGGCCATCAACAAGGGGCAGTTCGTCTTCAATGTGGATGACGGCACCGTCCGTGTCGAGTATGACCTTGACTCACTCACCACCTTCACCACTGACATCGGCGAAGTCTACCGTTATAACCGCACCATGCGGCTGTGCAATACCATCGCCAACGACCTGCGCGCCCAGTTCGCCCAGAATTTCATGGGCATTGTGGACAACACCGAAGACGGCCGCCGTCAGTACAAGAGCGCCATCGTGAAGTATCTGACCCAGCTGCAGGCATCCGGCGGTATCCAGAATTTTGATGCTGAAAACGATGTCATCGTCGAGAAGGGCGAAGCCAAGGACGCTGTGCTCATCACACTGGCCATCGAGGCCGTGGGCAGCACCAACAAGATCTATATCACGCTGGAAGTTGCATAAGGAGGCCGACAGATGAGTTATTTACTCGCACAGGACACCATAAACGGTGCCGAGGGCAAGATCACTATCACCCGCAGCGGCCGCATTCTGGAAATTTGCGGCATGAAGAACATCAAGACCATCGCGGGCATCCAGACTACCGATATGAAGACCATCGGCACCCGCAAGGTGCAGTCCAAGACCAATGGCGTCAAGCAGACCGGCACCGGCAACGTCTATTTTGGCTCAAATGGTTCCAATCTGTTCGTTGATATGGTGCTCCACTACATCAACGACGGTGTGCAGGACGTCTTCGACATCACCATCACCAACGAAGACCCTGCATCCAGCGTCGGCGCGCAGGTAATGGGCTACTATGGCTGTGTTCTCACCGGTGACATCCCGCTTTCCATCCTCGATTCCGAAGAGGCAATGCTGAATTACGACTTCAATTTCAGCTATACCGACGTCCAGCGTCTGGAAGCATTCAAAGACCCTGCCAATCTGGGCAGCTGATTTCAGGAGGTAATTTTTATGAGCGCACTTTCTGCATTTCTGAACCCCACCGTCACCACCGAGGAAAAGGAGCTCATCGTCTCCAAACGCTTCCTCGACGAAAAGGGCAAACCCGCCCCCTTCCGCATCCGCTCTCTGACGCAGGAAGAGAATTCCGCCTGCAGCAAAGCTGCCACACGGAACATCAAAGTGAACGGCGGTTATCAGGAAAAAGTCAACCAGAACGAGTACATCAGCCGCATCATCGTGGCCGCAACGCTCGAGCCTGACTTTGCCAGCGCTGAGGTGTGTGAGCATTTCGGCACCAAAGACCCCATTCAGGTCCCCGGCAAGATGCTCCTCGCGGGCGAGTTCGCCAAGCTCTCCGCCGCCATCCTGGAACTGTCCGGCTTCGAGCAGAACCTCGGCGACGAAGCAAAAAACTGATCACCGGAGACTGCTGGGATGTCGAAGTTCTGGTAGCTTACTACTGCTTCGTCAATCTCGGCTGGACTCCGGGACAATATGATACTCTTCCCGAGCGGGAAAAGGCTCTGGTCCGTCAGTTTGCCATTCACGCAATGGAGAAAAAAGCCAAAGAAGAGCAGCAGATGAAGAAGGTGAAATGACCGGATGGGAAAGATGCCTCCCTCACCAAAACGTCTGCCGCC
>ERZ773150.2692-NODE-2692-length-12917-cov-2.746151_pt1 | contig 12917 bp, 14 predicted proteins | sample MGYA00580845_ERZ773150 | MGnify/ENA primary metagenome ERZ773150 (study PRJEB29015, sample SAMEA2737848) | human gut metagenome | biome: human gut; feature: human-associated habitat; material: faeces | place: China | collected 2012 ...
AGGTCTTTCACCCACCTATGAGCAAGCTCATGTGGGCTTAGACCTTTTGACCCTGTCATCTAGTCTATTATAATCTTTCTGTCATTTTTTCACTTGTATGATTCTACTTTTCCGCAGTCTGATTTTATCTGATTCGGAACTGCCGAAACCTATCCTTTAAAGCATTGAAACCTGTCCCTTTTTTCTGTAAAATGAAACCATCCCGGTTCCGGAACGCAGAACTTTGATTCCGGCAGATTTTCTGATGCACGAAAATGATAATCCGGATTTTTATGACAGACAGTGGAGGTACTATTATGACAGAATCAGAGATCAGAAAGCTGCTTGAAAGACAGCGTACTTTTTTTTCAACAGGGAAAACTCTTCCCGTTTTCTTTCGTCTCAGACAGCTTGAAAAGCTGAAAAGAGCCATCCAAAAAAATGAACCCCTTCTCCGGCATGCACTGAAAAAGGATCTTGGAAAAAGTAATATGGAAAGTTATATGTGTGAGATCGGGCTGACGCTCTCCGAGCTTTCATGGATGCAGCGTCATGTCAGATCCCTGGCAAAAAACCGGACTGTACCAACGCCTCTCTCCCAGTTTGCCGCCCACAGCTACCGTGCTCCCATCCCATATGGGACGGTTCTGATCATGAGTCCGTGGAATTATCCGCTCCTGCTGACTTTGGAGCCGCTGATCGATGCCATTGCCGCAGGAAATACCGTCATCCTGAAGCCAAGTGCCTACGCTCCTGCCTCACTTGCCATGATCAAAGAAATCATCGAAACCACTTTCCCGGCAGATTATATTTCCGTCATTGATGGAGGACGTACAGAAAATCAGGCATTGCTCCGCCAGAAGTTTGACAAGATCTTTTTTACCGGAAGCAAGGCTGTCGGAAAGGAAGTTCTGCGGCATGCTGCAGAGAATCTGACCCCTGTTACATTGGAACTGGGTGGAAAAAGTCCCTGTATCGTTGACTCCACTGCAAAAATCCCGCTTGCTGCCAGACGTATTGTTTTTGGAAAATTTTTAAACTGCGGACAGACCTGCGTTGCACCCGATTATATCCTGTGCCATCATTCGGTCCGGCAAAAATTGGTTGCTGCGATCCGGCATGAGATCCAGATTCAGTTTGGAGAGAGTCCGTTACTGAACCCGGATTATGGCAAGATCATCAATGCAAAGCATTTTCAGCGACTTTCAGAACTCCTTGATCCTGAAAAGATCATCTGTGGAGGGAACACCGATGCGGCAACTCTTCGTATTGAACCTACTGTTATGACCGATGTTACCTGGGAAGATGCTGTTATGGAAGAAGAAATCTTCGGACCGCTCCTTCCGATTCTGACCTATGACACTTTGGAGGAAGTAATCCGTACTGTAGAATCACATCCACATCCGCTGGCTCTTTATTTTTTCAGTGAAGATAAAGCCTCGCAGAAAAAGCTTCTTCGCTCCTGCCGTTTCGGTGGCGGCTGCATAAACGATACCGTAATTCATCTGGCAACCAGTTCCATGCCATTTGGCGGCATAGGTGAGAGCGGAATGGGATCTTACCATGGAAAAACCGGTTTTGAAACTTTCAGTCATTTCCGGAGTATTGTAGACAAAAAGACCTGGATGGATCTTCCGATCCGGTATCAGAAATATACACAGAAAAAAGAAAAGCTACTGCGGTTATTCTTGCAATAGCTCTCTCCTTTTTCTATCTTTTCCATATAAATTTTCTGCCTGGTTCATATTCTTTCGACAGAAGATGGATCAAAAATTCTTCTGTCGAAGCCAGCCCTGCGATCACGCATGTAATTTCACAATACCTCAGTGCAAAATCCTGCACAAGCATATACGGCAGACAGAAGACACAAAAACCTGTCGCCTTGTTCAGAATCGTATGCAGTGACGCAAACCGGTGATACCGCACAGCGGCTGTAACATAGGAGCAGGCACGGATCACCAGTACCGCACCGATACAATACCACATCCACACCGGAAGCACTTCCAGCAGAATCGGGAAAAATTTTACAATCATCACCGCATAAAAAATCAAATCTGCAATACTGTCCAACCTTGCCCCAAACTCACTGGTACTGTTCGTCGCTCTTGCGATCGTTCCATCCAGCACATCCGTTATTCCGCAGAATGTATAAAGAAGATAAAAAGGCAGTGTCAGCGGCCGGATCAGTAAAAGTCCGACAGTTCCCACGATCCTTAACATTGTGCAGATGTTCGGTGGTGTCAGTAATTTTTCTTTCATAAACCTTCTCCTCATTTCCATGTATCCTGTACTTTACTTTCTGTCAGTATTTTATAAAATTTATTTTAACAGATACAGCAGTTCTTCAAAGCAGATCCCATCTGCCAGAGGGATCTCCAGTTCCACTGACCTCTGAATGCATTTTCCGATAAACCCGGATGCCTTTCTCACTGATTCAGTCAGCCCGGTTCCATTGACCGCATCCGCTGCAATGATCGCTGCAAAAATATCGCCGGTTCCCGAACGGGGATTTCCGATTTTTTCCGTCTGGATCATCTCATACCCTGCTCCCTTTTCGTAACAGAGATTTTCTACATGATTTTTCTTCTCAATCCCGGTGATCACTACTTTCGCCGGTCCTGAACCGGCAATCTGCTCTGCCAGCCGCTCCAGTTCTCCGCTACTCCATTCTTCCTTATATTGCGTACTGGTAAGAAGACAGGCTTCTGTCACATTCGGTACAACAATATCTGCATACTGCACAACTTCACTCATCTTCCGGCACATTTCTTCCGTATAGGTTGCATACCGCTTTCCGCCGTCTCCCATAACCGGATCGACTACGACCGTTGTATCTTTTTCTTTAAAAGTGTGTATAAACTCACCGACAATCCTGATCTGCTCTTCTGAACCCAGGAACCCGGTACAGATTCCCTGAAATTTAAGTCCCAGTTTCTTCCACTCTTCAATATACGGTTCCATCTCTGCCGTATAATCTGTGCAGTAAAAAGAATCATAAGCTGTATGATCCGAGAAGATTGCTGTCGGAACAGCACAGCACTGTACTTTCATCATGGAAATAACTGGAAGCTGCACTGCGATCGAGCATCTGCCAAATCCCGTAAAATCATTGACCAGTGCAATCTTTTTCTGTTGATTATGATTCTGCTGCTTTTGATCCTGCATCTTTTTCCTCCGTCTTTTCTTTTTTGACGCCCTTTGCATTCGGATAAATTTTTTTCATCTTCGCATCATCATAATGCTCATCCGTCCAATGCTCCCATCTGGTTTCTGCCCTGATCCCTTTTTCTCTTTCGTCATACCGCACCAGAGCCATACAGGAAACCATGATATTGCAGCACATAAATACAAGCAGTCCCCAGGTTATGATCTTTCCAACCTTTTGTGGAATCCGTTCAATCCATTTTTCCAACGGTGGATACAGCCTTTTAAACCATACTACTGCAGCAATCCCCCAGAAGAAACAGTAAAGAAGATTGATCCTGCCACCTAGATTAAATGGGATATTGCTGTAATCCCAAAAGACTTTCCCGAAAAAAATCTCTGTAAATACACTACACAGATACTCATACGCACCACCAAGCAGTGTCCCTATAAGAAATAAAAATGTATTACTGCGGTCTTTATATTTATAGAGCAATGCCGTCACCAATGCGATTGCCAGTCCCCATACAATACTGAATGGTCCCCACACCACACTGCTCCGGCTCATCCATACCCCCATCGTGATCCGGCAGAAAATCGTCTCCGTAATATCACCTAAAAATGCACCAATAGTAAAAAGTAATACAATCTTATAAAATCCACATCCGGATGCAAAGGCATCACTTTTTTCTGCTGCCTTTTTTTCGGTTTTCCGTACACGCGGGTAAGCTTTCTTCACACGCCTTTCCACCCGTTCAGAAATCCAGGAACTTAATCTTGCACTCAGCTTATCAATCTGTGCATCCGTTTCTTCCCACTGCTTCGGATTTCTGCTGATCCCTGTCAGCAGCATAAAAGAGGCAAAAACATCCACACACAGGAACAGCAGCAACACCAGGATCAATATCTTCATCACAAGCTCCGGAAGAAGATGCAGCAGATCCAGGCTCAGCACGTTGCCCCACCGGACAGCGATATACCCCAGTCCGCCCCAGACCAGAGATGCCGGAAGACAGATATATCCATCCAGATTCCATTTCACATTGGAATAATCCCACCAGCGTTCTTTAAAGATCCACTCCATCAGATGTCCGCCGATCCACTCTGCAACCGTTGCATAAACTGCCGCAAAAAGGAAAAGCCAGAATCCAGTCAGTTCCTGCAGTCCCACAGTCATAAGAACAGCCGTAAATCCGTACATCACACAGTACGGACCATTCACAAGTCCCCGGTTTGCAAATTTTTTCTGCTTCAATGTGGCCAGAACAGTCTCCAGTATCCATCCGCCAAAAGAATACAGGAAGAAAAGCCATAATAGTTCATAGATCGTATAGTGATTCAAATCGTTCTCCTCTTTCGTTTCATTTTTTGCTTATTTTTGTACATTTTTTCATCCGCTCTCTGAAGCAGTGCGTCCAGATCACGGTCTGTCCCATCCGTCCACGCATATCCGACTGCCGCTGAAACTATCTTTCGAGGTGATGTCTCTGTACGGACGCTGAGACAGACTGCCGCAACTGCCAGGCACAATACAATCACCAGAGCTGTAGATTTCACCTTTTTCATGTTGCTTTTCCTCTTGTTCGTTGAATAAGCCACGCTTCTTCCTGCTTGCTAACGCTTATTATACCATGATCGGCACCTTTGGTGCCTGAAGCTGCTTCGCAGCGATCATGATCGCCATTCGCCGCTCACACTGAAAAAGCTGTGCTTTCTCCTGCTCGCTAATGCTCATTATATCATCTTTCATGGTTTTGGCAAATTTATTATTTCTACCGATTTTGCCACATGTTCATCCATCCCTGCAGCAAATGCTTCATTCCTGTCCTCCTCGAATGCATTCGCAGTCATGACGATCACCGGTATAGACGCTTTCTTCTGATCTCTTAACTTTCGAATCTGTCTCGTTGCATCGTACCCATTCATCCTCGGCATCTGCACATCCATTAAAATCAGATCATAATATCCATACATCCTCAATGCTTCTGCATTCATATGAACAATCCGATGACCAGGCAGAGTATACGCCATCACTCCACAGCTTTGAACATCCAGCAGTTCTTTATAATAGTCCTGTTGCAGGAGATGCTCCTTTCTGAGCGTCTGATTCATTTCTGCAAACCGCCGTTCAGCAATCTTGTCCTTGTTATCCGCTCCAATCTCCAAAAAGAAAAGCCATACTCTGCATTTCTTCTATGCAAAGTACAGCTTTTATCTGCAATAGATCTTCTTTAGGGGATGTGAAAAACTCGATTGAGTTTTTTTGCATCCCCCTTTTCTTGCTCTTACCGGAGTAATCCACTTTCCTTGAGCAAAATTTCCAGATCGGTTCCTTCCACAGCTTTTATTACTTTCTTTAAGACTACCTTTTCCTTGAGAGAAAGCGGAAGTTCATCAATCGGTTTTTTATCAACTGCGTAATATGCAGCACGCAGCAATTCACGTACATCGTACTTCGAGCCCCACACCTCCGGAACACCACGATCTACGTTCATAAGTGTGTAAACTGCTTCCATACCTGTACGGATGGAGTATTCTGTCGTAAAAATAGTGTCTCTCGGTGTCTCCGCAAACTGTCCCAGGAATGCAAAATTGACAGCACCTTCCGGAACAACAAGCGGACGATCACTTTCTTTTCTTGGCTGGAAGAAAGCATTGATGTATGGCATGAAGCAGGTTGTTGTATTGCAGCGATTTTTTGCCCAATCGTCAATCTGATCTGTCGGGACGCCAATGTGATAAAGCCACTCACGGCAAACTTCTTCACCTGTACAATCCCGCATTGCCTTCTTTACATAATTTCCTTCTTTATTCGTTGTAAGTGCATATACCCAGATCAAAACCGTATTTTTATCCTGTGCTTTAAACTGCGGCTGACGATTGATTGTCCATGAAAGATACCAGTTATCGGTACTATCCTTCACTGTCACAATTCCTCCGGTTGTTACTTTTCCTTCTCTCGGATCACGCTTGCAAATGCTGATAATCTTCTGGATAATCTCTTCATCCGAGGTTTCCACAGTTGCACTCATCCAGTTTGTTGCTTCAAAATCGTCGCAGAATTTATCCGGATTACCATACTCACCATTCTTTGCCTGTGCAGCAATATTCTTCCACAAATCCCACGATTCGCCTGTACCGTTTTTAATCAGGCTCAAATCCGGTGCTGTATTCTGATCTCCATAGCAGGAAGTATCTGTACAGCATCCATTTGTTATAAAGACCAGATCATCCTCAATCAAATCAATTGTACCCGGTTTTCCAGCCTTTTCATATATAATCTGTGTGGCAGTTTTTTTACCATTTTCATCTTTGATGACAACATTTTTGACATCCATGCCATATTCGACTGACACACCATGGCTTTCGAGATATTTTACAAGCGGAAGAATCATGCTCTCGTATTGATTGTATTTCGTAAAGCGGAGTGCGGAAAAATCCGGAAGTCCATCAATATGATGGCAGTATCTGCACAAATACCGTTTCATTTCCAGTGCAGATGACCATCTTTGAAATGCAAACATAGTCTGCCAGTATAGCCAGAAATTCGTGTCCCAGAAGGAATCCGGCAATATCTCACTGATTTTCTTATCCTCCAAATCCTTTTCCGGTGTCATAAACAACTTTGACAATGCCAGGGCTGAATCCTTATCAAGTGTAAATTTCTTATCTGTATGTGCATCCTGCCCGCATTTCTCAGAAGCCCTGCAAAGGGAGTAATTCGGATCATGCTTGTTTAACCAATAATACTCATCCAAAACAGAGACGCCCGGTGTCTCTATCGAAGGAACATCACGGAACATATCCCACATACATTCAAAATGGTTGTCCATTTCTCTTCCGCCACGCATATAGAAACCTTTTCGGACATCCTTTCTTCCATCGCAGCTGCCCCCGGCAAGATCCAGTTTCTCAAGGAGATGAATGTGCTCTCCCTTTACCTGCCCATCTCTCACCAGATAAAAAGCGGCTGAAAGCCCCGCTAATCCTGTTCCAATGATATATGCTGATTTCCGGTCAGCACCCTCCGGTTTTTCCGGTCTTGCAAATGCTTCATAAGTTCCTGCTGAATAATACATAATAAAAACCCTCCTTTTTGTTTAAACTGTGTCGTTTTCTTTGTTTCCATATGCACAGTATATCCACAAAATCTTTTTCCTACTATGCACAAAAAAAGAGAACTGTCATAGAAAGCGACAATCCTCTTACATTGCATCCATATACGACAAACCACAAGATTTGTCGTAATCAGCTCCTGTTCAGTTTTGCATTATTCAATGCATGTGCGAAAGATCCTTGAATCAATGCATTTAATCTTTCTATGATCTGTTTCGGATCCTCCTTCATTCCCTTATCAATCCATTCTAATACCAGACCAACAAACCCATATTTGTAAAAATCTGCAATGAATGCTTTATCCTCTTCCCGCACGACCATATCTGCCGCTTTTTCTTCGAGTACATTATATATTAGCTGATACGTTACTTTATACAAATAACGGTAAATATATCCTCGCGGAGCATTATGATAGATGTTGACAACAAAAGGTTCGTCCTTTTTCAGTAGATGAAATATTGCCAGAAATCCTTCCTGCCACGTATCATATGTTTTATTCTGTTTCAGAACATGATCTGCATCTGTTTCACAAATCCATTCAATCAACTCATATATATCATGAAAATGATAATAAAAAGTCTGACGGTTTATCCCACACTTTTCCGTAATGTCATTGATTGTTATTTTATCAATTGATTTTTCTAATAATAATTCCTTAAACGCAAATGCGATTGCAAACTTTGTCGTTGCCTTGCTCATGCTACCTGATCCCCCTATTCTTTACTTATATATTTTACCGTCATTGGGTGATTTTTGCAAATTCAAATTATTGTGGATTGTCTTCATGAAACAGATGATTGGACGGATCCTGAAGTCTGGAAGAAAGCCAACCCATCTCTCGGCATCACGGTTGGGATGGATAAGGTAGAGGCCGCCTGCGAATCTGCCAAGCAGAATCCCGGTGAAGAAAATTCATTCAGACAGTTGCGACTGAACCAGTGGGTGAAGCAGGCTGTGCGCTGGATGCTATGAAGCTGACACTGGAACAAAGGCTGGCCCACAGCGGTCATCCAGTACTCCTCTGGATGATGGATAACATTTATATCCGTACTGATCCTGCTGGCAATGTAAAAGCAGACAAAGAAAAATCCACAGAAAAAATCGACGGTGCAGTTGCCACGATTATAGGACTTGACCGTGCGATCCGCTGTGGAAATAATACCGGTGCTTCTGTCTATGATGACAGAGGGATCTTATTCCTATAACCCCTGCATACTTTACCTTATAATACGCATACTATTAAGTGGAAATCCCCTTAATGTGTTGCTGTTTCCCTTATTTTGTTGTAATATTTAAGGGAAAAATCGGAGGTGAAGGAAATGAGAACTTTTAATTACTCTGAAATCAAGAAGCAAAAGTGGGATTCAGATGTTCTTAGCTTAATTGCAGCAATTTATAAAGAGGCCGGTAAACAGGAAATGTACCTGAAACAACGTCCTGAAGAATTAGAAAAACTGGTTGAGATTGCTAAAATACAAAGCACCGAGGCATCAAACGCAATTGAGGGAATTGTTACAACAAGCACTCGTATCAAGCAGATTGAAGAAGAAAAAACAACACCAAAGAACTGTGATGAGCAGGAAATTGCAGGGTATCGCGATGTTCTTAATATTATTCACGAAAGCTTTGATGCAATTCCTATCACACAGAATTATATTTTACAGCTTCACAAAATATTGTATAGCCACATGAATAATCCTATGGCCGGAAGAACTAAAAGTGTACAAAACTATATTAGTGCCACCTATCCAGATGGCCATGTAGAAACTCTGTTCACTCCACTTGCTCCATACGATACTCCACAAGCTTTAGATAGAATATGTGAGGAATATAATCGTGTCATTGGAAATATGGAAGTTGAACCCCTGATTGCAATTCCAATCTTCATTCATGACTTTCTTTGCATCCATCCGTTCAATGATGGAAATGGACGAATGAGCCGTTTGCTTACAACACTTCTGTTATACAGAAATGGCTTTTATGTTGGCAAGTATATTTCATTGGAAGCTAAGATTGCCAAGAACAAGGATCTGTATTACGACGCACTTGGTCAGGCACAGATTGGCTGGCATGAAGGGACAGAGGCCCCAGTGCCATTTATCAAGTATTTGCTTGGTACTGTTCTTGCTGCATACAAAGATTTCGAAGAACGTTTTGAACTTGTTGAAACAAAGTTGCCAGCTCTCGAAACAGTCAGACGAGCAACCTTACACAAAATAGGTCGCTTCACAAAGCAGAATATTCGTGAGCTTTGCCCTTCGCTTAGCGTCAGCTCTATAGAGGGCTCACTAAGAAAATTAGTCGCATCTGGTGAACTAAAACGTGAAGGCTCAGGAAAGAACACTTGCTATTTTAGAATAAAATAATACCATTAAGTATTTTATATTTCCCTTAAACATTTCCATTTTTTAAGGGAAAGTCACCGTGATTAAGGTTAAGCATCTGCAAATGCAGGTGCTTTTCTTTGCCCAAATTTAGGAAGGAGTGTGATTATTATGAGCATTTTAAGCGGACTATTCCGGTCAAGAGACAAGCCCACCAACAGCACTAACGGCAGCACTTACCGTTTCCTGTTTGGTGGCAGTAATTCCGGTAAAGCGGTGAATGAGCGAAGTGCCATGCAGATGACTGCCGTCTACCCTTGCGTCAGAATTCTTTCCGAGTCTATTGCTGGCCTGCCGGTTCATGTTTATCAATACACCGACTCCGTCAGCAAGGAAAAGGCTATCAAGCATCCGCTGTATCACCTGATACACGATGAACCAAATCCGGAAATGACATCCTTTGTCTTCCGGGAGACCCTGATGACGCACCTGCTTCTTTACGGAAATGCCTATGCGCAGATTATTCGAAATGGCAAGGGCGAAGTCATCGCACTCTATCCATTGATGGCCAACCGAATGAGCGTAGACCGTGACGATAAAGGCCATGGGACGAGGAAACAGTATTGATGTCAGGTTGCCCCCCCGATAGTTCTCGGGAACAAATCGACTAACCGCTTTCGTCCCGGTTATTATCATTAGTTCTCGGAAACAAATAGCAGTTTTTTAATTCTTTCAAAAGACATCTGCTATTAGTCTTTTTTAGGATACTTCCATATTGTAATTAATTCATCTGATAGCATTTCTGCTCTGGCTAAAATTTCATCTTCGCCCCATTTGCTTACAGTTGTCAAATAACTGCTAATTTTTATTGGTGTGTGTCTATATCCTATGGCATTTCCTGCCTTGTCAGTACAATCAACTTTATCCGAGAACCTCTTATTCTGATACTCAGAATTATACCCAGTTAATGTAAGATTGCCAATTGTATGGACATAGGTTTCATGAATTCGATTCGCATCTGCTCCAAGGTCAGATTTCCAATCATCAGACAGTGTTTGCGGCATAATATGTTCAATTGTATACTCCGAAGTAGGAACATACTCTTTTCTTCTATTATTCTCAAGTTTATCCAGAATTGTTTTAGTCCTGGAAGAACTTAATGAATAAATTTTTAGGGTTTTGAGCGTGTCCTTAATTTCAGTATCACTTGGCATTCTCTGTGCCCAAGTCAACGAAAAGAGATTTGCTTTAAATGATTTTAACTGATTGGTAGCATTAAGGCTCTTCAGCATAGAAATACAGACTGGTCCAGCAGTATTAGTTGGCAATGCACATATAGCTCTACGCATCCAATACGATTCCATAATTGTAAGAATTTCAACAACATCGTCATCAACGATGAGGCCATCATTTCTGTCCGAGAGAAGTTTTAAGATTGCTGGAGTAATCTTAAACTGTCCTGTCTTCCGGACCTTAAATAAGGCTCTTTGTATACGTGTGCCTTTATCAGAAGCGGTATTCCATTCTGTATAGTACTTAGAATACTGATGGATTTGTTTTACAATTCCTTCTGTTCCAGCAGCTTTGTTCTCATAGTAGTAATTTTTGAATACATCATAATAATCTCCAACTAACTGCCGCTGCAAAACAGACGTCATATAATAATTGAAGAAACTTTCAAATTGAGAAGACTCACCAGATTCCATTCCGAGAGCTTTCTCCATAGGATGCCAATATTCCAGATACAGTTTGTCTGCTTTGACGGCTCGACTGTCATCAGGAGAAAATTGCGAATTTTGTCAGCAGTAGAAAGCGGCAATCCTGTACTATTCACCGTCTCAAATACTAACTGTGCATTATCTTCGGGAACAAGACAGATGTCGACTAATCTCAGCTTTTTTATTCCATCATACACCAATTGAGGTTCAACATTACTGTCACAAAGAGCCTTGTAGATGATTCCATAATTCTCGAAAATCTTGCTCCTTTTAATATCATCCGGCTTAGTTCGATTTTCAAGAAGTTTCATCCATGCATAGAAGTCTTCTTCATTTAACCTTACTTTGTAATATGTATCCCCAGTCTCGTCCTCATTTGTCAGATATCTGCGAGACAATTTTTCTAATGATGTGGTTGCTTTATTATAATCAGCATCATCAACTATTTTCGCTCTTGTGTAGTCCCCAAGAGCAAGTAACACAATTGAGATTGTAGTAAGACGCTGCTGTCCGTCAATCACCAAATATTCCTTTACTGCGGAAGCATGCATCGCGTCCTGCTTTGCAAGATAGATGACAGAGCCAATAAAATGACAAGGCCTTTCATTATCTTTTGCCACCTTTAGAATGTCATCTATCAATTTTAAGCAATTATCCTTCTTCCAGCTATATTTTCGCTGATAAATAGGAACATAGTATTGAGCCTCTGCCCCTAAAAACTTTGTCAATTCTGTATCTATCGCTTTCATAGTGTGCTCCTTTATTGCCCATTCCATCACATCATGCTCTTAAGGATTACAGATGCAATGTTTTTTCCCTCACGCCAGTCACTTCCAGTCTTAGCAATCGTGGTTTTATATCGTCCATCGCCGTAATAGGTGAGTCGATAATGCTTACCTTCCTCAGTAATCTCAAAGCCCAATTCTAAAAGCTGCTGACGCATTGAAGCCGATAAGGTTTTGTAATCCTTAAACAAAATCTTCACGGTGCGTTCTCTTTCGTCTCGAATATTCTGATAATCGTTAGCATTAAGCACATCAGTCAGAGCATCCCATCTTCTTGTCTTCTCACCAAGATTTTTGAGTTTCTCAGCAATAGCGTCCAGAATCATCTCTCTGATTTCGCCTTGATAAAATTCTTCCTCTTCGCCCAAATACAGTATCGGCATATTATCTGCACTACTCATTTTAGAACGCAACCCTTGGTTCTCGTAAGTAAGGATTTCATTTGCATGGGTCAATTCTTCAACCTGTTTTTTCAGCTTTTGAATGTCCTCGTCTACAGATTCAATCAGTTCATCTGCTTCTGCTGCCACGCGGTTTTTCTCAGATTCAGCCGCCAGCAATTCTGCACCTCTCATACTCAATCGATCTCTAAGAAGTGCATTATTTACGCCTTGCCAAGTATACAGCTTATCCATCATTTGAGCGTTGCAGTACTGAATTACACTACGAATAACCTTTTCAGACAAAACAGCATCAATTCCATCGTATGCACGATATAGATACTTCTTATGACCATATGCACTATTGGGGAAGTATACACCGATAGCACCGTTGAATTCATTTTTGTTATCACACTGCCGACGGATTCTTTCGTTCAGCCATGTACCTTCTTCAACAAGCACATGGGCAAC
>ERZ773150.2697-NODE-2697-length-12881-cov-3.809605_pt1 | contig 12881 bp, 9 predicted proteins | sample MGYA00580845_ERZ773150 | MGnify/ENA primary metagenome ERZ773150 (study PRJEB29015, sample SAMEA2737848) | human gut metagenome | biome: human gut; feature: human-associated habitat; material: faeces | place: China | collected 2012 ...
TCTTTTATCGGCATGACTTTGGACGAAATAGAGCGTCAGACCATACTTCAGGCTTGCCACTGACAAGTATCGTACGTTCCACCAAGTTCTTCAATTCGCGGATATTTCCCGGATAAGGCAGGCGGCTCAAAAATTGCATGGCATCGGCGGAAAATTCCGTGCGAGGCAATCCGTTCGTCTCTGCCTGACGGTCAGCGAAGTGACGCACCAGCAAAGGGATGTCCTCACGGCGTTCGCGCAAAGCGGGTAGTTTAACGGTTATCAGATTGATACGATAGAACAAGTCTTCACGGAAAGTACGTTCATTCACCATTTTGCGCAAATCGGCATTGGTGGCGGAAACTACACGGATGTCCGTTTTGCGGGGACGACTGTCGCCGAGCACTTCGAAGGTCTGATCCTGCAATACACGCAGAAGCTTCACCTGACAGGAAAGGTCGAGGTCGCCTATTTCATCAAGGAAGATCGTTCCCTTGTCTGCCATTTCGAAACGTCCGGTACGGTCGGCGGAAGCGTCGGTAAAAGCTCCTTTCTTGTGCCCGAACATTTCACTTTCAAACAGGCTTTGGGAAATTCCTCCGAGGTTTACTTTTACAAAAGGATGCTTAGCACGCTGGCTGTTAATATGGATCGCTTCGGCTATCAGTTCCTTACCTGTACCGCTTTCGCCTGTTATTAATACGGAGGCGTTGGTCTTTGCAATGCGGGCAATGGTATTCAATACGTCCGTCAAGCCTTGGCTACGACCGATAATATGATTACGATTGAATGCGTCGTTCTGTTCCTGCGTTGTTTCTTTAGGAGCAGTGGAAAGTTCCAAGGCCGTCTCGATACGTTGCAGCAGGGCAGCGTTGTTCCACGGTTTGGGAATAAAGTCAAAAGCTCCTGCCTGCATTCCCTGCACGGCAAGTTGGATACTCCCCCAAGCTGTCATCAGTATCACCGGAGTGTCGGGACGGAACACTTTCACTTGTTTGAGCAGAGTCAAACCTTCTTCACCTGTCGTTGAGAGAGTGAAGTTCATATCCATAAGTATCAAATCCGGAGCTACCGTACGCACTACTTCGATAGCTTCCCAGGGACCGGGAACTACCTGTGCTTCGTATCCCGCACGCTTCAACATAAAACTAAGCGAAGAACGTACCGCGCTATCATCGTCAATTATCAGAATCATAGTTCGTATTCCTTATTCTATATTCTATCAGAGCTTCCTTTTCTATTACTGTGATGATGCAAATCTACAAAAAAATACTGTCTTTATGGACCTTTCCTTTTTTATTGTCGCACTATTTCATCAAAATCGGCTTCCAGTTCGGTATTGGTACGGAAATCCCAAAGCGTCAGGCTACGAATCTGATAAAAATAATACCAATAATAATAGAGCTCGGAAATGTGCTTCTGACGCGCCGCATCTTTGGAACTTTGAGCGTCGTTCAGGTCCAGCGTATTAATCTTGCCAATCAGAAAGGTTTCAATACTGGTCTTGTAACGTTGCTGCGCTATGAGATCAGCTTCCTTTGCAATAGCTAACTGCTGCGCCTGATTATTGAAATTCTCCACTAACAGGAAAATGTTCTGATTGAAGTTTATCTGTTCCTGACGGATTCTGGAAAGCACCACTTCACGGTTGCTCTTGGCAACCCGAACTTTACCCCGGCGTTTTCCCCAGTCCAGAATAGGAATCTTAACACCGACCTGCACAATTTGGTTATCCTGCAAATTCTTGTAAACAGCAGGGAAATCACGATTCTCTCCGGTATACCCCACACTTGCAAACAGATCGATGCTACGCAGGTTACCGCGTGCCGTGGCCACTTCATAATCAGCTTCCAACTGTCGGCGACGAATGTTCTGAGCAAATGAGTTACGTTCCAAAGCTTTGCTCAACACTTGATTGTATTCCATTTTCGTTCCGTCCACAGTTTCGGGAATGACGGGACGCAGATTTTCATCCTCTCCCACTCCCAAAAAGGCACGAAGCTGGAACATCTTGGCATTGAGGTCACTTTCGGCCTCCGTCAAAGAAGCTTTTGCATTCAAGGCGGAAAGTTTCAGTTGCAAGAGTTCGTTTTCGGAGATCTGCCCCATTTCACGTTTAGCAAGTGCTACTTTGTAGAGGTGGTCGGCATTGGAGAGGTTTTGCCTGGCTGTCCCCAAGTTTTCTTCGGCCAGCAGGAGATTAAAATAATAGGTGATTGCCCGCATGGTTACTTCTTCGGTAGCGGTGATAAAAGCAGCTTTTGCTTCCGCATAACGTACCGGTTCAATGCGCCTGTTCCATTTCACGTTGTTTACGCCAAGAATCGGTTGCGTGAGTTTCAGCGTAATGGGAACAGACATGAAGTGACGGTCGCCTCCGGAGCCCAACTGCTTCATATAGTCGAGCGAAGACACCAATGAAAGTTTACCGCCGGTAAGCCAGATGTTCTGGTCAATGGAAAGGTCGCCGGAAAGTCCCAAAGCACTGTTACGGACAAAGCTGTATGAACCGTCTGCATTCTGATAGGAGCCATAAGACTTGTTGTAATTAGGCAATGTACCGGTCAGGTTGACTTCCGGCAAAAGATCGGCACGGAAGGTACGATATTCCCAATAGGCAGTTTTCAATTCATTCAGGGCAACGGCGGCATCTACGGATTGCACGCGTGCCATAGCAATAGCTTCATTCAAGGTTATCTTCCTTTCCTGCTGTGCCGATAATACCACAGGCAGGCAAACAGCAGCAAGAGCAAACAATATACTTTTCTTTTTCATTACGCACTATATTTTTCACCTAAGGAGGTTCAAACGATGTGCCAAAAGAATAAGGTATTTATTTTCAATCAATTAAAGAATAAGAACAGTGTTCATTTTCGGACACTATGCTCAAAAATGAACGTTCGATTATGTATGCAGCCGTTTTAGTATTGTTTGTAGCGGGTACGGGTGTCTATTCGCAGTAGTTAGGAAGACGTACCGTAAAGCAGGTGCCTTTACCTACTTCGGAAGTGACACTGATAGTTCCTTTCAGACGTTCGACAATAGTCTGGCAAATACTCAATCCCAAACCTGCCCCCTGCGTAAAGTTATCGACCTTATAGAACCGCTCGAAGATATGGCGGATACCTTCTTCCGAAATGCCGACTCCCGTATCTTCTACGAAAATCCGGGTATAACCCGGTTCTTTATCTTCTTCATAACCGAAAGTGATAAAGCCGCTACCGGTGAACTTGGCAGCGTTATTAATAAGGTTATTGACTACCTGTTGCAGGCGGACATTATCTGTCGTAAGATATTTCTTGTCGCCCGCAGGCATACGCAGTACCAGTTCTACGCCCGCAGGCATATTCAGGCGCTGCGAATCATGGACAGTTTTGAGCAATAAAGGCAGGTTATGTTCCGCAAACATAAATTCCATTGTTCCCGATTCGATGCGCGACAAATCGAGAATATCGTTAATCAAAGCCAGTAACAATCCGCAGTTCTTGTTGATTGTGGCAATAAACTGCGTCACCTCTTCTGCGGTAAAGTTACTCGTATCACTCAACAAATCGGAGAAACCGACGATAGCATTCAGCGGAGTGCGGATTTCGTGGCTCATATTGGCAAGGAAGGCCGACTTCAATTTATCCGCCTGAAGCGCCTTATCACGTGCCTCCCGCATCTCTTGCTCAGCAGTCTTATACCGCTGGATACTCTGACATACACCTAATATATTATAGAGAGAATCCTGCGTCAAGCCGGTAACAATAGAAGAACGGTACTCCCACCACTCATATTCGCCTTTCACATTACGCTGGCGGAAGTTCAAACGTGTGCTTTCTTCTTCACCCGACAAGGCCTTGTCAAAAAGAACACGTATTTCTTTTATATCATCCGGATGAATCGTACGATCCATTTCTTTGCGAGAAATGGTAGTAACAGCTTCATCATAACCGAGCCTCACCAGAAAGCCTTGCGGAAAAATAAAGCAATTTGTTTCCATATCAAACTGCCACGGATAAATAGCGCTCTCGTCCACTGCCATGTCGAAGAAACGCTTCTGCATCTCTTCATCCGATATATTACGTGCAGAAAGAGCCATACCGGTAATTTCTTCCCTTGAAAAGATAGGCACGATTTCTCCCGATACGGAGAAATATTTGTCACTATGTACTTCTTTCATAAAGGCACCTTGCGGTATCATAACACTCTTTCCGGTCTTTGCTACTTCCTTCAACATTTTATGGAGGATATCCTGACCATTATGATAAATCTTGAAAATGCTTCCCGCCATCATTCCTTCATACACACGTCCGCCTATATCGAACGGCAAATGTAGCATTTGCAACAGGGAACGGTTGGTGAAATGGATATGTAAATCGGTATCATATGTAATGACACCGTCGCGAATGGAATGGAAGACATTGTCAAACTCATTGCGTTGTTCCACCATTTTATTCTGTACCAACAAACGGGTCTGCGCCTGTACCCTCCGTTTGGCCTCACGACGATTAACACGCATCAACCATACGATAGACGCAATCAATAATGCCAAAATAGACGGATAAAGAAGAATAAATAAGAGTTTATATTTCTCCCAATAGGGTTCATTGACAACAGTTCCTTTCGAGCCTATCTTGTCAGGATTGACATGAAAAAATTCCAGTTGCTTGTAGTCATATATAAACCCTTGCGGAATCTCAGTAACCCCGACGTCTTTGGGAGATGTTCCTTTTAACACGGAAGAAGCTCTCTGTGCGGCCTGCATTGCCGAAGTATAGGCATCGCAATCATAAGCACCGAACACTCCGTTGGTCAAACCAACATTCTGTGTAGCAAAAACAGGGGCTTTCGAGTTCTTGCCTACAAAAGAAAGAAAAGGAGACCATTTGGGAGCAATTACCACACGTCCGTAACTATTACGCGGATAGCAAATAGCAGAAATAATATGGCTGGTTGTCTGATTTTGTGTGTTATATATCTTCATGTCATAATCGGGATTATCTTTCTGAAAGACTTCCCATTCCTCCTGAAAATCCTCCAGTCCCTTGTTACTCAGAAAACTATTATCAATCACACAAATAACCTCTTTGCGTTTGGGAAACAGTCGCTGTGCCTCCCGCAAAATAATATCAAAATCAGGATTGACCGTATATCCGCAGACATTGGGATGAGCGGCAAACAGCTTCTCATCCGGATACTTAATACCAAAAAATACAACCGGTATTTGCAAGGGCAACGAGTCTCCACACGCAAAGAGCGTATAGAAAGCCTCATCACTGGATGTCACAATCAAATCGGTTTCCCTGTCACGGGCACGCTCACAGAAACGACGCATAATGACTTTCTCAGATCTGAATGCCCAAAAATCCGCATCCAGATATTCAGTCGTTATATTCACTTTCAATCCATTATCTTTAAAGCCTTTCACCAAACCTTGGTTCAAATCGCGATGCCAAGGAGTCTGCGAAGTATACGATTGGATAAAAAGCACATTGTATGTACGCTCCGATGCTGCCGCTTGACAAAGAACGGCAATAAACAGAACTACAAACACACAGAAATATCGTTGTTTCATAAGCAAAAGATCTGCACCTCTTTCAATATTATTCGCACAAAGATAAGTTATTATATTGAAAACAATGCAAATAGCCTTAACTTTTTACTGCACTTGATGCCCGTCAAAGAAACGAACTGTCCGCGAAGTCTGTTTTGCCTGTTCTTCATTATGCGTCACCATAACAATCGTCCGTCCGTCTTCCTTATTCAACCGGTGAAGCAGTTCCATAACTTCCGCTCCCATTCTGGAGTCCAGGTTACCGGTCGGCTCGTCAGCAAGGATAATCTCCGGATTGCCGATAATCGCACGGGCAACAGCAACACGCTGGCACTGACCACCGGAGAGCTGAGACGGGAAATGACGCATCCGGTGACTTAACCCCACCTTTGCCAAAACGTCCTGTGCCAACCGCTTGCGTTCACTGCTACTCATACGACGATAAAGTAAAGGCAACTCAACATTATCCAGCACATTGAGCGAATTTATCAGGTGGAAGGACTGAAACACAAATCCCAGTTTCTTATTACGGAAAGCGGCAAGTTCCTTATCTTTCATGCTTTCAATTCTTGTTCCGGCTACTTCTATACTTCCACCGGTTGGTGTATCCAATAGCCCCATAATGTTCAATAAAGTGGATTTACCACAACCTGACGGCCCCATAATGCTCAGGAACTCTCCTTTATTCACTGTAAGGTTTACATCCTCCAACGCTACCGTCTCAATCTCATTGGTGCGATAAATCTTATTAATGCCAACTAATTTAATCACAGTCGTAAGTATTTAAATCGTTATTATTATAATCTGTCTTTCTCTTTTTCCGGTCGTATCTTCATCATTTATTCATCACGCAAGGCTTCGGTGGGAGGAATCCTACTTATCTTGTAAGCCGGAATAAAGACTCCGAGCAACACCACAACGATAATAATGATATAAACTATAAGTGACACTACTATATAATGCAGCCAGAAATTGTTAATCCAAAGTGAAGGCACGACATAGCCCTGTTCATACCAGTTGCCTTCTGCCAGTCCATACTGCAAATAAATCAGACACCCCACCAACCAGGCAAACGAAGCCAATATAGCAGCTTCTCCCATTAATAGCCTGCATATATTACCCGGTGCTGCCCCATAGCTCAACATAATTCCCACTTCTTCACGGCGGCTACGGGTTTGGAGCCAGAAAGCACCGGTGACTCCTAACGCCAGATTAATAAGAAAGAAAACCGCTAATATTATATTCATCTGGTATTTATTGGTAACACCGGAGCCATATTCCAAGTAATCCAATTGTTCCTTGTAAGTAGAGACCTCCCGTATATAAAGATTACCGGCTTTCAGATTACTGTATGCCCAAGTACGGAAGTCATGCAGAAAACGTTGCTCGGACACATCCGGTTGCAGACGAATCAAAAAAGATCCCCCGTTCCATACTTCTTTCGAACGAACATTCAATTGCGGTTCAAAGAAAGAATACATACCTTGTTCATAATTACGGGAACGCACTTTCTCCACGACTCCTTTTATTGAGAAAAAAGTTGTATCCTTCTCATCGTCATCGCTATTATAAAACAGTCGTTTTCCGGTCAATCGGCCGACCTTCGGAAGGATCTGCAACAAATCAGCAGATACAACAAGATCATTTCTCTGATAATCCATATTGTCCAATTCTCCCAATGTCTTTCCTTCAAAGGTTTTGAAACCAAAAGTCTCAAAGAATCCGGTATGGGGTATAAAGTAGGATATGGACGCCGGTATTGCCAATGTATCGTATGCATAAGTATTATACGAACTCCCTCCCGAACCCGGAAAAGCAAAAGTCACCAAAGGAGCAGCATTCTGTACACCGGGATAATCACGCAACTTACGTAACATACGATGCATATTTTCCATTGTATGAAGAGAATCCGCTTCTTCCTTATTATAATCAGGAGCAGTGGAAGGCAAACTGCGGATAGGAGCAATCAGCAACCCGTCCGGTTCGTATCCTAAAGGCAACGTCTGATTATAACTTAACACAAAGAGAGGATCAGTGATATACCAGGTCAGAACAGTGACCAGTATCAGTTCGGCAAGCAACCACGCATTCCGGACTCGCCGTGCCCAAAGATTTTTCAATATCAGTTTCAACATAATGATCTAATTCTATTATATATAAGGTGATAACCCTATTTCTGCTCATTCAAAGATTCAACTATCGGATGGCGTAATGCATTCCATGCGGGTATTAACGCTGATATCAGATTCAGTAATAAACAGAACAGAGCCGCTGCCACAAAGATTAACGGAGCAAAAAACATATCAATTCCCATTCCCAAATTCACTCCTTTAGGAGGAAACTTAGGAAAGACTTCGAATAAACTGAATATCTCATATCCCGACAAAGCAAGTACAATCCAAGCTATTACCAATCCGAGAAGAGTTCCCAAGCCTGTAAGGAGTAGATTTTCCCAGATAATCTGTACCAATAACCGCCTGCGGGAAGCACCAAACGCCTTACGTATACCCAAATCCGGTAACTGGCGTTCCATACGGGCAGAAATCATGCCGCTCAAATTGAAAGCGGGAACAAAAAGTAATACCATAAAGATACCTACAAACATCCATATCACCCTGCCCCAGTCGACAGCGACATTACTCCAGAGGCGGAAAGTGCTATGCCAATAAAGTTCGGGTTGTCCCACTAAATCCAGCTTCCACCCGTCACCCATATCCGATACATTAAATTTACGGACAAGTTCCAGTACTTCATCTTGTACATCTGTGACACTTTTCGATTCCTTCATCAAAATGTAGACACGATAACCTCCCAACGCCCAATGGCTTCCTTCATCATCATAGCCATCGCGACAACTATAAGGAAGATAAACTTGGGCATACGAGTCCGGTGTAAGAAAACTGCCACTTTTCACAACACCCACCACTTTTACATTGGTATAATCCATTAAGAAGTTTTTACCGACCACTCCCTTAGTTGTTCCGAAAAGCTGCTGTGCATAACTATCTGTCAGTACTACATTATGAATACCGCTACGGCGATCGGCCTCAGTAAATGGCTTCCCCTCCAGAAAGACCAAAGGAAAGACACGGAAAAAGTTCTCGTCCGTATACCTTGCATAAGTCGGAATTTCTTCTTTGTCGTTTGTCACCCGGGCATAACTTGTACCAGACACTCCGGTACTTACTTCCGCACTTTCCAACGAGTAGAACCAGTCTTTCAACATTGCATAACTGATATTGGAAGAATGAGTACTCTCATCGTTTGTCATTTTAGCGGATTTCACCACCAATGTACGCATCCTGTTCGTCTCCGGATAAACAGGAGCCAACCGCACATAATACACAATAGCTATTACCATTGTCATAACGATAGAAATCCCTGTTCCTACAATATAGAGCGTGCTGAAAAGCGGATTCTGCTTCATTAAGTTCCACGCTTGTTTCAAATATACCCTGACAACCATATCTTCTACCTTATTTTAGTTTCAGTTTATTCTTGTTTTTATAGGAGTTCATATCGTTCACCACTACCCTGTCGCCCAGTTTCAACCCGCTCAGCACTTCTACATATTCAAAGTTGGAATCGCCCAACTGTACTTTACGTTTGACCAGTTCGCTATCCGAATCGCAGACAAACAGTTCATATTCACCGCGTCCCACATAGAAAGAGCCATTGGCAATACGCATCACATCTTCTTTCACGGCATTCATCACATAGACATCCGTCTTCAATCCGGAACGCAGACGGCGGTGGTTATCCTCCTTCAACTGTACGCTGAAAGAGATCACCCCATTCTTGGAAAGCGGTGTCACACTGCTGACAGTTCCTTCCAATTTATCACTGCCGATTTTCACAATCGCTTTTCCCCCTGCCGACACACGGTCACCGTACGTATCGGCAATCTCGCCTTCCACTTTGAAATGACTCAAATCGGAGATGACTGCCACTTGTTCGCCCTGCGAAATCTGTGCACCAATCTGATTATTAATAAAGGTAAGGATAGCTTTTCGGGGAGAACGTATTTGCGCATCCTCAAACGTACGCTTCATCTCCGCCAGACTCTTACGGAAGATATTGAAATCAAGTTCCTGCACCTTCAACTCTGCGGCGGCCACTTCCTGTTCATTTTTAAACTGCTGTTGAAGTTGTTCGTATTCGAGCTGGGCAACATTATAGCTTAGTTCCGCCTGACGGACTTTATCCGTTGTTCCTGCCCCGAGACTGTCCAAATAATGTTCGTTCCGCAGTTCCACCTTCATCCGGCTAAGTTTCATGGCTGAAACCTTGATCTGCATCGCCATATCGGAAAGTTTGGTCTGGCTGTTGACACGAAGCTGGTCAAGTTTATAACGACGCATTTGTTCTTCATCCAACAGTTTCTGGTATTGTGTTTCCGTACTTTGAAGATCGAGTTTCAAAATCGGAGTGCCTATCTCCACGCTATCGCCTCCTTTTTTATAGATTTCAAGGATACGGGAGTTAATAGGCGAATTGATTATCTCTTCAAAAGCAGGAACCACCTTTCCCGACGCGCTGACACTGACTTCGATCACTCCTTTGTCGACTGTAGAGAACACAAGATCTTTTTCTTCTACTCCCACTCTCATCAAAGAGATGAGTACACTGACAACAATAACTCCTGCCACCCCTATGGCCGAATAACGAATGATTTTCTTATTACGTTCTTTCTGACGAACTTCCTTAGGAATTTCTCTGTCCATATCTGATTGTTTATGATTTTATCATGTATTATATTCATTCGGAACTTATATATACCAAATCCGTGCCAGAATCATAAACTACTGAAATAGAGAATGTAGCCCAAAAGAAAGGGTGTCCGAAATCGAACACCCTGTACGAATTTACCGTTCAGAAACAGAACGGTGTGCCGCATAAGACGACATTATGCTTTTTCCTGTCCGCTTTGTTGCGGTTCGTGCAGCAGGTCTTTTCCTAAGTGGGTAGTCGCTTCAACGACCTCCCTGTCACGAATCTCCTTTGCTTTCCGGGCATAGACAATCATACGCATGGACTGGCCGTAAGTGAAATAGTTCCATATCCAGTTAAGTAGTACCACCACCTTGTTGCGCACGCCAAGAATAGAACGCAAATGAACTACCAGCCACAACACCCAGGCAAACCAACCTTGCGTCTTTATCTTACTAAATTCCGCCACGGCACGGTTACGACCGACAGTTGCCATTGAGCCGAGATTCCGGTAATGGAAAGGTTTCATCTCCTCTCCTTTTTCAAGGCGCATCAGATTCTTTGCCAGGAGTTCACCCTGCTGGATAGCGACTTGTGCCAGTTGAGGATGTCCGTTGGGGTAGTCTTTATCAGAAAACTGCACACATTGGTCACCAATGGCAAAGACGTTCTTCATTCCCTCCACCCGGTTAAATTCATCGACTTTAATACGTCCGCCACGCCCTATCAACGAAGCATCCATGTTTCCGAAAGTAACACCAGTCACACCACTCACCCAAATAAAGGTACGGGTGGCAATCTCGCTACCGTCTTCTAGCATTACCTTATGATCGCGATAGTCGACCACACGCTTGTTCAGCAATATGTTCACTCCCATTTCACGAAGGAATTTTTCCGCATGAGCGGATGAATCCTCCGACATTCCGGCAAGCAGTCGTGGTCCGGCTTCCACCAGATAGACATGCATCAGGCTAGCCGGCATATCGGGATAATCGTTCGGCAGTACAAACTTCTTCATTTCCGAAAGTACACCGGCCACTTCTACGCCTGTGGCTCCTCCGCCTACAATGACGATATTCAGCAGTTCCTGTTGTTCCTGTTTGGTTGAGCAGGTCAGCGCCCGTTCGAGATTAGCCAAAAGAGCATTCCGCAGTCCCATGGCTTCGGAGACGTTCTTCATCGGCATGGCCTCTTCTTCGATATGCTTATTACCGAAAAAGTTGGTGGTAGTGCCTGCCGCCAAGACGAGGTAATCGTATTCGGCTTTCCCAATGGAAGTCTGTATCATGTTCTTTTCCGGGAAAATGGCGCGTACTTCCGCCATTCGGAAATAAAAGTCTTTCCGGTGCTGGAAAATTTTACGGAAAGGGAACGAAATGGAAGTAGGTTCCATACCCGCCGAAGCCACCTGATAAATCAACGGGGGAAACTGATGATAATTATTCTTATCAATCAATACCACCTGAAAGCCTGATTTCTTCAGCTTATTAGCTAACTTCAGGCCACCGAAACCACCGCCTACTATGACGACACGCTTCTTGTCAACTTTTGCAATATTTAGACTCATACTCCAATCATGTTTTATCCTAATAATAACATCCGGATGAGTCATTTAGTTTTCCTTTTGTCCAACTTTTACAAAAAGGAAAAGAAGCGTGTTCAAAGCTGCCTAACGAAGACGCAGGCGGTCGCCCACTTCGGGGACATAATCACCGTCCTTACGATTCATCTTATACAGGTTTTTGAGCCGGATACCGTATTTCTGGGAAATGCCATGCATGGAATCACCGTCCCTCACCACATATACAGTATGAGGTTTGGAGGCTTTCTTCTTTTTGGATTTCAGATAGATGATGTCTCCTTCCATTAAGGTATATTCACGATGCAAGTCGTTATACTTCACAAGTTTCTTCCAACTGATGCCTAATTCCTTGCCCAAATCCTGGAAAGTATCTCCGTGGCGGGCGACAACATAGGCGATATCATTGGCTATGTAAATCTGATGCGGATTCATCAACCAGGGGTTTTTCCTTAGCTTACGTTCGGAGTAGACACCCTTACGGTCGTACTTATACAGGTCATAATCTTCGATGATAGTAATCAGACGGTTGGCATAAGAAGGGTCGGTGGCATATCCGGCTTTCTTCAATCCCCGTGCCCAACCTTTATAGTCTGTAATATCCAGTTTGAAAAGAAAGGCATAGCGGGCTCCGCGTCTCAGAAACTCAGAGTGGTCTTCGTACGAATCACGCGGATTACTGTACGCACGGAAACACTCATTACGCGCATCGTCATCATGGCGGACACTACGCCCCCGCCAACTGCCGCCGCACTTGATACCAAAATGGTTGTTGCTCTTGCGTGCCAACTGGCTATATCCGGCTCCGCTTTCCAACAATCCCTGCGCCAGCGTTATACTAGCCGGAATCTTATGAAGCTTCATCTGCTCCACAGCCAGATCACTATACTTATTTATATATTCTACGTAACGGGAATTTCTTCGTTGCGCCTGCGCTCCTACTGCAAAGAAGAAAACCATAGTAAAAAAGACCAGTCTATACAGTTTGTTCTCCATTTTATTTCAGATGTGGATTATAAGGCACAAAAATCTGAAAAATAATTGGGATTATCAATCTCTTTCCTAACTTTGTAA
>ERZ773150.2710-NODE-2710-length-12836-cov-3.433065_pt1 | contig 12836 bp, 6 predicted proteins | sample MGYA00580845_ERZ773150 | MGnify/ENA primary metagenome ERZ773150 (study PRJEB29015, sample SAMEA2737848) | human gut metagenome | biome: human gut; feature: human-associated habitat; material: faeces | place: China | collected 2012 ...
TCAGCTATATTTAATTAGTATGTTATTTTTATTCAAACCCTGCATGTACACCTTTGATGGAAAAGGAGTCCGCTTCCCGTTTTTTCTCTCCGGTATACATCCATTCGATAGTGTCTTCGTATGTCTTGCCGTCTTTGCTTGCAACGGTCTTCACAATGTTCTTTCCGTCTGCCAAGGTGACATTGTCTATAATATAATGTACGTCTGTATAACCTTTATGGATACCGGACAACTCTTGGCCGTTCAAGAAAACTTTAGGTTCTCCGATATTAGAATAAACGGTGATAGAAGTGACTTTCTTTTCGCGATCCACATTCCGGCGCTGTGTCAAGTACAAGACAGGATCTTCACTCCAGTTCGCCTTGTACCAGAAATAAGAGTCTTTCTTCGTCTTGCGGTCAAAAGTGACCATGCCCTTCATGTTACGGGCGGGAAGATCGCCGCGATTAGCCAGCGGAGTGGCAAAATCGAAAGTGTTCCACAAATAAGAAGCGACAATATACGGATGCTTGGCGATCACGCTCCACTGGTATTCGTGTGTCTTCGTCTGAAAAGTTTCCGGATAGAAAGGTTTCGTCCAATTCAGTGAATTGTCCAGATATTCGGTCTGATGGACAATGTTGGCGTCGGCTCCATACTCCGTCAGCATCAATTTCTGTTCCGGATAGTTCTTTTCCAAGCCTTCTACCCACGGTTCGATATCCTGCAATTTCTTTTCGTACCAGCCGAAATAACGATTCATTCCCTGTATGTCAGCATTCAAGTTGACCGGATGCTCCATGTGCCCGTAGCCATTTACCGAAACAGTGTAACGGTCGGGGTCTTCCGTCTTCGCAAGATCATGCAAGGATCGGGTCAATTCTTTTGTATATTCGTGCGGATGATAGACTTCGTTATGTAGCCCCCAAACATAGATGGACGGATGGTTGAAGCTCTGGCGGATCAGTTCGCGGAGTTGGTTACGGGCGTTCTCGGCTTCCTGTCCGGAGACACGGTTCACAAAAGGAATCTCCGCCCAAATGATCAATCCTAAGCTGTCACAACGCGAATAGAGGTAATCTGATTGCTGATAATGAGCAAAACGGACGGTTGTCGCACCGATATCCATAATAGTAGCCAGGTCGAAGTCATGATTTTCATTCTTCAACGCACTACCCAGCCCCCACCAGTCCTGATGGCGGGTAACACCGTACATCGGATATTTCTCGCCATTCAGATAGAACCCTTCGCCTGCAACAATCTCGTATTTGCGCAAGCCTAAGGGCTGTACCACTTCATCTATCACTTTCCCATTCCGGATCAGGCGACTCACGATCTTATATAAATAAGGATTCTTCCGCCCTTGCCACAATGTAGGATTCTTGATCTTGAAATCGGCTTCGAACGACTGTACGCCCTGCGGTGTCAGGTCAAACGAGCGGCTCTGGGTTGCTACCAGTTTCCCTTCTTGATCATAAATCGTATTCTGTAAGGTGAGCGGAGCCGGTTGCAACGTTCCATTATCCAACTTCACTTTCACTTTTACATCCGCTTGCTTTTTGGAAACATTCTTCTGGGTGATGTAGACACCGGAAGAAGCACAATCGGTCACGCAGATATTATAAGGCTCTGTCACGATCAACCAAACCGGACGGTACATCCCGCCATAAACGCCGAAAAGCACATGATTGATAGGAATCACGTCCGGACGTGACGCATTGTCGGCTTTCACTATGATCTCGTTATCCGCCCCCGGTTTCAGCGCCGTACCGATCTCGCATGAAAAAGCAGAGTAGGCTCCTTTATGAGTTGTCACAAGAGAACCGTTCACATACACCTCCGCAACAGCTCCCACACCTTCGAAACGCAGGAAGACGCGTTTGTCCTTCAGTTCAGCAGGAAAGAAATAGTGCTTTTTGTAATAGGCAGGTCCTTCGTAGAATTGGTCATACTGCGTCTGCATATCTTTTGCATTCCACGTGTGAGGAATCTCGACCTCGGTCCATCCACTCTCCCATTTCGGCGCATTAACGGCCAGTTCCTTACCTGCCGGCGCTTTCTTAAATACCCAACCGAAATTAAACGGCTCGACAATCCGGCCTTCGGCCTGCATCACCAAACTGAAACAGACCAGCAACAAGGTTAAACTCAATACTCGTTTATTCATGATGTTTTAATTGATTGAGTTACAAAAATAGGTTTATCAACTTGTTTAACCGTGTAAAATCATCTCAATCCTGTTCAAGATCGTCTCCAAATCACTATCTTTGCGGTATAAAAGATATACAGTCATGCGTCTTTACTCATAAACCATGAAACTACGGATGATAAAAAGATTCTATACCGCATTCACTATATATATTATGGTTATGCTATATGCACCTCCTGTATATAGCATAAATTTCTTCTTCTCCCACCTGGGAGTAGAAGATGGCCTGTCGCAAGTTTCCGTTCTTGATATTTTCCAGGATTCGGACGGTTACATCTGGTTCGGGACGCGCAACGGCGCGAACCGCTACGATGGCTACGAATTCGTTGTCTATCAAAACGAAGTCAACAATAATGCAACATTAACAGACAACTACATTCGGGGATTTGCCGAGGACAACCGGAAGAATATTTGGATCGCAACTTCGAACGGGATCAACTGTATCGATTATAAAACCAAAAAGATAACCCGTTTTTACCCCAAAAGCATCAACAAGGAATGCACCACCAATATCATCAACCGCCTATTAAAACATTCGGACGGGAATGTCTATGCTTTCTGCAACCGATCCGTATTCAAATGCAGTATGAACCAGACGGTCGAAACGGTCTTCCCCGACATAGCAATCCCTTCACCGACCTATTCCGTAGCACAGGCTCCGGACAAGGACATTTATATCGGAACGGAGAGCAACGGCTTGTACATTTATTCCGAAAACTGGAAACTAAAAAAACACGTACCCATCGACGGTATCATTGCAACCATATTACCAGACAACAACGGGGATATATGGCTGGGACTAGACGAAACCGGAATTTGCCTCTTCAACAAAAACAAACAGACCTTTACATGGTTGCACAAGGATAACACCAACCTCAATAACAACTCGATACGCACATTCGTTTCCTACGGCGACAGTTCCATTCTGGTCGGAACATTCCGGGGATTAAACATACTGAATAAAAAAGAACTCACCATCACTCCTGCCAATATCAATATCGCCGGGAAAGGAGGCCTGAGCCACTACTCCATCCACAGCATGCTGATCGACAAAGATCAGACACTCTGGATCGGGACCTATTCAGCAGGAGTCAATTATCATAGTCCCTTTTACAGGCCGGTTTCCTATATCACGCCAAACGAATATGCCGGCATCATCGGCAAAGGTCAACAAGACAAAGACGGGAACATGTGGTTTGCAACAGAAGGTGCAGGATTGTTTTACTATAACCCGGAAAACGGGCGACAACAGCTTTATCCCATCAAACCTCTTCACGAAGGGAATTATGAGATTAATATCATCAAATCGATCCTGATACAAGGAGACTCGATCTTGTGCTCTACCCATTTCGGGTCAGTCTATTTGTTTTCCATTCGGGATAAACAGTATAAAAAGCTATACGACTTCCAGCACAACGACATTTTCTCCCTATACATCGATAAAAGCAAACGGCTCTGGATACCGACAAACAGCAGCCAGAACTTAGTGATGGTCGACAAAGGAAAGCAAACCAACCGGTTCATGGCCAACGGCATTTCCCGCTCTTTCAAATGGGTTACTGTTATCCATGAACTTGAACCAAATCTGTTTTTGTTCGGTACATTGTCTGACAGCCTTTACCTGTACGACATGAAGAAAAAAACCGTCCGCAACCTTTCCACCGAACTGCAACCGGATCCCAAATTCGAAAAGTTGGGAAATATCACGGCCATTACGCAGGACAACGAAGGCTACGTCTGGATTGCGACCAATAAAAACGGCTTATACCGCCTGAACTGGAACCTGAAATTGGCCAAACACTATCAGAAAAAGGACGGGCTGTCCGACAGCTATATTAACTCACTTACAATCGACCAACACCAAAATATCTGGGTAACGACAGGAAAATCCATATATAAACTGAATCGCACAACCGATACTTTCAGTGAAATGAAAATAGCTGATACCCCGGCAATGGAGTTTACACGATTTTCAGGCAACAGCATTTCTGCCGACGGCAGCATCTATTTCCCCGGAGACAAAGGGGTCCTTTTCTTCAATCCGGACAAGATCATGGTGAATCCCAACATTCCGCCAGTAGATATCACTTCCCTGATTGTAAATAATAAAGACGACGTGACTGGAAACATTGAGGACGGGGAGATTACGCTCACTTCCGATCAGAATAACATCACGTTCAGATACACGGCGTTAAACTTTATCCATTCCGAACGGAACCAGTATGCCTACAAGCTGGAAGGAGCCGATCCGGCATGGCACATGGTCGGAAACCGACGGGAGGCTTATTACAGCAACTTGGCTCCCGGCACCTATACATTCCGGATCAAAGCCTCAAACAACGACAACATATGGAATCCCGAAGAAGCAACACTACGCATCACAATCGATCCGCCTTTCTACAAGACTTGGTGGGCTTACCTCTTATACTTTTGTATAATCACATTCGTCATCGTGAGAATCATTCGTCATCAGCACGATAAACACGAACGGGAACGGGAACTTCGCTACAAACAGATGGAGCAGGATAAGGTCAACGAATTGCATGAGGAACGGATGCGTATGTTCACCAATTTCTCACATGAACTGCGTACTCCCCTGACGCTCATCATTAACCCGCTAAACGACCTGATGCAGTACGTATCTTTCTCGCCTGAAATAAAGGAGACACTTCAGTTGATCAAAAAGAATACCGGACGGATGTTGCTTTTAGTCAATAATCTGATGGATATACAAAAATACGAAGCGGGCAAAACAGTCCTACAAAAGACCAGTTTTAATTTTTCCTCCTTTATCCGCGAGATGTATCACTCTTTCGAGAGCGTGGCTGACAACCGGGAGATCCGTTTCGTGTTGGACAACGAGCTACCGGAAACATATAAGGTTTGTTTTGACGAAGCGGAGATCGAAAAGGTATTCTTCAACCTGCTCTCCAATGCCTTCAAATTTACACCTTCGGAAGGACAGGTGACCATCCGTGTCAACACGGTCACACAGGCGGAATGTGAACTGCTCCCCCATTTCCCGGCTCAATACAGCTCCATCCTGATAGAAGCTGGATACCTGTTTATCGAGGTGATAGACACCGGAAAAGGTTTCAGCGAACAGGAAGCAGAAAAGATTTTCGAACCTTTCTATCGTTCACAAGAAGATATACACCGGCAGATTTCCGGTACAGGTATCGGGCTCAGCTTGACACGCTCCATCATTTTGCAGCATAACGGTTGCATCTGGACCGAAAGTTCAGAAACGGAAGGCACCCGCTTTATGTTCCTTCTTCCCGACACCGAAAAACAGGAAGAAGGGAAGAACGAATCTCCCGTCCTATCCAAGTCCGCCGAAATCAGTAAAAAGTTCGATTTGCTGGTCGAAGAGACCCAGAACAAAAATAAGCAGACGGTTTTGCTGGCCGATGACAATCAGGAAGTGCTTCAATATCTGGAACAACAGCTCAGCCTCGATTATATCGTGGTTAAGGCTTTCAATGGCAAAGAGGCATTGGCGATGATTGAGGAGTCATATCCCCATATTGTCATCAGCGACATCATGATGCCAGAAATGAACGGGCTCGAACTTTGTAAACGTATCAAGGAAAACCAGAACTACTGCCATATACCGGTTATCTTGCTTACCGCCAAGTCAATGATATCACAGATCGAGGAAGGCCTAGATGCCGGCGCAGACGACTATATCGTCAAGCCATTCCAGATATCTTTACTCAAAGCCCGTATCCGGAACCTCCTTTCCCTACGCGAGAAAATGAAGACGATGTATGGGGAAACATTTTCCCTCAAACAGTTTGGAGTAGAAGAGCCAAAAGAGCACGATGATTTCCTCACTCGGTATATTGAGATTGTAAAAGCCAATATATCGAATCCCGAACTTGATGTATCAGTCATTTATGAGGCATTGGGAATGAGCCGGACTAACTTTTACAGGAAAGTAAAGACCGTAACCGGACTTTCTCCCATCGAGTTGATTAAAAATATCCGTCTGGAGGCAGGTGCAAAACTTTTAAAGGAATCGGACATGAATATTTCCGAAATAGCCCAGCACATCGGTTTTAGTAGCCGTTCGTATTTCGCCCGCAGCTTCAAGGCTGTCTATGGAATGTCACCGACAGAATATCAGGAAACAAAATCTCAAGACTAAGAATGCATCTATCAAAATTCATCAAAATAAATGTTTTTTAGCACGTTGGTATATTTTTATCCCCTTTTGGAATAAAAATACACGTGCTTGGCTTGCATCTTTCATTCTTTTGACATAAAAAACAAATAGAATCGACAAGTTAATTATTAATTGTTTAATGTGCTAATAAATTATGAAAGGCATGAACAGACAACTACGAGGGAATTTGCCTCCCAATGAAAAGGCAAACGGGAAGAATCGATTTCTTTCCTTATTATTACTCTTTATGGCGTTTATATCCGTACAGGTATATGCGCAGGACGTCAAAGTTTCCGGTACAGTTATCGCGGAAGCTGACAAATTTCCGATTATCGGGGCTAACATTGTTGTAAAGGGTACGACGATCGGTACTGTTACCGATATAGATGGTAATTTCTCCCTTGACGTTCCCCAGAACTCGACAATCGCTATCTCTTACATCGGTTGTGAAACGCAAGAAATCAAGATTACAGGAGCAAAAACATTGAACATTGTTCTAAAAGACAATGCGATCGGTTTGGACGACGTTGTCGTTATCGGTTACGGTTCGCAACGCAAATCAGACTTGACGGGCGGTATCGTGGCTGTTGGCGAAGAAAAACTCCAGATGGTTACGACAAACAATTTGATGGATAAATTGGCCGGACAAATCCCTGGTATGAACGTGACAACCAGCAACGCCAAACCTGGTGAAGACCAGTCTTTGCGTGTCCGCGGTGAAAATTCGTTGAGTGCGGACAATTCTCCGCTGATCGTCATGGACGGTATCCCTTACAGCGGATCTTTAGGTGACATTGATCCGGATATCATCGAGAATATGTCTGTATTGAAAGACGCATCTTCAGCTGCCATTTACGGTTCACGCGGTGCAAACGGCGTAATCCTGATTCAGACCAAAAAAGGTAAAAAAGGAGCACCAACAGTCTCATATAAAGGACAAGTCGGCATGCAACAAGCACAACATCGTATCGATATGATGAAAGGAGCCGAATATGTAAAATACACACAAGACTACAACCGCATGAAATACGGTTATTCTGGAGATCAACTCGATCCGCTTGTACTTTTGAATCCGAGTGAACGTGCGAACTATCAGAACGGTTCTGAGTTGGACTGGCAAGACATCATGTTCCGTAATGCTTTAACCACCAGTCATCAGATCAGCATTTCCGGAGGGACGGAAGCTACAACCTATATGGCATCAATCTCTCACTTAAGAGAAGATGGCGTTATGGAAAACACAGGTTTAAAACGTACTAACATCGCATTGAACATTACACAGGTTTTAAATAAATGGTTAACTGTCGGAATGGGAACGCAAGCGATCCAAAAAGAATTCGGCGGAGAGCAACCTTATTTGGAGGCTGGGTTGAAAATGAGTCCTTATGGCATTTATAAAGATGAAAATGATCGTTACGTCGACTATCCAATGGACCAAACTTTGTTCTACAATCCAATGGCCAATATTGATGCGACGAACGACAAAACAAATCGTAATGTATTCATTTCAACTTTTGCAGAAATTCAATTCCCGATTGACGGTCTGTCATTCCGTACAAACTTCGGTTACAACTACCGCAATAATTTTGTAGGATCTTATTACGGAAGAAATACTCTTTCGGGTAAAAAGGTGAATGGTTCCGCTTCTATAGAGAATATCCACTATTATGATTACACATGGGAAAATCTCTTGAAATATAATAAGACATTCGGTTTGCATAAAATTGATGCCACCGCCTTGTTCAGTATGCAGGAAACAACCAAAAAGGAAGCAAAAGAATCAGGTGAAAGTTTTGTAAACGACGATTCCGAATACCACAATATGGCTGGTGCCGAGAAAAATAAAGAAATCACATCCAAACTGACAGAAACGGCAATGCTGTCTTATATGTTACGTTTGAACTATTCATACGCCAACAAGTATTTGTTGACACTGACAGGACGTTCCGATGGTTACTCCGCATTTGGAAAGAACAACAAATATGCATTCTTCCCTTCCGTTGCCGCAGCATGGAATATCTCTTCCGAAGAGTTTATGGAAAGCCAGACAAATTATTTGGACATGCTGAAAATCCGTCTTTCATGGGGTTCAAACGGTAACCAGGCCATCAATCCTTATCAGACGCTTGACCGTTTGACACTGACCAACTACATTTGGGGCGACAACGGAACGGTTGTAAACGGAGCTTACCTGCCTACAAACGGTGTTGGGAACCCAAACCTGAGATGGGAAACCTCACGCACGATCAATGCAGGTATCGACTTCAGTTTCTTCAACGGACGTCTTTCCGGTAACATTGACATGTATGTGGTCAACACAAGCGACTTGTTGATGAGCCGTACAGTTCCTTACATGAACGGTTACAAATCCATTATGGACAACGTAGGTAAAACCCGTAACAAGGGTGTTGAAATCGCATTGAACTCCGTCAACTTCCAAAACAATGATTTCCGTTGGACCACAAACGTCAATTTCTCGCTGAACCGCGACAAAATTATTGAACTGCGCGGTGATGGCAAAGACGATATCACAAACAAATGGTTCATCGGAGAACCGCTGCGCGTATTCTACGATTACAATGTCGTTGGGACATGGCAGGAAAACGAAACATATGTTGAAAACGGACATACGATCAGCTGGGATGCCGAAAGCGGCAAGTTCCTGAATGAAGAAGGAAAAGAATACCAAAAAGGCGCTGTCCCCGGTTCTGCTAAACTGGAAGACAAAGACGGAAACGGCTCTATCACAGCCGATGACAAGAAAATCATCGGTTCCAAACTGCCCAGCTTCCTGCTGTCAATGGGTAACCGCTTCGATTACAAAAACATCTACTTCTCTTTCTTGCTGAACGGAGTGTTCGGACAGACAAAAGAATTACATGACTACAACTTCGACCGCTGGATGCCGACATACAACTACATAAGCGGTATGGACTACTGGACACCGGAAAATCCGACAAACGAAATGACATCTCCTGCTTATGTTCCTTACGATAAACATTCATTCTACAAAAAAATGAATTACGTCAATATCAAGAACATCACGATCGGATACACGTTCCCGAAGACAACATTAAGTGCAATTGGAATCAGCTCGCTGAGTATCAATGCAAGTGTCAACAACCTCTATACTTTCAGTAACATCGACAACTGGCTGAACTTAGAAGATAGCGATGCTAACAGAAATGTTCTCGTTACCTACCCGACAGCCCGTTCTTACATGTTTGGATTAAATCTTACTTTCTAACATTATAATATAATTGAATTTGGATATGAAAAATATATTAGCAACTGCCGCTGCTGCATTTTTATTGGTGACATCAACCGGTTGTTCAGGTTTTCTGGATGAAGAGCTAAAAAGCTCGCTATCTCCAGACAATACATACACAAGCAGCTATGGTTTTGAAGTCGGAGTAAACGGGTTGTACGGTTGGGCCCGTTCCGAATTTAACACATGGGGAGGAGCAACAACAAGCCAGGGACAAGCTTGTCCGTACGAATCATTTCAGGTAGCAACAGACATTGTCTACACAGGGCATGGAGACGGTTCATTGGTTCCTTTCGAAAACTTGTCCATCCACAACATTTGTCACTTCCTATTGGAACTGGGGATACGGTTTGATCGCCTCTGCCAATGAAATCCTCGAATATTCGGAAGGTAATGTAAATTGGGACAAACCGACCGATAAAGCCTACTATCAGGCTATCGCTCGCTTCTTCCGCGCTTATGCTTATCGGTATCTGGTATATTTGTACGGAGATGTTCCATATGTTGATAAAATTGAAAAAGACTTCCGGATAGACTTTACCCGCACACCGAAAGCGGAAGTTTTAGGCAAGATGATCGAAGACTTGCAGTTTGCAATCGCAAATCTTCCGGAAGATCCCGATAAGGTCGAAGTTGGACAGTTAACAAAATGGGCTGCCCAGCATATGCTTTCGGAAGTATACCTCATGGCAGGCAAGTATGCAGAAGCGGAAGCAGCAGCAAAAGCTGTAATCGATTGCGGTTACTTCCATCTGATGACTTCACGCTTCGGTGCGGAGAAAGACAAAGCCGGAGATCCGTTCTCCGATATGTTCAAAGAATATAACCAGAACCGTACTTCCGGTAATATGGAAAGCATCTGGGTTATGCAACTCGAATACAACACGACCGGAGGCGGCGGAGCAAACGAAGACTGGACAAAACGTGCTTGGGTTCCCAAATACTACAACGAAGACGGCTTTGTGTTGGCAGACTCTTTAGGCGGACGTGGTTTGGCACAGATCGTCCCATTCAAATGGTGGATCGAGAGCAACGACTTCTTCGCTTCAAGCGATATTCGTAACTCGGAATATAACATCAAGAGAAACTGGTATTACAACGATGCTTCTTCTGATAAATATGGAAAGAAAGCCGAAATCACAGAAGAGACATGGACAAAATTCACCATATACCCGGCTGTCACGAAATTCTTCTACGGAAAAGCAGAGGATTTGAGCTATGGCGGTAACAATAAAGACCGTATGAAGTTCCGTCTTGCCGAAACATATCTGCTATTGGCTGAAGCACGCTTGATGCAAAACAATGCACAAGGAGCCGCAGACGCGATCAATGTAATACGCAAACGAGCCAATGCACCGGAAATTACAGCTAAAGATGCCACAATTGACTTCCTACTGGACGAACGTATCCGTGAATTGGTTGGTGAAGAGTTACGCCGATTTACGTTGGTTCGTACAGGCAAGCTGGTTGAACGCGTAAAGAAATACAACCCGCACAGCAACACTATGGATGAACATCACACCTTGTGGCCGATCCCGCAGACCATCATCGACTCTAACACAGGAGCCGAATTTCCACAGAATCCGGGATACTAAGCATTTAATAGCTATAAAGTAAAAACACACTTATAGGATGAAAGGGGAAGTTCCAGCCAAAGGGACATCCCCTTTCTTTTTAATAATCATAAAATTTGGTACATTTTTTACTCATTTTGAGATGATATTATTATATCCTGAGCCTTATCTTTCCTATTTTTGATGCAGAATTAAAAGAAACAGAACGAATATCATGAAAACTACAATCAAGTACATCTGTACAGGCCTCTCACTTTGCGCTTGTACCTGTTTAGTGAACAATCTGCCGGCACAGGCCGAAACGACAAATACAGCCGCTGTCAGTGCGACGGAAACGGGCTGGGACCGGCAAAGCATCATGGAAGTTGCCCGGCGGGTGGCGGACTGGCAGATCAAGGATTATCCCGAAAACAAATATGCCAAGAGCGAACCGCGCGGATGGATCGCCGGAGCACTTTATATGGGGATGTTCGACTGGGCGGAACTAAGTGGAGACAATACATATTATGACTGGCTCCGGAAAATCTTCAACCGACAGAGCTGGCAAGTTGCCAACCGGATGTATCATGCCGATGACGTTTGCATCGCACAAACCTACATCGATTTCTATAATAAGGAAAAGAACGAGAATATGCTGAAACCGACCATCGCCCGCGCCGACTGGGTTTTGAACAATCCTTCCAACGGAAGCATGGATCTCGATTACAGCAAAGGCAGCACGATCGAACGCTGGACGTGGTGCGACGCCCTTTTCATGGCGCCCGGAGTCTACACGCGGCTCTACACGCTGACCGGCAACCGTAAATACATGCACTTCGCCGACAGTGAATTCCGTGCTACCTACAATCACCTGTATGATAAAGACGAAGACCTTTTCTATCGCGACAGCCGATACATCGGACAGAAAGAAGCCAACGGCAAGAAGATTTTCTGGGGACGTGGCAACGGTTGGGTAATCGGCGGGCTGGCGGAAATCCTGAAGACGCTGCCGGCGGAAGATACCGAATTCCGTCCTTTCTATCTCGAACTTTATAAAGAGATGTCCGAGCGCCTCGCCGGACTGCAAGGAAAAGACGGTTATTGGCATGCCAGCCTGCTGGACCCGGACAGCTATCCTTCACCCGAAACAAGCGCGACCGGATTTATCGTTTACGGCTTGGCATACGGAATCAACCAGGGGTATCTGCCGGCAGACAAATACCTACCAGTCGTAAAAAAAGGATGGGAAGCACTGACCCGCGCAGTTGAAACGAACGGGAAATTAGGGTGGGTTCAGCCGGTAGGTGCCGATCCTAAAAAGGTGACACGCGACATGACCGAGCTCTATGGTACAGGTGCATTCCTGATGGCTGCATCGGAAATTTACAAATTAGCAGACAAATAAGTCACAACAAGGCTCTTTTTTTCATAAAAGTACCTGCAAAAGCTCTTGAACACCCGGGTAAACCCGCCTTTAACATCCGGATGTCGGGAGGGCAAACACCCGGATGTACAGATAACAAACATCCGGGTGTTCAGCATCAAATCTCACTATCTTGTTGAAAACAAGCGATATGCTTTGTATCTTTTTCTGCCGTATTGGATGTCTCGTCCTGAAATAGGTTGACTTCATAAAAGTCAACAAAGATGAAAAAAGAG
>ERZ773150.2711-NODE-2711-length-12832-cov-85.154496_pt1 | contig 12832 bp, 2 predicted proteins | sample MGYA00580845_ERZ773150 | MGnify/ENA primary metagenome ERZ773150 (study PRJEB29015, sample SAMEA2737848) | human gut metagenome | biome: human gut; feature: human-associated habitat; material: faeces | place: China | collected 2012 ...
TTAATATCCCATAATTTGCAAGAAGAGAAACATAGAAATTAGGACTTTTTTACATGAAATCTCAAATTTGTAAATATAACCCCATCATAAAAAATGAATAGCAAGTATTCCTGCTGAGTTTGTCAAATCAGGGCTATTGTTGTTGATGACGACTCTACCATCAGCTCATATATACCTTTCCGACACAAGCATATAGTGTTTTCATTTGTACCCCGAGTGTGTACAGTTTCAAACCATGATTCACATTCTAACATAAGAAACTGAAGCCGTGACCATTTGTGTATTTTTGCCAAACTAACTCCAGTACATACAACAGATGTAAAAGATTTCTACAAAATCGACCGAAATCATAAGAAAAAAACGCCAAACCAGCAAATTTCTTAAAGATTATATCTGTTTATTAAGATTATTTTTGTATATTTGCAGCATTATTTTGGTGGTAAAGCCTATTGGCCTGCCACGTGACAATAGGACTTTACGGAGCAAGCCTATATCACAATTCTTCTCCGTAGTAACAGTCCGTTCTCTCTCTCACTGGTCTCTCCCTGCGCGGCAGAGGCATACGTTTTTATATTTTTCAAACACTCCAAATTGACAGCGCATGAGAAAGTTTACTTCTTTGTTACTGTTAGGCTTCGCTCTCGGCAGTTTCGCGCAAACGCCCGGAGGAGTCAGCGGAAGCGAACTGTGGTTCAAGACTGCGCCTTTGAACTCAGACCTGCAAGGTTATTACCGTTGGCAGGATTTCTCTGGGGATTCCATACGGCTGATGCTATTGGGCAGCCGTGGCGTCAAGTCTGAACTTACTCTTCCGAACAGTTCAGTCCATTACTTCAACTTCAATCCGAGTCTCTGGCTCGCAGACGGATTCCGTAGTCTGAGTGCCAAACTCAAACACGGCAACCTCTCGCAGGCTACCGTCATTGGTGTCTTTGCCCCCGAAATGGCGACCATCGGCAAGGATATGGTTGTCTATGCTCTTGACGGCCGCAAGGGCGACGGAGCCATTCTGAGCAAGGACAAAGCCGTAAGGGGTAGAGGTGTTGAACCACTGGACTATGGTTCAGCATCGGGTGAAGACCTGCTTTATCAATCAAGTGATTCCTTGTCCGAGAACGGTTTTAAGGAAAGCGCTCTGCGCGTTGTGTCCTACTTCAAGGTAAGCAATCCTTCAACAACATTGTGGGGAGACAACTCCAACACCACATTATTCATCGGAACCCCTTCCACCTCTGGCAGTTTCGGTACGGATTTCCCGACCTCGCTCTTCGGTAATGCTTCCATCCGGGGATATGCCCCTGAGCTTATTGTGTTCAGCAGGATGCTTACACCCGATGAGCGCAGAAAAGTGGAGAGCTATCTGGCGGTAAAGTACGGCATCACCCTCAAAGGCTCGTATCTTGACAGCGACGGAAACCTGACTTGGGACATGGCGGAGAACCAAGCCTACCACCATAGGGTCACAGCTGTTGGAACCGACACGGCAGGAAGTCTCTCCCAACCGCTTTCCGCAACATCATATGAGGAAAGTCCGGTGTATGCGGCCTTGAAGGAGAACGGAACTTATCATGACGCAAATCCATACAACCCTTCATCCGCTTCCCGTCTGCTTGTCATGGGACGTGAAAACGGCAATCCGATGCCGGACAGAGGCTTTACTTTCTGGGGCGACGATGATGTGGCACTTGCAACATATACCTCACCTACAGATTCCCTGTGGCATGTCATGAAACGTACATGGATGGTCAAGACCAACGTGCCGTCAAAGCCCGACAGTACAGTGGCAAGATGGACTGCGCAAGGACTTGAAGTGTCAAGGAATGGCTTTACAGACAATATCATCCAAGAGAAAGCCGCTTCCGGAGCTTATGCCACGACCCCAGCCCTTGTTGGAGGTGGCGGTGCTTTTGAGTTCACCTGTCCGACAAGTCACCCGACTTTTGACGTTGGCTTCGGAAGCATCGGTGGCAGCACATGCAAGTATGGATTCCGGTTCACCAATGCTGGAGTTGTTTATCCGATCATCAACGGAGCGGTCTCAAATTCATACATCGCCACGGATGTTGACGGAACGGACATCTCTATCCGCAAGGAAGGCAAAAACATCTATCTGCGTGTTGACGGAACAGGAAGTGCAACAAGAACCATATCCCTTTCGGATGCAACTGACACAGACACAAATGTGGGCATTATCCGAACGGAAGGAGCAGAGTCCGCCTTGAACATGGCAGGCTTGAGGACAGGAGGAATAGATGATGTCGGTTATATGGCAGAGCTGAGCTATGACCTCACACCGGACAGGGAGTTCTCGGACTATTGCCGCAAGCGTACCGTCATGCTCATAGACCCAAGCGGTGAAGGTGATTTCGACATCAACAGCAATAGCAACATAAGATGCTCCAAGCCTGATATGACGAGGGGCAAGACCATATTCCGCAATATCCTATGGGATGCAGACGGAAGCGGAAGCGATGTGTTCACATTCGCCTATTATGACGGCATTTCCTATGATGCCACTCCTACGCCGTCAAGTTGCGAGAATGGAGTTCCACGCAATGACGGGTATATCGACATCGGCATCAACATCGGTACACCAGTCTATTCCTATGTGCTCAGCGTTGACACCGTTGCAGGAAAAGTAAAAGGAGAAACCATTGCCAGAGGAACATTCCTCGGTGACACGCATAGAATCACGAATCTTGCCCCCGGCGCCTATGCGCTGTCCGTATCACAAGGTGGAGGCAACGAGATTTATGCCACTGGCAACGCACTCTACACCTCATACTCGCATGACACCAGGACCTATCTGTCTGGCGACATCTCATGGACGGTGAACGATACAAAATCAAACTACCGTGTGGGATTGGAGCCAAGCCTCACGGACGAGATCACCCAATATGGCTTCGACGTGCGGGGCGACAAGGCGCATATCATAACCGGTGGATATACAAGCCTAACCAAATATGTCACCATCAAGCCGGGCGATGTGCTCAGTGTTACAGTCCGCAATATGCAGGTCACATACAAGTTGAACGGACAGACCGTGCATCATGAATATGTCTGGTCACTTCGTGCATGGCGGTTCTGCATCAAGTACGGAAAGGGCGAGACGCATATCACCGACCTTACCGTAAACGGTACGCCTGTAACCTCATTCACCACAAGGGGCAACGTGCAGATAGAAACACCCAAGAAGTGTACGACAACGATGACCGTCTATGTCGGCAGCGAGTGTGATGCAAGTATGCCTAACGGAACACAGGCAAGGGAGAACCATGTGGGCAGCTCGGACAGACAGGCTGACAATACCTTCATTTCTGGAGAAGACGAGGATTTTACTGTCAATGGCAACGGTTCTACGACAGGCATCTACGAGGCTAAACTCACACAGGACAAGCCTTCTGCAGCCACATTGATGGTGTTTGACGTATCAGGCAAACTGGTAGTGTCACGCCAAATGACAGGCGAAATCGTCAAGCAAGCCGACTTCAAGGTTCCCGCATCGGGTGTGTATGTCGTGAAGGCAATCTCCGAGAATGGGGAGCATACAAGGAAAATCTCAGTAAAGTAACTTAAAGGAAGATACGCATGAAGAATTATATACAGAAGGTGGCGTGGGCATTGGTTTTACTGCTTGCCGCCACACTGTCCCTTTCGGCAAAGGACGGGACAGCCGTGAGAAAACTCTTCAAGAAGGGTGTCTCTGACAGTATCTCCGTAGGAGGTAGCAAACTGGTCGTTCTTCAGAAAGACCTCATTCGGAACAGAAGCCTTTCCGTGAACTCTATCGGAGAGGAGAATGTTCCTGAGCTTGACTTTGCCATGACCAATGTCACGGCAGGAGGACATGGCTACCGTTTTCTCCCTCACGGAACACACTTCACAGGCGAGGGCGCGACTGTCAAGATAAAGTATGACCGCACGAGAATACCAAGCGGCTATACCGAGGACGATATCCGTACCTATTACTACGACCCGGCCGAGAAGCATTGGGTTGCGTTGGAGCGTGTGCGTGTGGACAAGAAGGAAGAGTGTGTCGTTTCAAAGACGACCCACTTCACCGACATGATCAACGGTGTGATACAGGCACCGGAGTCACCGCAGACCGAAGGCTTTGCCCCGACGATGATGAACGACATCAAGGCGGCAGACCCGACGGCGAAGCTCAATGTCATTGCGCCTCCAAGCGCAAACAACCGTGGCTCTGCCAACCTGCAGTATCCGTTCGAGATGCCACCAGCACGAAACGGTATGCAGCCAAGCCTTGGCTTGCAGTACAGCAGCGAGGGCGGTAGCGGTTGGCTTGGCGAGGGTTGGAGCGTCAGCGTGCCAAGCATTACGCTTGACACCCGGTGGGGCGTGCCTCGTTATGACCAGTCAAAAGAGACGGAGACTTATCTCTTGTCCGGTTCAATGCTCTCCACCATGGACGACAACGGACAGATGGGAGTCGCACACCGTGGCGAGAAGATGGACAGAAAGGCGGATCGCCAGTTCTACACCCGCCAAGGCGGTGATTTCAGCCGTATCATCCGCAAGGGTGACAGTCCTGCCAACTATTATTGGGAGGTTACAGACAAGCAGGGTGTCAAGTACATCTATGGTGGTGACGGAGCTGTTGTAAAGGGCAATGTCACCGATGCTTCGGGCAATACCCGTGAGGTGATTGCCGAATGGAAGCTGAAACGTGTCGAGGAACTCCACGGTGACTATATAGAATATGTGTATGACATCGTGGATGAGGATGTGCGTGGCGGCTTGAAGGCCAAGGCTGCATATCTGAAGGAGGTTCACGCAGGTAATGCAGGACAGGAACCGCACACCGTTGTACTCTTTGATGGCAACAAGGTAAAGCAGGTAAAGACCAACAATGCCCGCTATGGATTCCTCGCCTCCTCCAACAAGCTGTTGGAGAAAGTGACCGTGAATTTCCAGGGCGAGACCCTGCGCAGCTATGCCTTTGACTACAAGGAAGGTGCATTCCACAAGGAAATGCTCACAGGTGTCAGACAGTATGACAACACCGGAAAGGAAGTGGCTTTCCAGAACTTCGACTATTATGATGATGTGCAGGCTGAAAAGGGATATGTTCCGTTCAAGGACGATTCCGAGAAATGGAACACGCATGATGACGGACTTGACGCAGGTTTCGTCAATCCATTGAAGACTGTCAGCAAGCGCTTCAGCGACAAGCCAACTGCACTTGGCGGAACGACAAGTTCTTCTGTAAGCGGTTCGTTCTATGCAGGTGTGGGACCTTGGGACGGAAGCAAATGGAAAAGCAATACAATAGGAGGTTCTTACAGCTACTCCAGCGATACCAGCAAGGGACTTTCCGCATTCGTTGACTTGAACGGTGACGGACTTCCTGACAAGGTATACAAGTCTGGTGGTTCCGTATATTATCGTCCACAGGTCAAGACTGACAACGGAGAAGTAGTATATGGTGAGCCTGTCAAGGTAAAGGGCATCAGTAACTTCTCGACAACCAAAAGTTCTACGAACTCTTTCGGTGCGAAAGCCGTTGTCGGTTGGAATGTTCTGACTGCCGTTGTCGGAACGGACAAGTCAACCACTAAGACAAAGACCACTCAGTATTTCAGCGACATCAACGGTGACGGACTTGTTGACCTCGTTTCCAATGGCAAGGTATATTTCAACCATTTGGAGTTTGATCAGTCTGGCAATGCCGTGCCTACGTTTACATTGAGCAGTGCCGACACGCCAAGCCCAATCATCTATGGTGGCAAGGTTGACACTTCTGTCATGGAGGTCAGTAAGGATGAGCAGGCGGAAGCCATCAAGAACTCACCGATGGAGGATATTGTGCGTGTATGGCAGGCTCCTAAGGACGGAACTGTCAGCGTAACTGGTCAAGTAAGCCTCATTGCACCAACAGATGACTATGATGCTGACGAGTATCAGAAGGCAGACGGCGTAAGAATTGCCATCCAAAAGGGAGGCAATGAACTTTGGAACAAGACGATAGCCAAGGGGGACAACAGTCCATACAGCGCAGCCGTATCATCTGTTGCCGTCAAGCGTGGTGACAGAATCTATTTCCGTGTGCAGTCGGGTTCTGAGGAAACAAGCAACGGTTCTTTTGACAAGGTGAACTGGTCGCCTACTATTACATACGCTGGCGAGTCAAACACCTTACCTAATGGTCTTTCTTCAACAGAGTACAAACCTGATGATGGTGCCATCTACGATGTGAACACCTCCGCTAATGTGGAGAATGGTTCAAGCGTGGAAGTTCACAGTGCCTTCCACAAGCCTGTAACAACCGACGATGTTGTTCTCAGCATCATTGGAAGCAATGATAAGAAAGACAGTGACGGAAACGACAATCCTAACTATATCGAGAAGACTGTCTTTGCTCGTACACTGAAGGCTAATGAGACTTTCAATGGCGATTCACTCAACATCAGTCTGGAGAATACAGAAAAGCTGACCAACTTCAGCTTTGAGATTTCATCTACCTCAAATGTTGATTGGAAGAATATCGGTTGGCAAGCGTCTGTGACTTATAAGGACTCTGCCAATATCGAACAGACGGTAGCCGTTCCTGCACACTACAATACATTTGCAAATGCCTTGGCAGAGGGCAAGCCATACTTGACCACTGCGACTGATACCGTTTTGGTTGTGTCGCCAGTGCTTACCCTTTCGGACAATTCTATCAACGGTCAGATTACTTTGACCGCCAAGACAGAGGATGCGCTTGTTGGCAAGAAGTCTTTCACTATCGAGAATGGCATCTTGAAAGCCGATACTCTGCGATTTGCAACTACTGCAGGAAAGAACATCTGGTTTGAATACAGCTATCCGGCAGCAATCTCTAATGAAACTGTTACTTCAGCCTCTGTTTCCATTCTGAAAGATGCGGCAGGTCTCGTAACAGAGAATGTGCTTGCTGGATTCTATGCAGAGAATGACAATCTTGGCTTCGGTATGCTTTATCGTGGCTGGGGAGGTTTTGTCTATAACTCGGCAGATGGCAGATATGCAAAGCCTATTGACGAGTCATTGCTGAAATTGCCTGAAAACGAGAACGACAAGGTCGATCCTCTCACGATGGCATTCACTCCATTGGGTACAGACCAGACCTCTATGGACAAGTGGGTCGGTCAGCGACAGGACATCTATCTTACAGCGACCGAGGCAAGCACAGCCCGATTGACAGAGCAGGATGTACTCCTTACAAATCCTTTGGATAACAATGCGGAGGTGGCAGGACTTGCAGGCGAATACTTGCAGGGCACGGGTGCTGCGGCTGTAAGCCAAGTGGTATCAAGCAAGAGTACCGTTGTGCAAGGCGGTGCGCTTGGCATCACCCACAATGATGCCAAAGGTAGCGCAAAGACGGAAGTTGCCATGATGGATATGAACGGTGACGGATTCCCTGACATCATTGCAGGTGGTACAATTCAATACACCAACTCACAGGGTGGACTGAGCGGCGAAATCTATAAGGGCATCGGCTCAAACAACTCTGACAATGCTTCTGAGGCGTGGGGATATGGCGGCAATCCAGTAGCTTCCGTATCACAGATTACGAATTTGGCGAAAGGTGTAAAGCAGTCTTTGAGCAATGTACAGACAGAATGGCAAGCTCAATTCTCTATCACTGGCAGTGCGCCAAGGAACACAGATGAAGCCGTAGAGTCATTCATTGACATCAATGGCGATGGACTTCCAGACAAGATTCTTTCCGACAAGAAAGTAAGATTAAATTTGGGCTATGCTTTCACTGAGCCTATAGATTGGGAACTTGACCGCATACAGAGTGGTAAGAGTCTTTCATACAATATAGGTGCAGGTGGGGATGTCAGTCAAGGATTTGGTCAAACAGAATACAAAGGCAATCAGATAAACAAGGCTTCAGGAAGTTTCTCTGCAGGCATTGGTATTGTTACCTCTGAAAGCGAAGAGGAATACAACCTTATCGACATCAACTCTGACGGTCTTCCAGATAAGGTCTGGAAGAATGGTGACGGTATCACTGTTGCCCTTAATACAGGCAATGGCTTTGACGAGCCTATCAGTTGGAAGGGTGCAAGTGCGCTTAGTGAATCTGCCTCTACATCAGAGTCTGCAAATGCAGCGTTCACTTTGACCATCAACATTCCTGTCATAAGCATCAAGATTTCAACCAACCCTGGTGCTTCCACCTCACACAGTATCAATCGTCCTACCTACTCCTTGCAGGATGTGGATGGTGACGGTTATCTTGACATCGTTGAGTCTGAGAAGGAAAGCGAGTTGAAGGTTACACGCTCTGCCATTGGCAGAACCAATATGTTGAAGTCTGTCACCAACTCCTTGGGCGGAACTTTCACCCTCGACTATGCACATACCACTCCTACCTACGGACTTCCTGGTGGCAAGTGGGTAATGTCTGCCCTTACCGTTGATGACGGAATCCATGACGATGGTCCAGTCATGACAACTGCCTTTGAGTACAAGGACGGCAAGCGTGACCGCCATGAACGTGAGTTCCTCGGTTTCGGTGAGGTCATCACCAAGAACCTTGACACGGAGAAAGGCAATTCTGTTTATAGACAGGCTGTTGAGAACTACGATGTAGCCAACTACTACACGCAGGGCAATGTTACCGCCACATCCGTAGAGGATGCCAACGGCAACAAGTACACCGAGACAAAGAACCGTTACGACAGCTACTATCTGACTGCCGACGGTGACAAGTACACGTTCGCAAAGCGTGACGTGAACCTTTGGAGTGACCGTGCATCTGCATTCGTTCCTCTCCGCTATACGGCAAATTTGCAGTATGAGGGAGCGGCAAACGGTGTGGTTACATCCGAGGCATGGAATGAGTATTACCTCAATGGCTATCATGGTGAGTTGAAGTCCTACAAGTACAGCGACAAGGGCAGTCTTGGCGAGGACGGAAACGGCAAGTTCGATTATGCGACTGCTATCAAATATACCGACAATGCAGGCAAGCACATCTTCGGACTTCCTGTTGATGTGACTGTTACAGGCGGTGACGGCTCACTCTATCACCATGTGACGGCGAAGTATAATACCAACTACGCCAACCACATCACCCAGATTACGCAGCAGTTGAATGATGGTGAGGCAGTGACTGATTACAAGTACGACTCTTACGGCAACATCATCCAGAAGACTCTCCCTGCCAACGGCAAGGGACAGCGTATGTGGTACAAGTACCGCTATGAGCCTGAGATGAACATGTATGTTGAGCGCATTGACGATGCGTGGGGCTACCGCAGCGAGCAAGGCAATTTTGACTATCGCTATGGTATAGCCAAGGAGCATCGTGACCTCAACAACTTCTACTATGAGACTGATGTTGACGACCTCGGTCGCATTACTGGCGTACGTGGTCCAAATGAGTTGGCTACGGGCGTGCCTTATGCCATCGCCTTTGAATATCAGCCTTTGGCTACCTTTGGTGAGAGTGGCATTACCGCTCCTGCATACGCCGTGACCAAGCACTACGACATCCAGCATCCTAACGATGACTTGGAGACCGTTACTTTCGTTGACGGCTTCGGAAGAGCCGTTCAGGTGAAGAAGGACGGTGTTGTGACAAGTGCAGCAAAGGGCAACTCTGCCAAGGATGAGAACGTGATGATAGTCAGCGGAAGAAACGTGTATGACGCTTTCGGACGTGTGGCAAAGGCTTTCTATCCTACAACGGAAGGAACCGGATCGAAATCAACGTTCAACAAGTCATTTGACAATGTATCTCCAACGGTTACTGTTTATGACGTGCTCGACCGTGCTACCTCAGTGACATTGCCGGACAACTCTACGACAACTACGGCATATACTGTTGACAACGGCAGTCATGCACTTGTTACAACCGTAACAGACGCACTCCATAATGTGCAGGCTACCCATACCAATGGCAGTGGCAAGACCTTGAAGACCATTCAGAAGAGTGGACCTGATGGTGAGATTACCACCTCGTTTGAGTATGATGGCATACAGCGCCTTGTTCGTGTCACCGACATGGAGGGCAATGTAACGACCTCTACTTACGACATGGGTGACCGCCGTACCGAGGTGAACCATCCTGCAAGCGGCATCACAAGTTTCACTTATGATGCTCTCGGCAATGTGCTGACCAAGCAGACTGCCAACCTTGCGAAGGAAGGCAAGTTCATCACCTACGATTATGACTATCAGCGTCTGACGGGTATCAACTACCCAGACCATCCGGAGAACAACGTGAAGTATTACTACGGTGGCCGCAACGCCTCTCAGAACCGTATCGGTCGCTTGATGCTCCGTGAGGACGGAACAGGTGCCATTGAGTATTTCTATGGCAAGATGGGCGAGGTGACAAAGACCCGCCGCACGATGATTGTGCCTAACCAGGCGATAGCAACCTACGTGACGCAATGGACTTACGACAGCCACAACCGTCTGTTGGAGATGATTTATCCTGATGAGGAGAAAATCACCTACTCTTACAATCTCGGTGGTCAGCTTGAAAAGGTTCATGGCTACAAGTCATACGGCTACGATTATGTAAGCAAGATTGGCTATGACAAGTTCGAGCAGCGCACATACTTGAAGTATTGCAACGGTGCAGAGACATTCTACACCTACGACCCACAGCGTCGCAGATTGCAGAACCTCACGGTGAATAGTGGTGGCAACACCATTATGGATAACGCTTACACTTACGATGCGGTGAGCAATGTGCTCAGCGTGGTAAACGGTGCGTCAGTCCCACAGAGTGGCAAGGCTGGCGGACAAATGGCGCATACCTATACATACGATGCCCTCTACCGTCTTGTCAGCGCAACTGGTACATATACAGGTGCGGACAACAAGACCGCAAGCTACACTCTTGCGATGGGTTACGACAATATGCACCGTATCACATCGAAGCGTCAGATTCTCACGCAGAACAATGTGCAGTTTGATGGTACGCTCAACGCTGGTTATGACCTTACTTATACATATGGCACAGACACTGGTAAGAAATTCCAGCTTGCCAACGTTAAGGATGTTAACTACCGTACAGAGGAGACACCATCCGAAAGCGAGAATGTGAACAACAATCATGCCTATGAGTATGATGCCAACGGTAATCTTGTTTATGTCAACACAAGCCGTACCAAGAAGGATGGAGTATCTGATGAAAAGACTACAGAGCGCAAACTCAAGTGGGACGAAGAGAACCGCCTCCTTGCTTCTGATGATAACGGCTTTGTGACCAACTATTGGTATGATGCTGACGGTGAGCGTACGGTGAAGACATCAGGCGAGAGTGACCAGGTTTATGTGAACTCAGAGTTTGCTGGAGGTCGCACGAACACCGCCAAGTTCTCACTCTATGTATCTCCTTACCTCGTTGCCAACCAAGGTGGACGCTACACCAAGCACATCTATATCGGTAGTCAGCGCGTTGTTTCCAAGATTGGCGACTTTGACTCTTACGGTTCTGACCCACGCCGCATCCAGTATGCAGGTAGCGAGACCGATGGACTTTCTGTTGACTATAAGGTTAAATATGCTGAGCAGTTGCAGGTTATCAAGGATAATTATGCAACCTTTGCAGTGCCGTACAATGGCGAGGATAACAACGATTATGTCGATGGCAAGGGCTTCTGTTGTAATGACGGCAGCTTGGAGGCTGCGCAGGCACGTGTTATGGCACGAGCAGCGAAGAACAACTTCCAAGAAGGCGATACATACGAGAAGATGCAGTTCTACTACCATCCAGACCACTTGGGTAGCAGTAGTTACATCACCAATCTTGACGGCGAGGTCGTGCAGCACATCGAGTATGTGCCTTTCGGCGAGGTATTCATAGAGGAACGCAACAATGTATGGAACACGCCTTATCTCTTCAATGCAAAAGAATTTGATGAAGAGACAGGTATGTACTATTATGGTGCGAGATACTATGAACCGAGGCTGAGTCTGTGGATGAGTACGGATCCTTTGGAAGAAGAATATCCAAACATTACAACATATGGATTTTGTCATAACAATCCCCTTATTTTAATCGATCCAGATGGGATGGGAGATTATTTTAATGAAAAGGGAATCTGGTTAGGTTCGGATGGAAAGAACGATAATAAGGTTTTTGCAGCTCAGAATGTTAGTAAGTCCAAAAGTGGGTTAGTTAATGATGCAAAAAATGCAAAATTGTTAAACATATCTTACGATAAGTTTGTCCGACAAGCATCTGCCGTTTATGGGGAGAGTAGTGCATATCTCGTTCGAAATAAAAAAGACGAACCAAGTGATGAAATGATGAAAGAGATGTATGCAATTGCAAGTGTACATCAAAGAAACTCCAAAGCTTATGGTGTAAACTCTGAGCCAGCTAAAGACTTTCGTAAAAAAGGTGAAAGTCAAAGAAATGAATTACCTCTCATGCGAACAGCAATAGCGGCAGAAATTAATGCATTGTTTGGTGGCACAGATTACAGCTATGGGGCAACAATGTGGGATGGCGCAGAACAAGCCCAATTTTCTTCAAATGACATGCGTAGAAGCACAGGTAGATTCGAAATTCATATGAACACTATGGGATGGAAAATCTCCGATGGGCATTATGCAAAATGGAAGAAAAATGTTGGAAAATCGTTTAAAGCACCTCAAATTCGCATTGCTCCAACGCATTTTAATGACGGCAAACGTAATATGAATGCTGGAAAAACAAGATTACAATCAACAGCAGTATACGGAAGAACTATCTTTTGGAAAGGAACTAAATAAAAATTAGTAATGAGATTTTGTGCGATATTAATACTTTCTGTGATTTCAATTCTAAACAGTTTGGAATTGAAATCACAGACTGTTGTAAACATTTTAA
>ERZ773150.2712-NODE-2712-length-12832-cov-4.496517_pt1 | contig 12832 bp, 10 predicted proteins | sample MGYA00580845_ERZ773150 | MGnify/ENA primary metagenome ERZ773150 (study PRJEB29015, sample SAMEA2737848) | human gut metagenome | biome: human gut; feature: human-associated habitat; material: faeces | place: China | collected 2012 ...
TACAAGTTACTAAAGACTTCAGTATTGGCGTTGACTTCAGCTATCGTACCGGAAGCAAGAACCGTCCCAACTCCGAAGGAGATGCCAGCCGTGCATTTAACAATATGACCCGTACACCTGCCAATGCATTCCCGCTAGTCAACGAAAACGGAACTTTTGCAGCCGTTCCAAATCTTGTGAGAGCCAACCCACTACACGCATTCCTCTATCAGGGATATAGAAAGGACAACGACAGTGCTTTGGAAGGAACTGTAAAACTGAACTACGATTTACATGCTATTACTAAAGGATTGAGTATCGGAGGTAAATTCTCCTACAATAGTTATATCGAAGACAACGGTATGGGCTTGAATGTGGTGGAACCTGTATGGAAATATAATGAGAATGGAACATACCAACGCCTACTTGCCAAAGTATTCCCTTCTCTCATCAATTTTGCATCCGGAGCAAAAAAACGTGTATACTGGGAAGCATTCGTGAATTATTCACGTCAATTTGCAGAAAAACATAATGTTTCGGGACTTATTTTATACAACTATAACTCTCACCAAGCACCGGGCGATGGTGAATATGGAGGGCTACCGCAGGTATATCAAGGACTGGTAGCCCGTGCCAACTATGATTTTGAAGGTAAATACTTAGTAGAAATCAATTTAGGATACAATGGTTCCAACAGATTTGTTGAAGGCGAACGATATGCATTATTCCCTTCCGCATCCGTAGGCTGGATTGTTACTAACGAATCTTTCCTAAAAGACAGCAAACTATTACCTTACTGGAAAATAAGAGCTTCATTAGGACAAGTCGGTAATGACAAATTCGGAAGTAATTTTGCCTATTATTCGGAAGCGACCTATGCCGCAGGCACCAATTACAATTTCGGTGAATCTCCAACTGCAGCCAGTGGAGGACTCTTGGAAGGAAAAGCAGCACAGATTGTAAGTTGGGAACGTTCTACCAAATTCAATATCGGTATGGACACACGCTGGTTTGAAGGTAAATTAACCTTGAATGCCGAATACTTCCGCGAAAACCGTACCAACATCCTGAAAACTCCCTCACGCACCAACATCATTTCCGGAGTGACAAGTTTTTCTCCACAAAATCTAATGGAAGTAAAAAATCAAGGTGTAGAAGTAGAAGTAGGGTGGGATCATAAGATCAAAGACTTCGGCTATCGCATCAAAGCAAACATTGCCTACAACCACAATGAGATTATCGAACAAAATGAACAGATACGTAAATATCCTTATATGAACCGTACCGGAGGTTCTATCGGACAACAGTTCTCACTGATAGCCGACGGATTCTACAATACATATGCCGAAATCGCAGCCGGCCCGACGCAATACGGAACCTTACAACCTGGAGACGTCCGTTTCCGTGATATCAACGGAGACGGTGTTATCAATGATTACGACATAGCACCTTTCGGTTTCTCGGATGTACCCGAAATAACCGGCTCATTCCAAGTTGGTCTGTCTTACAAAAACTTCGACCTGACCGTTATGTTCCAGGGAGCAACACGTGTAACAATTCCACTGACAGGTGAAGTTGCATGGGAGTTCTTCAATCTTGGTTCTGCTCTTGCCGACAGACATTTGGCCAGATGGACTCCTGAAACACAGCAAACTGCGACTTATCATCGTATGAGCAATTCTTCAGGCTCCAATCAGAACAACTTCAAATCATCTTCAATGTATTTGTATGACGCTTCTTATCTGCGACTGAAGAATGTAGAGTTATCCTACAACTTCCCTAAAAAGTGGTTTACCCACACCCCGATATCCGCATTAAGGATGTATGTCAACGGATTCAACCTGCTTACTTGGGATAAGTTAAAAGTGATCGACCCGGAAGCACAACCTGCCAATCGCGGAAACTTCTACCCTCAGCAAAGAATCTATAATCTTGGAGTAAACGTCACATTCTAACCTCTGATAACAATTCGATATATGAAGAAAAATATTATTCTAACAGCCTTTTCCCTACTGCTCCTATACGGATGTACCGGTGATATGGAACGAATCCAGACAGGAACGAACACGGAAGAATTAATCTATGCAGACGCAGCAAAGACAAGGCAGATTTTAAATAACCTATATGCCCGCACGCGTCTAACACAAGGTAGCTTCTCCAGTTTCTCCGGAGATGGAGTAACTTTCCTTGACTGTGCAACAGACAACGCATATGCACCTATTGAATATTCATCAGCACATACGCATGGTAAGTCAACCATGTCTGCCTCTGATATTGCAATGAACGGAGGACATCCCTGGACCTTCTATTACAATAGTATCCGTAACGCAACTCTATTTATACAAAAAGTAGACAAATCGGTACTGTCTGATGAAGAAAAAGCCTCCTCAAAATTACAAGCGCGTTTCTTACGGGCACTGTATTATGCAGAATTATACCGTTGGTACGGAGGAGTCGTGTTGCTGGGAGATGAAATCATCTCTCCTACCGACTTGGACCGTTCGCGTTCAACTGCAGAAGCAACCGTCGACTATATCGTTTCCGAACTGGCAGATGTTGCATCACAACTTCCATTAGAATGGGACGCCCCCAATTACGGGCGTGCTACCAAAGGAGCGGCACTGGCCTACATAGCCCGTACCAAACTTTATGCTGCCAGCAAACTAAACAACCCGTCTATGGATCGTAAGAAATGGGAAGATGCCAGAGACGCATTATCAGCAGTTATGGGATTGAATATCTATGATTTATATTATGACACGCAAAATCCGGAATTAAGTTATGCACATTATTTCTGCGAGCGTAAAACCAAAGAAAATATATATACATATCTACTCGCTGCCAATGCCACCATGCATAGTAATCTTCCCCAAGGAGCTCCCTGGAATGAAAAATCTTATGTGGGATGTACTCCCACTCAGAATCTGGTAGATGCTTACGACATGAAAGACGGTACTGAACCAATCACCGGATACGATGCCAATGGCCAGCCTATCATTAATAAAAATTCAGGATATGACGATAAGAATCCTTATGAAAACCGGGATCCACGCCTTAAAATGACAATCTTTTATCATGGCAACACATTCGATCTTAATGGTTCCCAACAAGCGTTGGATATGACTGACGTAGATGATAAAAGCAAATCATCCGGTTATCTCGTCCTGAAATATCTCGACGATAGAATCGGACACAAAAGTTCGGGAAACTCCAATTATGACTGTAACCCCCAAATGATACGTTATGCGGAAATATTACTTGGGTATGCAGAGACACTTAATGAATTGGGTGACAGCAAAAATGCAGTAAAAACAGTCAACCTGATACGTAAACGTGCCGGTGTAGGAGAATTAGATGAAAACAAAAATTGGAATAAGGACGAACTCAGACAGCGCATCTACAAAGAATATCGTGTAGAATTTGCATTCGAAGACAATCGTTTCTTCGATGCCCGCCGATGGGCCAAAGCGGAAGAATGGTTCTCTAAACCAGTATACAAGGTTACTGTAACAGGCAGCCTAGAAAATCCTACATATACCAGAAGCCTGCTGGAAGAACGTATTTTTCTTTCCAAATGTTACCATTTCCCAATCCCGCAGCAAGAAGTTGACAACAGTCAGAATATTGAACAAAACGCCGGGTGGTAATCAGATTTATAAACCAATAATTTTACAATAATATGAAAGCAAAACATTTATTTTATACGTTATTTATCTTCCTGTTTTCACTTACCTCTTGTGAAAATGAAGCTAATATTGATTATGTTCCTACTGTACTATTCAATTTTGAAGGAGGAACGAACTTGGTAACTACTCCGAAAGGTATCAAAGAATATACGGTAAAAGGAAGCATCACTTCTGCAGCAGGACTTACCTCCTTCGTTATCAGCACAGCCAATGCTGAAACCGGTACGGCGATATCTGTCATCGAGAGTACCAGACAAACATTTGACGAACCTAAAAGTAATTATGATTTTTCATATACTATAACAAACCTGTCAGAAAACAAAGCGATCAAAATTAGTGTAACTGATGCTGAAGGAGAAGACTTTCAGAAAAACTTTGTAGTAGAAATCACTCCTGCTGTTATCTTTTCTGAACATAGTGATAAGAAATTGGAATCAGTTGACAAATATTGGGGAGTATTCTATGCCGAATGGTTATATGGCCGCATCTATAAGAGCCGTGAAGCGGGTAAATATGCTGCTGAAGTTAATATAGGTATGGAAAATAAGAATGGAAAAGCAGTATTAATCTCTCCTGCCAAGCATAGCTTAACCTTTAACGGTGCTCGCAATACTAAATTCGGAGTTACGAATATGACCTTAGAACAGTTCAACGCAATCAGCAGAATTGATGACACTCCTCTAAAGAATTTGTCACCAACAACAGAAAGTATTGAAATAGAGAATGGAAAAGTATATGCATACCAGACGCAAGATGGACAAAAAGGAGTGGTATATATTCAAAACCTGACTGGTAATGCCGGCAGTACTGACGATCCGACGGTTACGGCAACGATTGTCACCAAGTTACAAGCGAAATAAACAGTTATCAACATAAGTTATACGGAATAGGGTGTGTCTCTCATTGACAAGACAGAGACGCACCCTATTCAATTTTGTTTCAAAGGTTTAAAACTATTTGTTTCCCGTAATGAAACTGGAAGTTTCAAGCCTTGGAAACAAAAGTTTCAAGCGTCTGAAACTAAAGTTTCCCACCGGTGAAACTATGGTTTCTGTACGGCGAAACCAAAGGTTCCAATGCATGAAACTATTGGTTTTACACCGAAAAACAATGTATTTTGATATAACTCTCTGAAGATAAAGCAAATATAGAGAGTCTAAAAGATGCAGGTAACGATTTGGTGATGGAAGTCCTGCTTCGGGTTACACTGCTTTGCATAGTTTCAAATAACTCATATACAAATGTAGGCAATATTTAGAATATAGCAAAATATACTGCCATTTATTTTTGTATAAATCTGATTATTAATATATTAATGATTTAAGGCATAACTTATTGATGCCTACTTTTTATAGAATAGCCGGGAACAGTGTCTTCCGGTAAGCGTGTCCGCGATGCAGCCTTTTTTTTAATCATTATGCTTGTTACCTTTGCTGCAACATTATGAAAACCTCAAAAATATGTTAGCAGCAGAACGATACGAAAGTGTGTGGAACATGTTTCTACAAGCACTGAACCATGATCCGACAGCGTGTTTACGAGCATTCCAATATGAGCAACATGTAAATAAGCGTGGTATGGCAAGATGGATGCAGAACAATGGTCTCAGTGTCAGAAAAGCCAAGACTCTTCTACGTGAATGTAAAAAATCGACAGACAAACAAATGCCGCCGTCTGATTCCATGTTTCTTCCGGTAACCGCTGATTTTACTCTAAGTCACAAGGAAACATCGGATATGTTATACGGAGTTTGTTTCACTTTTCCCGACGGCACCCAAGTGAACATTAAACGTGGCACGGCAGAAGCAGTCATGTCATTTCTCAAACTATACCAGAGGGAGGATCAGCCATGTTTGGACTGAATGACGGAATGCGCTATTATGTATGCCAGCGCTATGTTAGAATGAATCTTGGGATAAACGGTCTCTATAAGTTAGTGTCGCAGGAGATGGATCTGCCACCACTAAGCGGAGCGGTATTCATCTTTTTCAGCAAGAACCGACAGCAGGTGAAACTCCTTCGCTGGGATACGGACGGGTTCACACTGTATCAGAAACGACTTGAAAGAGGTACATTCGAGATACCCTATTTCAACCCTGGCAAGAAGGCTTGTGTAATGCCCTACAAGATCCTATCCGCCATCATGAGCGGAATATCGTTGAAGTCGGTAAGATATCGCAAGAGGCTGAACGTTGATAGTTTTACGTATGCAAATAACTGATAATCAATATTGTAGTTGTTAAAATACATGATTATTTATTGGGTAATCTCGTCTTTTTTTCGTACCTTTGAAGTATGAAGAAAGACGAGATTATTGCATTGTTGCAGCAGCAGAACTCCTTTTTGCAGGAACAACTCCAGGAGGCGAACCGTAAGGTGGACGCCCTTCTGGAAGAGGTCACGTCTTTAAGAAATATGCTCGAACACAAGTCGGAGGAAGATGCCAAGCAGAAGCGTATAATCAAGGGACTTGCCAAGATAACACAGAACAAATCCGAGAAGCAACCTTCAACACCTGCGCCCCAAGATGCAGCGACAGGCCAGTCTTCTGAGAAGAAGGAACGCGCCCGTACCAACAATGGTGCAAAGCGTAAGCGGCACTTGGAAGTGGAAGTCGTCGAGGAGGATGTCGAACCGAATGACCCACGCTTCAACAAGGAGTTGGCAAGACTTTACAAGACCAGGGACGTGATACGCTATGAGCTCATCCCAATGCGCTTCATCAAGAAGATATACCATGTGCGGACGTATACACAGAACGACGAGTTCTTTTCGGGCAAAGCTCCTGACGCACCTTTCCTTAACTCACAGTATGACGGCTCGTTCATCGCAGGTCTGGCACAGCTGAGATACATGTACGCAATGCCGGTGGAGAGAATAGTGAAACTCTTCAACGACAACGGCTTCGACATGGACAAGGGGACGGCACACGGTCTGCTCCGCAAGACGGAGATTCTCTTCGATAATCTATACAAGGCACTCGGCAGCGTCATCAAGGAGGATACATACATCGCTGGCGATGAGACCTACCACAAGGTACTTATTAAAGACAAGAACAAGGACGGCAAGGGAATAAAGAAAGCCTATATATGGGTGGTGACGGCAGTAAACACCGGTCTTGCATACTACTTCTATCATGACGGCTCCAGAAAGGAGGACATCATACTTGATTATATGAAGGGCTATCAAGGAGCCTTCCAGTCAGACGGTTTCTCCCCATACCGCAAAATGGCAAAGTGGCTGTTGCGTATGGCATGTTTCCAGCATGTAAAGAGAAAGTTTCTCGACTGCGGGGACGATTTCGATGCCAAGGTTATAGTACGTCTTATCAACCGCCTTTATCATCAGGAGCATAAGCACAAGATCGGCGAAGACGGTTGGACGGAACGTGACAACTACAAATGGCGGCAGCAATACGCACCGCCCATCATGCTGCTAACAAGAAAAAAACTTGACCGCATAGCTGCCGACAACCGTCTCCTGCCCAAGACGGAGAAGTATGAAGCCGTGCATTATATGCTCAACGAGTGGGACGCCCTGATGAATATCTTCACAAGAGGAGATTACCATCTGGACAACAATCTTGTGGAACGACTCAACAGATACATATCATTATCTCGAAGAAACTCACTTTTCTTCGGGTCGCATGCCGGTGCCAAACGGGCAGCCATGTTCTATTCGCTGGCATGCTCATGCAGACTGCAAGGTATTAACTTCTTTGAATATATATCTGATGTTATAAACAAAGCGGCAGTGCTGTCGCCAAGAACACCGCTAAGTAAGTACAGGGAATTGCTGCCGGATAAATGGAAACAAAAAAATATCGCTCAAGAATAAAAACTTGAGCGATATTTTTTTGATGTATATATACTAGCATCGCGGACACGCTTACGAATACATCACCTGTTCAGGTATTCAGGATATTCTACTAACAAGGTTAAAACAGCTTGAAAGTAAAGCATTTCCGACCATGCAGGAGTGATTTTTCGGAAAACGGTATAATTTTTTTTCTTTTGGAGACTCTATTTCACCGATTGTCAGTGTTTTGCATACCAATGATTAGCTTTAATACACGTAAATTTGCAATCAAAAAATAGAGCTGACTATGAATGAATTAAAAGCAACTTTCTATCTAAAGAAAAATGAAACGAGAGCCGATGGAATCACGAATACATTGTGAAAGAGTTGCAGCCCGGAGCTGTCATGACATTGGCAATCAAAGGAGATGAAAACGAAACGCAAGAATATGTATATGTAGATGCGATTCCCGACTCTATACTCGATGAGTTGACCGGTGTAGAATAGAGTGTAGCTCTAACATCCGATCATGGAAATCAGGGCTTTGCTGTTGCAATTCGAGGAATTGTCGGCAAAGTACGATTGCCGGAATAAGGAGGTGGAGTACTATAGCGGGAAGCTGTGTGTCAGCACCGAGGTGATGAAGCTGTTTCATCAGGCCTCTTTGTCGGGGTCTAAGAAATAGATGCATAACTTGCATTTATGTTTTTTGTTAAATATTTATACAGAGAGGTAGCCGTGCTGATAATGCCGGTTACCTTTTAATTTGCGCAAAACATTACTTTTTTTATTGTATGTCTAACCCAGACCCGGAATATAGCTGTATTTAGATCAAAGTATTGCTTTACAATTCAATATTTCCTGACTTGGTTAAAAAATGAGCGGGGCGTAATTTAACGGCGCAAATATTCATTATATCCTAAAACATTTTTATCTTTCAAACGTTTTATTGTAGAAATATAAAAACAATAAACTATGAACTTGAAACAATCGTTAGTCTTGCTTACTGCAGCTGGTTTGCAATCACAAGTACCGGCGAATGCCTGTACCGGTATCACTTTAAAAAGCAGTGATGGCGCAGTTGTTGCCGCACGTACTGTTGAATGGGCGGAAAGCGTGATGAACACGATGTACGTGGTCGTTCCGCGCCATCAGGAACTTCAGTCGTTGACCCCGTCAGGTATAGATGGAATGAAGTTCACGACCAAGTACGGATTCATCGGCTTGTCGTGGAACAAAAGGAATTCATGGTGGAAGGCGTCAACGAGAAAGGCCTGTCCGCCGGACTGTTCTATTTTCCCAATTATGGGGAATACCCTCTTTACGACCCCTCTCAAAGGGAGAAAAGCCTGGCGGATTTCCAACTGGTATCTTACGTGTTGGGTGAATGCTCGACCGTGGATGAAGTGAAGGAAAAGCTTCGAAACATACGGGTTACGAACATCGACCCCCGCTCCTCCACCGTTCATTGGCGGTTCACAGAACCTTCGGGGCGGCAGGTCGTGCTTGAAATCGTAAACGAGGTCATGCACTTTTACGACAACCCGCTGGGGGTATTGACCAATTCTCCCGATCTGGAATGGCACTGGACAAACTTGAACAATTATATCAATTTACAACCCGGCACGCTGCCGGAACATAATTACGGCCCGTTGCAGATGAAGTCCTTCGGGCATGGTTCCGGACTGCTCGGGCTTCCGGGGGATTTCACCCCTCCATCCCGGTTTGTGCGCGCCACTTTCTTTCAACTGACAGCCCCACAGCAGCCGTCTGCCCGAGAAAGTGTTTTTCAGGCATTTCATATCCTGAATAATTTCGATATTCCGACAGGTGCCGAGCAACCATGGGGAAAGGCTTCTGCCGATGTTCCAAGCGCCACCCAGTTTACCGTGGCAACGGATACACAGAACAGTGTTATTTACTACCGGACCATGTATAATGGCAACATCCGTTGTATTGACCTGAAAACTGTTGATTTCGGGAAGGTCAGATATTACAGTATGCCTTTGGATGGTGTAAAGAAACAACCGGTGGAATTGGTTCATATAGAATGAGAGGTTTTCATTCAAATTATTTTGATTGAAACCGGGAATAATGATTGGATTTATGTGTCATTAGCAGGCATGTGCGGAACATCGAGAAGGGGATAGAATCTAACAGGGATACGGGCAGTAGAGGCGTCAGGATTTGGCTTTTGCTGTGATTATAATGGCCTCACGAATTATCGCCACTTCAACCAAAACCCTTGTAACTCAATTCTATCACTATATCTTTCCGCATTTCACTTTTTTGTACTAACTTTGTTCGGTAAATCTCCCCATGAGTTTTTTATTCCCGGAAAGATACTATCTTTGTAGTGTAGGCATATCCATAGTGCAAGAGCTTTAAAAATACCGGATATAATGCTTTCAGGCCCGTCCGCCTTTTGCGAAAAGGTTTCATGGCCATTTTACATTATAATGACATGCATGATAGTAGTGTCAATTTTCTAGAAATCTCTTTTAACGTGTCCGCCCTTTGTGAAAAGGGTTTGCATTCGTATAAGGCGGTGTTGGTCGGTGGACTTTACCGCCTTATTTTTTTCATTATCGGGCTGTTCTCCGGTAATATGGGAGAATGGAAAAATTTCTTCATGACAGTGCTTGTTTTATAGGATAATTTTCTTTTTTTATAAATCCTTGTTATATTTGTAATGGAGAACAAAGGGAATGTAATATCCTTAAAAAAAGCAAACCATGAAAGTAAAAGATATAAAAGTCGACAATATGTTTTTTACAGAAAAGAACGGGCATAAATTATTATGTACCATAACTGAATGTCATAACAGCGTACTTCCCGGTGTTTTAAATTTTATAGCAAAATTGGACGATGGCAAAACTCTTATTTCGTTATGTGGCTTGCCTGATAATGATTATCTTCATTTTGATTGTAACAGGAAAGAAGCCAGCCAGCCTGACTTCTCCGCTACCACTCTTCTGCATCCTGAATTTAAGACCTTCCCAAAAATCAGAGAGTGTAGTCTGGAATAAAGGCATACCAAGGATATCTAAAATACTTTTTTCCATTTTCATATTTATTATATTAATAATGTAATCAAGCTTGAAAACGGGGCAAATATAGACATTGTCTTTGATGTAGCAAGTTAATATTCAAATATATAAAAGCTAAGACAGAGCTATACAGAATAGCTGAAATATAGCAAGAAAATAGCTGGAATAATTTACAAGGAAACAAAAACTCCCCTTGTCCGGGAAGGGACAAGAGGAGTGGATAAAGAAATACAGAATAATGATTTCAGAAGAGTTCATAAAGAAACACAAGAAGGAATTTCAAGTCCTTATCTTTCTCTCTTACAAAATAGTTATTCTTTTCTAGTGCAGGAGAAACCCTGTTATCATCCACTAAACCCAGTTCGGTCATTCTAGAGAAATCACATGAGGGATTCTTATTTATACGCCCGGTAAAGAGAGATTTGCCCATTTTCCATTTGTTGTGATAAGTAGCACATACAATGCCTATGAACAGTGAGAAACTCCTGGGAGAAGCAATCCATTCAATGGATATGGTACCCTCAGACTTCTCACCCCTGCCAGTCAACACATAAGTCAACAGTTCTAGAGATGTCTTTTCATGAAAATACTTACCCCGCATTCCATTAAACAATTTACCAATAATCTCATTACTCAGAGGAAGGCAAAAGTGGAATTAGAAAAGACAGGATAAGAAACAGCAACTTCACTGGTTCGCTGTCCATCAGCCACATTTTCTTTAGGAAGGGGAGACATTGTTTCAAAAAGCTGGGTGCAAGAAAACAAGTCATGCTCTTTAAGCACTTCTCCGGCAAATAAATCAGAAGCACCAACGGTCTGCTCTGCCGAAGACTTATGCAACGGCTCAATATTGTTACCTTTTAAGAAGCGTCCGTTATTCTCAGGAACAGATAGCCCGATATGGACTGTAGTACAATTGTTTATTTTATATATATTCCCTGCATGCTTCCAACTTTTATGAGAAAGATTATCCAAAATGAATGCCTTGGAAGTCTTAGGATCAACTACCATAAGGGTAAGCAATTTCCTTACCTTTGATAACACAATAAGTGACACCCGCTCCTGCAACTGCACCAACAACAAAACAACTAACTTTCCCCCATATGGCAGAAGAAAGATGTCTACCTGTGGAGGATAACATGGAGGTATATGCATTTCCTACGATACATCCAATTGCGTTTTCCATATAATTATTTTTTGAATTAATAAAAAATGGTACCCTATTTCCCGAGAACCGCCCAAATATAAGGAAAATATAATTACACCATATTATCTACGTACTAAAAAAGTACTTGTTTTGTAAACTATTATTTACAATTAACATCATCTTTATATTTACTCCTAATAAGCTACGTATAAACTTCATTGGAGATATCAATTTCATTATAGAATTTTGCCCTCACATTCACCAGTGAAACTGTCGTCTTTGAAGTTGCATCACTCTTTCCAATCCGCTTAACCTAATCATTAAAAGTAGACATTTCCCAGTATTCTTCTCCTTTTTATTATATTTATGAACAGAGACTGCTTCACTGCCAATATTAGCTAACACTATTTCCAGCGCAACAATCTAGTCCAATTCATTATTTGAATTACTTACGCTCTCTATTTCTATTTGGGCCCAAATAGATCAGAGCTTACATTTCGTCAACCTAATACTTCTTGCATTATTTTTCTGCAATCAAAGTCTTTTATTATAACTATTATTTAAATGTATCATTGAAAATAACTATATTTGCGACTAGTTTATTAGGACAGATATGAACCAACTTTAAGAACAACGCACATAAGTATCTGATAATCAAACATACATGCAAATTTACATGATTTGTCGGAAACTACCTAATATTTGCGTAGATATTCTCAGAAGGGGTATAAGAGCACTTCTAATCTATACAAAGTATCATATTCAGTCCAAAAGGACGGATTTGAAGCACCAAATGAAAGAACCGATTCAAAAAATGAGGTGATGACAAGAGAAGTCTTTATCAATAAAATTGTAAAACTAATTTCAATACTCATCAGTTAAAAAGTGAGAGGCTGACTAATAGTTATTTGATAGTACACATAAACCAAAAGCAGGTTAAATTGCCGACAGGAGTAAAAGTATGTCCCGAACATTGAGATAAAAAAAATGCCGAAGAAAAAGAAATATCTATCTTTTCTTCGGCATAAGTCCAACAGGTAAAAGAATCTTTATTCAAGATCCCTTACGCAACGCACGTATCCTTTTTTGTCATTGACAAGCCTGTCTTTATCGCCTCCCCACTGCGTGTCCACAGTCGTGACGAATCTGAGATAACCATCAAAATACATCTG
>ERZ773150.2725-NODE-2725-length-12811-cov-4.959156_pt1 | contig 12811 bp, 9 predicted proteins | sample MGYA00580845_ERZ773150 | MGnify/ENA primary metagenome ERZ773150 (study PRJEB29015, sample SAMEA2737848) | human gut metagenome | biome: human gut; feature: human-associated habitat; material: faeces | place: China | collected 2012 ...
TGGCCGCGGCACGGTCATCTCCATCATCATGGTCATGTTCGCCCTGCCGCAGATCTTGCTCATCGGCAGCGGCATCGTCGACAAGACCTCGTTCTCCGTCCCGTCCATCACGGAAAAGAAATCGGGTCACGGTAAGGTCTCCGTCAACGGCATGGTGCGCGGCAGCATCAATGGTACGGTGCATGGCATCATGCACGCCACGGTCGAGGGCGACATCGACCTGAATCTGATCTCCGGATCTGCAAATGAGGAGCAAGACGATGAAGAAGACTAATCATTTCTATCGCTTCTGCGCGCTTGCACTCTCGTGCCTGCTGCTCATCTCGCTTCTCCCTGTCACGCAGGTCTTGGCAGAGGGGGACGGCGCCATCCATATCAAGAGCGCAGAAGACTTACGATCTCTCGCGCATTCCTGCACGCTCGACTCCTGGTCGCGCGGTAAAACCGTTGTGCTTGACAACGATATCGAGCTGACCGACGATGACGAGCTCCCCATCCCGACGTTCGGCGGCACGTTCAACGGCAACGGCCACACCATCAGCGGCCTTTCCATCACGCAGAGCGTCTCCCCCGCCGGTCTTTTCGGCGTGCTGCAAAAGGACGCCGTCATCAAAAACCTGAATGTTGAGGGCACGGTCACACCGTCCGGCGACAGCGAAAATATCGGCGGCATCGTGGGTGAAAACCACGGCACGATCGAAAGCTGCACATTCAACGGAAGTGTTTCCGGCAAACGCAGCGTCGGCGGCATCGTGGGCCGCAACCTCGCCACGGGCATCGTGCGCGCGTGCGACGCCTCGGGCGCGATCTTCGGCCAGAGCATGACCGGCGGCATCGTGGGCGAGAACCTCGGTTCCATCGTCTCCTGCCGCAGCCGCGCCTATGTAAACATCGAGAGCACCGACCCCTCCATCGACCTGAGCAATTTGAACCTCGAATTCTCGCTCGACCTCGCCAAGCTCTCCCGCGCCGACACGCTCAACACCGCCACCGACACCGGCGGTATTGCAGGCTATTCCTCCGGCGCGATCGCGTCGAGCACAAACTACGCCGCCGTCGGTTATCAGCACATCGGCTACAATATTGGCGGCGTGGTCGGCCGCAGCAGCGGACAAGTGCTCGCGTGCAGCAATGAAGGCGCGATCTGCGGGCGAAAGGACGTCGGCGGCATCGCCGGCCAAATGGAGCCCTATATCCGCATGGAGATCTCCGACGGTCTGCTGCAGCAGCTCAAAACACAACTCAACGAGCTCAGCGGTCTTGTCAACACAGCAACCAACCATGCCGAAGGCGGCTCGAATGAGATTGCCTCGCGCCTGAACAGCATGTCCGGCTATGTGAATAACGCCGCCAACGAGCTGAACAACGTCCGGCTGAACGCCAGTATTGACAGCGTCATCACCGGCGACGGCTCCCATTCCTCCGACACTCTGATCGGCGGCGGCAAGGGCGCAGCCGGCGGCATCGACCACGAGCATTCCGACAGCGGTCACAGCACCACCATCTGGGGCGGCAGTGCCGCAGGCGCGGGCGCGAGCCACGAGGGCAATGCCTCGGGCACCGTCACCGGCTCGACTCAGATTGTCGCTGCACCGGATCTTGGCGGGCTGACCTCGTCGATCAACGGCCTGAGCAGTCAGGTCACGATGCTCAACAACGCCGCCAGCGGCACGGTCGGCACATTGGCAAATGATATTCGTTCGATCAACAACAAGTTCAACGAGCTGACAGGAACGCTGTTTTCCGCCATTTCCTCGCTCAGCGGCGGCACGGGCGATATCATTGTCGACACCTCCGATGTCGACATCGATTCCGTCACGTTCGGTAAAGTCTCTTCCTGCCGCAACAGCGGCGCGGTGTACGGCGATGTGAATACCGGCGGCATCACAGGCTCCATGACCATTGAATACACGCTCGACCCCGAGGACGATGTCACGGGCCATCTTTCGAACATCTACCGCAAGCAGTATGAGTACCGCTCCATCATCCAGAAGTGCGTCAACACCGGCGATGTGGCCGGTAAGCGCAGCTATGTCGGCGGCATCGTCGGCCGCATGGACCTCGGCTATCTGACCGCATGCGAAACGTCCTCCTGCTCTATCACGAACGAAAACGGCAGCTACACCGGCGGCATCGCCGGTCTCACCGGCGCAACGGTGCACGGCAGCTTTTCCAAGTGCACGCTCAGCGGCAAGAAGTATGTCGGCGGCATCGTCGGCTCCGGCGTACAGGAAAATGTCGACGGAAGCGGCAGCAGCGTGAGCTGGAACTACTCGCTCGTCGATATCACCGACTGCCAGCAGTACCAGGGTGCGATCTCCGGCAGCGACACGGGCACATTTGAGCATAACTACTATGTCTCCGACGATCTCCCCGGCATCAACCGTCAGGGCTACGCCGGACGGGCCGAGCCCATCAGCTATGCAGAGCTTCTCACGCTGCCCGATCTCCCCGAGAGCATGAAGTCCTTCACGCTCACCTTCGTCGCCGACGACAAGACGGTGCTTAGCCACACTTTCAACTACGGCGACTCCATCGACGAAAGCGACATCCCCGAGCCGCCCGCCAAGAGCGGCTGTCACGTCCACTGGGACCGCACCGACCTCACGAATCTGCACTTTGACACCGTCGTCACCGCTGTTTACGAGGCCTACACCCCCGGCCTTGCCTCTGAACAGACGCGAGAGAGCGGACAGGCTGTCATCTTGGTCGAGGGCAACTACAACGACGGCGACGCCATCACCGTGACCGCCCAGCCGCCCACGCCCGCGGCGTTCGACGTGCAGTCCGGCACTGTGCTCGACCGCATGAAGGGCTACTTCTCCTGCCTCAGCCGCGGCGAAATGCCTTCGATGGTTGCCAACGCCGAAGTGCTCGAGCAGTGGCGCATCGAGCTTGCCGACGACGGGCAGGACACGCACACCATGCGCTATCTCCCGCCCGACGGGCAGAAGGAGCTGCGCATCTACACCCGTGAAAACGGCGGCAGCTGGCAGGAGGCCGACTGCGGCACGATGGGCAGCTACCTCACCTTCTCCACGAGCGGCGACAGCGTTGAGTTTGCCGCCGTGCGGACGCTCGACGTCTGGGGCATCTGGCTCGGCGCGCTCGCCGTGCTGGCTGTTCTGATCCTTATCATCGTTCTGCCCGTCCACCGCCACAAGCGCAAAGCGCGCAGACGCGCCGAAGCGCTGGCGCGCAGCGCGAGCGCCGTCTCGCAGGCCGAGCAGATCGTCCGCGGCGAGGACGCCAATGCATCCACAGCAGACGAAGCCCCTGCCAAGACGGGTGCCCCCGCGTCTACAGCGGTCGAAGATGCCACTCAGGCGGATGCGCCTGTGTCCGCTGAATCTACGGCAGTCCCCGCCGCCGTGGCAGTAGCAGCGACCGCTGCGCCGGTCGTCACCGCCGCGGTCGAGGGCGCAGAAAGCGTTCCCACTTCCGAACCCGCTCCCGCAGCCGATCCCGACTCCATCGAGGCGCGCCTTGCGCGCGCGGAAGAGGAACTTCGGCTTCTTCGCGAGGAGCGCGAGGCACGCGAAAACGTGCTCACGCAGCCCGCAGTACCGCCCGCGCCGAAAAAGCGCAGGCACCGCCGCTTCCTCCCTATTCTCATCACGATTTTAGTCTTGCTCGGCGCGGCTGCGGCGTTCTTCCTCCACTCCGACTTTAAGAAGGACCTCGAAGCCTACCGCCTTGTCGAGGCGCGTGTCAAAGAGGACCCGATGACCATGGACGTCACGGTCGACGCCTCCTATGGCAAAATCAGCCTGAGCGCGGATGCCTCCGTCGCCCGCACGAAGAAGGACGGCGCTCCCATCACCTGCATCGACCGCGACGGCGCGGCGCTCTACTACGCAGACGGCGCGATCTACCTTGAAAACGGCAAGTCCTACGCTGTCGGCGGCGCATTCCCAAATTACGCCGAGCTCATGGATGAGACCGCCGAGCTCTGCCGCACGCTCACGGTGACGAAATCCGTTGACGGGCAGGAAAAGCGCTACACCCTCACCGCCGAGGGCGACGACGCGAGCACACTGCTGCGTCTTCTCACCTCGGACGAGATCGCGAACGCCGCATCGCTTTCCGCGATCCGCGTGGATCTCACCGCCGAGAGCGGTGAGCTGATGGACGTAAGCTTCACGGCGGAAAACTCCGAAGATCTTCGCGTGGAGGCCGCCGCGCACTTCACCGACGCGCTCGCGCCGGTGATCCCCGATGATGTGCTCACCGCCATCCATTCGGGCAGCAATGACGACGCTTCCACGCTGACGGACAACGCGCTCCGTCTGCTGGGTGCCTGGGGCGAGCTGACCGCGGACGATCTGTCCGCCGACATTGCTCTTTCCGCCGACTGCGGCCCGATCGTGCTGAACAGCACGCTCCAGTATGACCGCAGCAGCATCGACGGTCAGAGCTACGGCAGCATCCAAAAAAACGCCCTCGCCGTCTACTTCTCCGGCAGCAAGATCTGCGACGCGGACGGCAACAGTATCGACACCGCGAGCCAGCAGCTCGTCGATGCCACGTCGCTCATTGACCTCTGCTACCAGTCCATTCTGAACGGCAGCGCAGGCTGCGATAAGGTGAGCGACGGCTATCTCTACGGTCTTTCGCTCGACTCCGACGCGATGAGCGAGCTCGCCGCCGCCATCGCGCCGGATATCAAGGCACAGGATGTGACCTTCTCCTCCGGACGCATTTCCGTCCGCGTGAGCGAGCAGGGCGAGCTCCAGTCCGTCAACATCTCGTGCAGCGGCGCGCTGCACCTCATCCTCTCCGACGCTCCGGTGTCGCTCTCCGCCGTCATCACGCCGGCGGATCGTGCATTCTCGATTCCCCAGCCGGCGCTCAACGCGCTGAAACAATAGAAAAGCGGAGGGAGATTCATACTATGGGAAATCGCATCATCAGCATCAGCCGCCAGTTCGGCAGCGGCGGCCACGAAGTGGCCGTGAAAACAGCGGATCTCCTCGGCATCCGCGTCTATGAGCGCGAGCTGATCCGCCTCGCGTGCGAGTACGGCGAGCTTTCGGAAAAAACGCTCTCCCCCTCGGACGAAAAGGCGACCAACCCCTACCTCTTCCAGACCGTGCACGAGGGCAACCACCATGTGCTGCGCGGCAAACCGACGAGCGAAGTGCTCTTCGCCCTGCAAAGCCACGAGATCCGCCGCATCGCCCGCCACGAGGAGTGTGTGTTCGTGGGGCGCTGCGCAGACTATGTGCTGCGCGGCGAAGACGTAAGGCTTCTCACCGTGTTCGTCGCCGCGCCGGACGAGCACCGCATCCAGCGCAAAATGACGCAGGAAAAGCTCACGCGCGACCAAGCCATCCGCCTGATCCGCAAGATGGACAAGCAGCGCCGCAAGTATTACGAGAGCTACACCCACAAGGCCTGGGGCGCGCCGGAGGGGTATGATCTTTACCTTGACACCGGTGCGCTGTCGACCGCTGACGCGGCGGCGGTCATTGCGGAGCGCTTCCGCAAGCTGTAAAAAAGAAAAGAGCTGTCTCTCGAGAGACGGCTCTTCTTTTTCGCACAAGTGCGAAGTGCTCTGCGGCATACATGCCGCGTGATGCGACCCCCATTTTCTTTCCCGAGAAAGAAAACGGGCGTCGCCCGTCCAAAAGAAAGGCGTTCCCCATTGCAAGCGAGCAGCTCGAAGAGCTGCAATGCTTGCCGAATCGGGTGCCTACCAAGCAGTGTATCTAAACGACTTGACTATCTTCTATCTTCGCTGTCGCTTTGCCTGCAATTCGCTACCCTTACGCAATCTCCGTCTACTTTGGATTTGTGCAGATTTGCTTCTGCCTGCCAAGGCAGCATTGTTGGGGCTTGCCGCGATATGCGCACTTTCGATAGCAGGCGATTACACCGCACCGAAACAAGATTCGAGAGCGGCAGCGGATAATAGAAGTAGACCAAATCGTATAGCAGTTCTAATGCGGCTCCGCCGCGTGCAGGCATTCTCATTCCGGAGGTGCCAAGGTCATTCAAGCCCGAGGCTGCCAATCTAAGCCTTTCTCTTGGGGTTCCAAAGGGGCCATTCTCTTTCGCGAAAGAGAATGGCCCCTTTGACTCGTGCAGCGCCTTCGGCGCTGCGATCCCCGCGGCACAAGTGCCGCAAAGTGCTTTGCATTTATGCAAAATAGATGGTAATAGGACAAATCTCTGCTTTTGTCCCCACGCGCATGTTGGGTCCGAACAGGCCGACGCCGGAGGTGACGATGTTGTGCATCTTTCCCTTTTGGAGATACCCGCAGGCATTTTCCCACATCAGCTTGATGGTGAGATTTCCCGGGAACATCTGTCCATCGTGCGTGTGGCCGCAGAGGTCTATGTCGACGCCCGCATCCGCGAGCTCCTGTAGCTCCTTGGGCTGGTGGTCGAGGACGATGATGGGCTTATCCTTGTCCAGACCTGCCGTGATCTCATCGGGCGTCTTGCGCGTCTCGATGCCGCGGCCCGGGCGGTGCGCGTCGGGGCGGCCATAAAGGTAGAACTTTCCGTCGATGAGCATGCCCTCGTCACGCAGGAGCGTGATGTTCGCGTCCTTCAAGAATTCGTCCATGCGCGGGTCGCTCTCCTTCTTCTCGCTCTGGCGGAAGGTGAAGCCTGCGAGCACCGGCTCTTCGATGTCGTGGTTGCCGTAGCAGGCGTAAACGCCGTATTTCGACCGGATGCTGCGCAGCGTGGCAGCGATGGTCTCAGGGGCTTCCACCGCCTCCCACTCGTTATCGAAGATGTCTCCCGCGATGACGACGAGGTCGGCGTCCTGTTCGTTGATCCTGTCTACCATCTGCTGCATCTGCTTTTCGCCGATGTTGTAGCCAAGGTGCAGGTCGGCCACGAGCACAACCTTCATCTCGTCCATGCCCTCAACAGTCTTATCGACCGTCACGTCATACGGCGTCACGTGGATGATGCGCGCGTTGACGACGCCCCAGATGGATGCGATCAAAATGACCAGCGCGCACACACAGCCCGCGATGCGGTGCATCTGTGTCGTGACGAAAATGTGCTTGAACGGCAACACGTACCCCAGCAGCAGCCGCAGCAGGTCCGCCGCGATGACCGCGAGCAGCACATACAGCAGTACGCCGAGCCAGTAGTTGCCGATGAGCTTCATCACGCGCCGCGCCCGCCCCTCCGGCAGGAAAAACGCGATGACGATGGAGCAGGCCAGAAACGCCTGCACAGCCACGGGCAGCGCCCAGTGGCGCGCTGTGCGGAAAAAAGGGAACCAGGCTTTCACCCAGCCCATCACGCGGCGCAGTAAATAGTAATTCGCCAGCAGGTACACCGGCGCAAGCAGAATCGCGATCATGTCAACGCGGGAGCATCGCTCCCCTCGCTTCCTTTCGAATCAAAAATCTTCGGTCATCATAGCACGTTTTTCTATCCATTGCAACGCATCCCCGCGGTTGACATTCCGCATGCGGCATGATACCTTTAGAGTCGAAAAATAACATGGATCAAGGAGGACGATCCGATGAAAATGCTCGAAACCATCCACATTCTCCCCGTGCGCGCGGAGAGCGCTGCGCCCGCGCCGCTGCGCGGCAAAAAGCTCGACCAGCGCGCCGTGCTGCAAGTCGTCCGCAAGGTCGACTGGAAAAAGGCCGGCCTCATCGCCGGCGGCGTGACTGTCGTGTGCGCCGCAGCCGGCACAGCGAGCCGGTACAAATTCTATCAGGGCATCGTCGCGCGCGAGCTCAAAAAGCAGCTCGCCCCGCTGAACGACAAGCTTGACGCCCTGCAGGCTGAAAACCGCATGCTGCGCGCGGAGCTTGAAAAGAAGAACGCCCCCTCCGAGGAACAGAACTGAACCAAAATTGCCCGAACAAATTCCAGTTCGGGCGATTTTTTTGCTCTCCGCTGGCGCTTTCCCCCTCCGCATGGTAAAATGGGCAAAATCAGGACTGTTTTCCGCAAAAAGTCTTCATTGCTACCCACGGTTGCGCAATTGTCTACTGCAATACATGGCATTTTGCGCACACTAACGCTATGCTTTTTGCGAAAGGAGGAACCATGGCACTACCTGAAAAACTCTACACACTGCGCAAAAAGAGCGGTCTTTCGCAGGAGCAGCTCGCGGAGGCGCTGAACGTCTCGCGTCAGGCCATCTCTAAATGGGAGGGCGGCAGCGCGATGCCTGAGAGCGACAAGCTCCTCGCGCTGAGCAATTACTTCGGCGTCTCGCTCGACTACCTTCTAAAAGACGGTGCGCCGAATGCCGCGCCCGCCGAAGCGCAGGAGGAGCACCGGACGATGCGGCTTTTGAGCCTCATTCTCTGCTTCGGCGGCGCGGCCGCGCTGATCGTCTATGGCGTTTTGTCGATCCTTGTCCCGTCCGTTCCCGCGCAGATCAGCGGATCGTCGATGATCCGCATCGACGGCAGTGGCATTTTTCTGCTGCTCTGCGTCGCGGCCATCGCCGCGGGCGCGGCGCTGCTGCTCAAAAGCACGAAACACAAATAAGGAGGTCTCTCCATGAAAGCTCTGTCCTGTACCTTCGCCGCGCTGGCGATCCTGCTCTCCGATGTGATGTGCGCCACCGTCGCATTCAACTACTGCGACATGCTCTGGGGCATCCGCTATGCTTCTTACAGCGCACCGGCGAGCACCGCGTTTCTGCTCGTCATCCCCTACGCCGCCGCCATCGCGGTCTGCACCGCGCTCGCGGTCATCTTTTGGCGAAAAAGCGCAAAATGCTGAAAAAGAACCACCGTATGGCGAGCCATACGGTGGTTTCTCCTTTACTTTCTCACAAACAGGATGCCGAGCGTGTTCGGGCCGCAGTGGCACGAGACGGTGCAGCCCGCCTGCGTCTCTTCGACGGTCTCAAACGATCCGTACTGTGCCGCTTCCTCCTTCGCCGCGGCCACGACGTTCGCGTCCGCCGCCGCGTGAGTGATGAACGCGAGCTCCGGCGCGATGTCCTCGCGCCCGTCAAGGCGCTCTTTTACATACTGGCGGATGCACTTTTCAAACGAGCCGCGGTACTTCTTGCACACGGCCATCTTGCCGTTTCGCACCTCGATGCAGGGCTTCAGGTGCAGAAGATTCGCGCCCAGCGCGGCCACAGCCGAGCAGCGGCCGCCCTTTCGCATGTAGTCGAGGCGCTCGATCAAAAAGCTCGCCTCGACCTTCGGCGCGAGCGCGCGCACGCGCTCGGCGATCTCCGCGCCGGAAAGGCCCTGCTCGGCGAGCTTCGCCGCCGCGACGACCAGAAGGCCCTGGCCGGTGCTCAGATTCTCCGAATCGACCACAAAGACGTTCTCGTACTCCTGCGCCGCGGCGCAGGCATTCTGATAGCAGCAGGAGAAATTCGCGCCGATGGTGATCTGCACCACCGCGTCATACTCGTTCGCGTAGCGCGCGAACATCTCGCCGTACTCGTACTGGCTGACCGCCGACGTGCTGCAAAGGTCTCCGCCGCCGTCCACGTGGGCAAAAATGTCGGCGGGCGTAATGTCCACACCATCGTGGAAGTCCTTGCCGTCCTTGATGACGCACAGCGGCGTGACGGCAATATCATAGCGCTCGAGCAGCGCGGGCGACAGGTCGCACGTGCTGTCGGAAATAATCTTCACTCGCATCGTTCGTTTCTTCCTTCCTGAAAGATAAAAACCTCATCTACGGGCATCCCCGCCGGAACTTACAACATCAGATTTTATATTTTTACCGCAAGCAGATGAACTCTTTCTCAACGCAACATCAACTTCTGTTGATATTTCTCCCACCCGTTCCGCAAAAAAAGGCCCCCGAAGGTTTTCTTCGGGGGCTCTCCTGTTTGCTTTTATCGCTTACTTGCTCAGGCAGCGATAGAGGAGAGTGACGATCTGACCGCGCGTGCAGTCGCCCGCGGGGTCGAAAGTCGTCGCGCTCGCACCGGTGGTCACGCCGTTTTCCACGGCCCACAGGACGGCGTTTGCGTAGTAGGCGTCCGCCTTGACATCGGTGAACGGATTCTCTGCCTTGCTCTCAGGATTGTTCTGCATGCGGTACAGGAACGTCACGATCTGGCTGCGCGAGCAGGTCGCGTCGGGCGCGAACAGCGTGTCGCTCATGCCGGAGGTGATCTTGTTCTCGACGGCCCACAGGACGGCCTTATCGTAGTAGCTGTCCGCCTTCACGTCGGTGAAGGTCATCTCGCTTGCGGTCGGCTCGGGGCTGCCGGCGGCGCGCCACAGGAACGTGACGGCCTGCGCGCGGGTGCAGGAGTCGTTGGGGGCGAAGGTCGTCTCGGTCTTACCGGAGGTGACCTTCTTATCCGCGGCCCAGTTCACAGCGTCCACATAGTAGGCGCCTTCCTTGACATCGGTGAACACGCTCGGCTGGAGCGCTTCATCCTTCGTGATGTACTCGACGAGCTCAACGCCCAGCTTGTGGGCCTTTTCAGCCATGGTCTTGCCGTTCTCGGTGGCAAGGGCGCGGGCATCATCCGCCTTGGCGAGCTGGTCGGTCGTGACGAAGTCCTTGTAGAGCTCCTGCTGGAGGGCGGCGAGTTTATCGGCGACGTAGGCCTTGGCCTCGGCCTTCAGGGGCTTGCCGGTGATCTTGTCGGCGTTGGCGATGTAACCGCCGAGACCCTCAAACGTGAAGTAATAGGAATCCTTCCAGTTGCTCGGATACGCCTTGAAGCCGGAAACGCGCTGCCAGTTGCCCTCGGCATCCTGCGCCCAGCTCGTGCCGTAGGTGCAGAAGGTGTCGGGCTTTTCAGTCGTAAACTTCGCGGACGCGGTGCTGACCTGATAGCCGGAGTACATGCTGTCAATCAGCATGGGATAGTACGGGACAAACACGTTGTAGGACATGTTGCCGACGCCGACCCAGCCCACGGTCGCGGTCTCGACCGGACGATCCTTGAAGAGCTGGAAGATCTAGATCTCCTGGTTGCTGGCCTTGCCGATGGAGGAGAGCTTGTAGTAGCCGAACACATCGTCCTTGTCGAGCTTGCGGTCGGCCTTGATGTTGGTGTAGAGCGCGACAAGCTTGTCGCTTGCGTCAAGGTTGGAGATGGTGAACTTCGTGTTGTCGGTCACGAGCGCGTCGCTGTCATATTTGTAAGCCACGTTCAGGTAGTTGAGGCCGTCGATCATGCGCTGGTCCATCTTCTCGCTGATGCGGGCATAGGACGCACGGAAGTCGATGATGTTCTTTGCCTCGTCGCCGACGAACGTGCCGGCCTTCTTCGCCACCGCGATCAGGTCCTTGGAGGCGATGACGTTCTCATCGTCCAGATCGACGCGGCCGATGACGGCCATGTTGGGCTCAAGGAAGATCATGTTGTCGTTGAGCTTGATGGCGACATACTGCGTGCCGCTGCAATTTTCAACGTACCAGACCTCGTCCTTGTCGCAGACGAACACGCCGGAGGCGGCCACGCAGCCGTAATTCTCGTAGATGTCGAGCAGCAGCTTCACACCCTCGCGCGCGGAGGAGGCCTCGGCCAGGATGATGGTCGGGATGTCGGTCTCTTCAATGCCGATGCGCTCGCTCTTGTTCGCTTCCGCCCATTCGGCGTCGCGGTACGGGTCGGCTTCCGTCACCTTTTTGTTGCCGTAGAGCGTTTCGGTCGCGGAGACGGACACGCCCTTTTCGTTCGTGCCGAACTCGGTGTAGGAGTAGTGGTCGGCCTTTTCGCCGCACTCGGGGCAGATGCCGTCATAGTAGATATCGTTCGTAAAATAGGTGAAACGGTAGCTGTCGTGGGTGAAATCCCACTCGAACGGTCCGTATTCCGGGCAGCCGACGTAGTGGTCGCCCTGCTTCCACTTGCCGCTCTCGCTGATGAACCAGAGCTTGTTGTAGTCAGAGCCGTAGTCCTCCGTGCGGGCGACGAAGGGCGTGCCCTCTTCGACGAGGTCGCCGCCGACGTAGATCGTCGTGCAGGCGGAGGCGCTGATGGTCGTCGCGGCGAAGGCCGCGGCCGTCACCAGACAGGTACAGAGAAACTTTTTGAGTACGTTTCCTTTCATGTGTTGTTTCCTCCTAAAATTTTCAGTGTTCGAACGAATACCGCTTTGTCTGCAAAATTGATGTATTCCCCCATTCACTTTATCGCGCTACCGTAATATAGCGCTTTATTTTGCGTTCCGCAAGAGGCAGATCTGCAAAAACACCGCTTCACTCTCTTATTTCGTCACACTTGCACAAAGCAAGCCGCATTATTCGACGCGATTTATTGTAATATAGCATAGCATCTGTTATTCCGCTACCATCAAAAGGGCGAAAGCCATTGCACATTTTTGCTCAAATCGTCCACCGGTGACGAACAGCAAAAGCTCCGCAACAGAAGTTGCGGAGCTTTTGCATATCCCCCGCCGCCGTGTAGGCGACCAAGTTGTCGCTCGCGGCGTAATCCATGCCCCCCTCGCGGCAGTGGTCGATGGCGAGCATCCGCCGGTCGGCCACAAAATCGCACTCGTAGCGCTCCATGTGAAAGTCGTTGAACGCGAGCATCACGCCCGAAAAGATCTCATAGGTGGTCATCGTGCCGTTGCCGGTCTCGTTTCGAAACTGCCAGGCCGCGCAGCCGTCGCTCTGCGCCAGCAAAATAGCGCCCTGATGCTCCAATAATTTCTCTGCGGTCATCTCTTCCGCTCCTGTCTTTTCAGATTAGTCATCTCTAACTGTCTGGCAGTATACAACAGCTTTTGCCGCTTGTCTTTCCCCATCGGGCGAAATTGTTCCGTTTGGACACCAATTTTGCCGCCGTGGGTCAAAAAAGAGGGCGGGTAAGGCCCCCTGCTGGTAAGACAGTAAAACTCAAATTTCTTGGAACAGGCATGATCTCGGTCAT
>ERZ773150.2737-NODE-2737-length-12763-cov-26.431067_pt1 | contig 12763 bp, 9 predicted proteins | sample MGYA00580845_ERZ773150 | MGnify/ENA primary metagenome ERZ773150 (study PRJEB29015, sample SAMEA2737848) | human gut metagenome | biome: human gut; feature: human-associated habitat; material: faeces | place: China | collected 2012 ...
AATCCTATTGAAAAGCTCTGGTCGAAGGTGAAGGCTTTCCTTCGTAAATTCAAGGGAGAACGCTGAATGCTCTTCCAAATGCGATTCAGAATGCTTTCCACGCTGTTACTGTCTCTGATTGTTCCGGCTGGTTCCGCTTCTGCTAGCACAAAGTCCCGGAATGGTCAAGACCATTCCCCACAGGTTGGTTTATAATGTGTGACGGACATAAAACATGCATCCCACCCGTAGGGGCGCACAATGTGCGCACGTTACCTTGCGGAGGATGATGGGGTGAAATAGAGGGCAAGGCCCGTCCGGGACGATGCGAGCATCGTCCCCTGCAAATGATTTGCAGAGTTTATCACCATCGGCAAGGTTTCTCCACGGCACGATGGAAACATCACGCCCGGACCAGAGCGACCGAGACATCATTGACGTTGGTGCCGGTGGGGCCGGTGATGATCAGGCCATTGCATTTTTGCAGGGCATGGTAGGCATCGTTATCAGCCAGCGTGGCAAAGATATCGCAGCCCTGGGCTTTCAGAGCAGCCTGGGTGGTGCTGTCCACAAAGCCGCCAGCGGCATCGGTGGGGCCGTCGGTGCCATCAGAGCCAACGGAGAACACCGCGCAGCCATCCAGCCCGGCGATACCGGGAGCGGCGGCAAGGGCGAGCTCCTGATTGCGGCCGCCTTTACCGTGGCCGGTCAGATGCACCACTGTTTCGCCACCTGCAATCAGGGCAATACGGCGGCCCGCGGTGCGCTGGTAGCGCACCATGTTGGCCAGGAACACACCGGCTTCCCGGGCTTCGCAGCTCAGGCAGTCGGTCAAAATCAGCGGCTCATAGCCAAGGGTGCGGGCGGTGGCAGCGGCGGCGGCGCACAGCTGGCGCACGCTGCCGGTAATCTGGGTTTCTACGTTGTCCAGCGCTTTGGGCGTTTCCTGCTCCAGCAGGGCCAGCATCTGCTCCGTCATGGGCAGGTGGTATTTCTGCACGATCTCCTTGGCCTGCGCACAGGTAGAACTATCCGGGTAAGCGGGGCCGGAGGCAATCATATCCAGCGGATCGCCAAGAATATCCGAAAGCACGATGGAAACCACATGGGCCGGGGCACACAGCTGGGCAAAACGGCCGCCCTTTACGCCGGAAAAGCGCTTGCGGAGGGTGTTGATCTCTACAATATCCGCCCCGCAGACCAGCAGGTTGTGGGTGAGTTCTTCCAGATCCGCGGCGGGGATGAGCGGCTTTTCAAACAAAGCGGAACCGCCGCCGGAAAGCAGGAACAGCACGGTGTCCTGTGCGGTCAGCCCGCTGACGAGGTCCAGCGCCTGCTGGGTGGCGGTAAAGCTGTTCTCGTCCGGGATGGGGTGCCCGGCTTCCCGGATGGTAAAGTTGGCGATGGGGCCTTTGCTGTGGTCGTACTTGGTAATGACAATACCGGTATCAATGCGGGAACCCAGAATGCGGCTGGCGGCGTTGGCCATCTGCCAGGCACCCTTGCCGGCGGCAACCAGCACAACGCGCCCGGAACCGAAATCGCGTCCTTCCAGCGCTTTGCGGACGGCCTCGTCCGGCTGGGCGGCGGTGATGGCGGCCTGAATGATGGCGTCAGCGTCTTGGCGGAGTTTAGACATAGGGATCACACTCTTTTCTGTTTTGTTTGTTGGTTCTTTAATTTCTGTTATAACATGTAAATCAATCATTCAGCAATCGGCAGAACGTACAGAATTGGCGGCAAAATTTTGGCGGCACGGGGATGCCCGCACCGCCAAAAAAACAGAATTTTGAGGTTTTACAGGTCGCGGCCCAGCTTGATGCCAGTCAGGTGCTCGTAATACTGGGCAATGGCGCTGTGGTCCGCCTGGCCCTTGCCATTGCTGTGCAGCCACTGCAAAATTTCCTGCACTTCGGCGGTCATCGGCACCGGGGCACCCACGGTGTGGGCGCAGTCCAGGGCGTTGTTCAGGTCCTTGATGTGCAGGTCAACCTTAAAGCCGGGCTTATCGTTGCCCTCAATCATCATGGGAGCCTTGGCGTTCATGACGGTGGAACCAGCCAGGCCGCCCTTGATGGCCTGGAACACCAGGTCGGGGTCAACACCGGCTTTCTGGGCCAGGGTCAGGGCTTCGGCCACAGCCTGGATGTTGGCCGCCACGATGATCTGGTTGGCCAGCTTGGTGGTGTTGCCTGCGCCGATGCCGCCGCACAGCACGGCGGAAGAACCCATGGCCAGCAGAACCGGTTTGAAGGTGTTGAAGACCTCTTCTTCGCCGCCGACCATGAAGGAAAGGGTGCCGTCAATCGCCTTGGGTTCGCCGCCGGAAACGGGGGCGTCCAGCATCTGGATGCCGTGGGAGGCAAGCTCGGCGGCGATCTCCTTGCTGGCGATGGGGTTCAGGGAGGTCATATCAATAAAGGTGGAGCCGGGCTGCATGTGGGCGGCAACGCCGTTTGCACCCAGCATGACCTGTTTGACCTGCGGGGCGTTGGGCAGCATGGTCAGCACAAGGTCACAGGTGGAGCCGATGGTGGGCTGGTCGGCTACTTTGGCGCCGCAGGCTTCCAGTTCCGCTGCGGCGGCGGGGGAGTGGCTGTCCACCGTAATGTCATAGCCGGCTTTGAGCAGGTTTTTGGCCATGGGGCGGCCCATGATGCCAAGACCGATAAAACCAATTTTCATGCGATCACACGACCCTTTCTTTGTAAGGTGTATCTGAAAACAAAGAAATAGACTAAGGCAATACCGCATAATTCTAAGTGCCGATACGGCGAGCGAGGTGCGGCAGATGCCAAGCCAAAAGCGCAGATAATACTGGATGTCTTATCGAGCATTTTGGCAACGCAGATGCCGTGCCGCAGCTGCCGGAGCGGTGCTTAAGCCGCAAGGCGGGAATTGTGCGGTGTTGCCCTAAATTTTCGACTTTTTAGATACACCCCAGGAAAACATGGGATACCCTGCCGGAACAAAAGCGGCGGGCAAGATAAAAACAATTTTATTATAGTAATAGATTATACAAATTGCAAGAAGAACTTTTGTAAAACACATAAAAATATAGGTAAAAAGGCAGAAAAATAAGGGAGACTGCGTTGCACAAGGGCAAAACGTGTGATAGAATAATAGAAATATCTCCGGTTAATACGGATGCGCTGCGGGGGCCAACCCGCACAAGGGAAAGTGAAGGAAAGAGCTATGGAACGCCGCCCAATCAAAACGATCCGCAATCAGGTGTATCAGATCCTGAAGGATGATATCTGCGAAGGAAGATTTGCTCCCGGCCAGTGGCTGCAGGAAAACGAGCTGGCAGAGCGCCTGTGCGTGAGCCGCAGCCCCATCCGGGAAGCACTGCGCCAGCTGGCTTCGGACGGGCTGGTGGTGGAGATCCCCAACAAGGGTGTGTTTGTAAAAGAGTTTACCGCGCGGGACATTGAGGAAATTTTTGACCTGCGCGTTCTGCTGGAAGATTACGCCATCAGCAAGCTGCAGCACCACCTGACCACGGCGGATATGCAGCAGCTGATCGACTGCCTGAACGAGATGGAGCGGCTGCACGCCCAAAAGAACCTGCGTGCCTACACGGATATGGATTCTAAGCTGCACGGGCTGCTGATTGAACTGTGCGGCAACAGCCTTTTGGAATCCATGTATGCAAGGATCCATTCGCTGAACCAGCAGTTCCGTATTTATTCGCTGACAAGTACCCAGCGCTTTAATGAATCGATGGAAGAGCACCGCGATATTGTGCACTGCCTGCTGACCAACAATGCGGACGAGGCAAGGGCCATCAACAAGCGCCATTTGCAGCTGGCGAAAGATAAAATTATCCAGCATTTTTCTGAGCAGGAAGCCCTGAAACAGGCAGCGGACGCACAGCCCAAAACAACCGCCGAAGCGGACAAAAAAGCAAAATAACAAAATAACATGTGCCCCCGGCAGCTTTGCATTGCTGCAGGGGGCACTGCTGTTATGGAAGATAAAATCAGGAACTGAGCTGTTCTTTGTGGTATTGCAGGGTGTACAGCTGATAGTACCGCCCATGACGGGCCAGCAGCTCCTGGTGGCTGCCCTGCTCCAGAATTTTGCCGTGGGACAGCACGATGATGTTGTCCGCGTGCTGGATGGTGGAAAGGCGGTGGGCAACGATCAGCATGGTGCCGACGGTGCGCATTTTTTCCAGAGAATCCTGAATCAAAAGCTCGGTTTCGGTATCAATGTTGGCGGTTGCTTCGTCCAGAATCATCACGCTGGGCTTGTGGATGATCGTGCGGGCAAAGCTGAGCAGCTGGCGCTGACCGGCGGAGAAGTTGTTGCCGCGCTCGCGCACTTCCTCATCCAGGCCGTGGTCCAGCTTGTTGATGAAGTGGTCAGCGTTGACATAGCGGCAGACCTGCATGATCTCTTCGTCCGAGATGTTATCCTCCCGCAGGACAATGTTGCTGCGGATGGTGCCGGAAAAGAGGAAAACATCCTGCAGCATTTGTCCAAAATGGCGGCGGAGGGAAGAAATTTTGATTTTGCGGATGTCGATGCCGTCAATCAGAATTTCGCCCTTCTGGAACTCGTAATTGCGGCAGATGAGGGACAGGATGGTGCTTTTGCCGGAGCCGGTGGAACCGACAAAAGCCACGGTTTCCCGCGGGGAAACATGGAACGAAACGCCCTGCAGCACCCATTCGCCGGGAATATAGCTGAACCAGACATCGCGGAACTCAATTTCGCCTTTTACATCGGTCAGCTCAATGGCGTCGGGGGCATCCACCAGCTTGGGCTGAATGTCCATAATAGAAAAGACTTTTTCCGACGAGGCCAGCGCGGATTGCAGCCAGTTGAACTGTTCGGCCAGGTTCTGGATGGGGGTAAAGAACTTGGAAATGTACATGTAGAAGGTGACGATGGTGCCGCCGGTGATGGTCTGCCCCAGGAAAGAAACGTTGTTCAGGTGGCCCATGCCGCCCAGGTAGAACAGGCACAAAATAGAGCTGATGTACAGCATGTAGACCAGCGGGCGGAATACGCCGAACACAAAAATCTGTTCCTGCGTGACCTTGGAAAGGGTCTGGCTTTTTTGGTAGAACTCCGCCATCTTTTCGTCCTCGCGGCCAAAAATCTGGGTGACCTTGATACCGGAAAGGTTCTCCGAAAGATAGGTGTTGATGTCAGTGGTGGCATCCTTGACCTTACGGTAGGCCCGGCGGGAAAACTTGCGGAAGATGACAGTGAAGATGACGATGAAGGGAACAAAACAGAGCACCATCAGGGTCAGCGCATAGTTCAGGCAGAGCATGGCCACCAGAATGCCCAAAATGACGAACGCATTTTTGATCAGGTTCACCAAAAGGTTGGTGAACATCATAGAAATGGCGTTGGTATCGTTGGTAACGCGGGTAACAAGCTTGCCAACCGGGATCTCGTTGAGCTGCTCGTGGGAGAGGGACTCAATGTGGGTGAACAGATCCTCGCGCAGATCGGAGATGATGCGCTGGCCGACCCGCTGCAGAATGACCGCCTGAAAATAGGTGCTTGCCATCGAGAACACCAGAACCCCCGCATAGACCGCGACCGAAGCGAACAGGCGGCTGAGGGCAAAATCGGCGGCGACAAGTTCTTCGATTGCACCGACGATTAGGGGAGAGATAATGTCGTAAGCGATGGAGAAGAGCATCAGGAAGAGAACCAGAAGAAACTTGGCCCAGTACGGTTTGGCATAGGCGAACAGGCGGCGCAGAATCTCGCCGTCTGCCATGGTGCGCTCAAAACCCATGGCGGTCTTTTTATCTTTGACCGAAGCGTAAGCAAAAATCAGCAGCGCGGTAACGGCACCGATGACGCCGCCAACCAGCAAAAGCGGGTTTATATTAAGCATTGTCATCACCTCCGGCTTCATCTTCCAGCCGCTGCAGGTCCACCATGCGGCGGTACTTGGGGCAGCTGGTGTACAGCTCATCGTGGGGGCCGACGGCCTCAATCTTGCCATCATCCAGGAAGATGATCTTGTCCAGCCGCTCCACCGTGGAAATGCGGTGGGCAATCAGCAGGGTGGTCTTGTTGGCGCGGCTGGATTTCAGGTTGTCCAGAATGATTTTTTCGGTGCGGGTGTCCACAGCGGAAACAGAGTCATCCAGAATCAGGATGGGGGCGTCTTTCAGCAGGGCGCGTGCAATGGAGATGCGCTGCTTCTGGCCGCCGGAAACGGTCACGCCGCGCTCACCCAGAACGGTTTCGTAACCATCCTTAAAGTCCACGATGTTGTCCCGCACATCGGCCAGGCTGGCGGCGTGGTCGATCATTTCGGGGGAGGCATCGTCCACACCAAAGCCGATGTTGTGGGCGATGGTATCCGAGAAGAGGAAGTTGTCCTGTGGAACATAGGCGCAGGCAGCGCGCACAGAATGGATGGACAGGGTGTTCACGTCCTTGCCGTCCACAAACAGGGTGCCGTCCGGCACGTTGTAGGTGCGCAGCAGCAGGTCCACCAGCGCCGTTTTGCCCGCGCCGGTCTTGCCCACAATGCCCACGCTTTCGCCGGGGTGGATGGTGAAGGAGATGTCCTGCAGCACATCGTATTCGCCGTCCGGGTAGCGGAAGGTCAGGTGGCGGAATTCCACACTGCCCTGCGGGTTCTGCAGCTCCTGCACGCCGGGGCGGTCGGCCACATCAATGGGGGCGTTCAGCAGCTCGGTGATGCGGTTCAGGGAAGCCTTGCCGCGGGAGGTCTTTTCGATCAGCATGGAAATTGCCATGATGGGCCAGACGATGGCCTCAAAATAGCCGATGTACTCTACCAGCTGGCCCGCGTTGAACCGGCCCTGGTAGACCAGATAACCGCCATACCCCAGGATGACACAGATGACGGATTCGACAAACAGGGTCACGAGCACTTCCAGCAGGGTGGCAATTTTGGTGTAGATGACGTTGATCTCCTCGTTCTGTTTGTTCAGCTTGCGGAACGCCATGAGCTCTTTCAGCTCTTTGACAAACGCCTTGATAACGGCAATGCCGGAGAAATTCTCCTGTGCAAAGTCTGAAAGATCGGAGAATGCCTGTTGGCGTTCTTCCCAGCGCTTGGTCATGGCGGTGCCCATGACGGTGCCGATGCCGAACATGATGAGGGCAGGGATCAAAGCCAGCAGGGTGAGCCTATAATCCATGCGCCACATTTTGTACAGGGCCATCAGGCCGAGAACCAAAGCGTCAAAGAACATCAGGATACCATCACCAAAACATTCCTGGATGGTATCAATATCATTGGTGTAAAGGCTCATCAGGTTGCCGACCTTGTTAACCTGGTAATACTGCTGCGAAAGCTGGCGGCTGTGGTCAAACATCCGCTCGCGCAGGTTGGCAGCAACCCGCACAGCGGAGCCGAAAAAGCAGATACGCCACAAAAAGCGCCCAATGACCATGAGCACCACGATCCAGATCATGGGCAGGCAGATATGCTGCAGCAAAACCTCTTTGGTAAAGGGCAGGGTCTGGCCGTTTACGACCACCTGCCCCAGGTTGACCCCGTTGATGACCAGACGGTAAAACTGGGGGATCAACAGCTGGATATAGTCAACCATTAAAAGGGCCAGCAGCCCAAGCAGCAGCACGGGCGCATTTTTGAGGTAATAACGGTTGATGTACTTGCCGAAAATCACGGCATCTCCTCCTTTTCCTTGCAGGGATACAGCCGGGCGGCCCGGTCGGCGGCAAAAGTGCCGTATCTTTCAGTATATAGGACGGGAACGGTTGAGTCAACGCAAAACGCGAAAAAGTGGGGAATACAGCCGAACAGGGGGGAAGCGTCTTTTATTATGAAGCATAGCCCCTACGGTCTCGATAGGAAATAGGTCGTTTCTGGATACACAAATGTTTCTTCTTTATATAAGGTTACAAAATGAACTGCTTATAAGGATACAAAATGAACTGCTTTTACACATAGATTTCGTTGTTGCGGGCGGGCAGCTTTTGCACCACGGCTTTGTGGGCGGCGGTTTCACGCCAGGCGGCGGGACTTAAACCCGTTTCCCGCTTAAACACGCGGCACAGGTAGTTGGCACCGGAAAAACCGCACAGCCCGGCGATCATTTCCAGGCTGTACTCCCGCTCGGCCAGCAGCAGTTTGGCAGCTTCAATGCGCACGCTGGTCAAAAAGCGGCCCGGCGGCATGCCCATCTCGGAAGAAAAGACCCGCACAAGGTGGCACTTGCTGACCCCAAGCTGTGCGCTGAGTTCTTCCACGCCGTACAGGGCCATGTAGTTATCGCGGATGGCTTCCACCGCGCGGGCTACCAACGGCGAAAGACGGCGGGATTCCTCGTCCCCGTGGGCAAGGGCGCACAGCAGGGTGTAGGGGGCGGCGGCGCTGGCGGCATCGTCGGCATTCCCGGCACCGCACACGCGGGCCAGCAGCTCCGCTGCACCGGGGCAGGAAGCCCCATCCGCAAAGCGCGGCTGCGGCAGCCCGGCCAAAAACTGCTGCACGGCCAGCCCGGTCAGCCGCACGCACAGCAGATGGCAGGGGGTAACGGGCCGCAGCGTGAAGGTGCCAAAGCCCAGCAAAAGATCGCCGGAGGAGCCCGCCGCGCTCTGGCTGCCGGGGCATTCCAGCACGCACTGCCCGCTGGAAAGTACCCCTGCCCAAAGGCCCTCGCCGGAAAGGGTAAGCGGCGCTTCGCCCTGCAGCTCCTGCACTGCGGCGCAGGCGCAGCAGGTGGTTGGATCAAATATCAATTTCTGACCTCCAATATCAATAAAGTGCTATATCTTTTTCAATCGTACCCTGCTATTATAGATTTGTCAAGAAAAATACGTGCTGAGCGTATCAATAAAATCATAAAACCAATTTGGAGGTAATGACCCATGGCCAGCATTAGTTGCCGTCATATTTACAAAATCTATCCGGGCAATGTTACTGCCGTTAAGGATTTCAACCTGGAAATCGCTGATAAGGAATTTATCGTTTTCGTCGGTCCTTCCGGCTGCGGTAAGTCCACCACCCTGCGTATGATCGCAGGTCTGGAAGAAATCTCCAAGGGCGAAATGTACATCGGTGACCGCCTGATCAACGATGTTCCCCCGAAAGACCGCGACATCGCCATGGTGTTCCAGAACTACGCTCTGTACCCGCACATGACCGTGTACAAGAACATGGCATTCGGCCTGGAACTGCGCAAGATGCCCAAGGACGACATCGACAAGCGCGTTCGTGAAGCTGCTAAGATCCTGGAAATCGAGCACCTGCTTGACCGTAAGCCGAAGGCTCTGTCCGGTGGTCAGCGCCAGCGTGTTGCTCTGGGCCGCGCAATGGTTCGTAACCCGGCCGTCTTCCTGCTTGACGAGCCTCTGTCCAACTTGGATGCTAAGCTGCGTACCAGCATGCGTACCGAGATCATCAAGCTGCACAAGAAGCTGGCTACCACCTTCATCTATGTTACCCATGACCAGACCGAAGCTATGACCATGGGCGACCGCATCGTTGTTATGCGTGATGGCGTCATCCAGCAGGTCGATACTCCGCAGAACCTGTACGATTACCCCTGCAACATCTTCGTTGCCGGCTTCATCGGCAGCCCCCAGATGAACTTCCTGGACGGCACCCTGCAGAAGAATGGCGATACCTATGTCGTCGATCTGGACGGCACCGTGATCCCCCTGCCGCAGGAAAAGACCGCCGATGGCAAACTGGCCGCTTACGTTGGCAAGAGCCTGAAGGTTGGTATCCGTCCTGAGGATATGAAGGATGACGAAGAGTTCCTGGAGAAGCATCCTTCCAGCCATATCGATACTGAGGTTGAAGTTTCCGAGCTGATGGGCGCTGAGATCTATCTGTACCTGACCTACAAGGGCCAGAACCTGATGGCTCGCGTTGCCCCGACCTCCAAGTCCCGCCGCGGCGACAAGGTCACCATGGCTATGGATACGCATAAGATCCACCTGTTCGATCCTGAGACCGAGCTGACCCTGCTGAACTAATCAACAGTAATTTGAACTTTTTAGGCGGCTCCGCTCTTGTGCGGAGCCGCCTTTTATTAAGGCAAAAGCGCAAACAATTGCGCAAGCGCTGCACAGAGGCAGTGCAGCGGGTGTAAGAGCAAATGGGCAGGGGAAAGCCCTGCCGAGGGGTGTGCCTGAAAACAAAGAGAATGGCGGTTGTGTTTGTAAAAACAGGCTGTATTTTCGGCTTTTCGGGCTCGCCCCAGGATAGGATGTTTGAAGCAAAGGGGGACAGCCGACCGATGCAGATCACAGATCTACTGGTGCCGGAACGCGTTGCACTGAATATGCAGGTGGCGGATAAGGCCATGGCCATCCACGCAATGGTGGGCATGCTGGACCGCACCGGATGCCTGCGGGATGCAGTCGAATACGAAAAAAATGTGCTGGAACGGGAAGCCCAGGGCACGACCGGCGTTGGCGGCGGGGTGGCCATTCCCCACGGCAAAAGCAACGCGGTGCTGGTGCCCGCGCTGGCGGCAGTAACGCTGCGGGAGGCGATCGACTACCAGGCACTGGATGGTGCCCCGGTACGGCTGCTGTTTTTGATCGCAGCTCCGGATGGTGCAAACGACCTGCATATCCAGGTGTTGGCGCGGCTGGCTCAGCTGCTGATGGAACCGATGTTCTGTGAGGAATTGAAGCAAGCAGCAACCCCGGAAGAATTTCTGGCGGTGATCGCTAAGCGGGAACAGGGCGAGACCGCCCGCGAGGCCCGCGCTGAGGCAGTGGCCGAAGCTGCGCTGACCGAACCGCGGCTTGCCCCCCGCGTGCTGGCTGTAACGGCATGCCCCACCGGCATTGCCCACACCTATATGGCGGCCGAAGCGCTGGAAGCCGAAGCGGCAGAAATGCATATTGCCATCAAGGTGGAAACCAACGGTGCAGACGGGGTGAAAAACCACCTGACCGAACAGGAAATTGAAAACGCAGAGTGCATCATTGTGGCGGCGGATAAGGCCGTGGAGACCGCCCGCTTTGCGGGCAAACCGGTGCTTCGCGTGCCGGTTTCCCAGGCGTTGAAAGACCCGGAAATGCTGCTGCACCGCGCGCTGTCCGGCACAGCTCCGCTGGAACCGGAGGATGAAAGTGTGCCGGGCATGGGGTGCAACCGTAAAGCAGGCAGCGCAAAAGATGGTGCTGCCGCCCCGCAGGAATTTGGGCGCAAGCTTTACACCGACCTGATGAACGGCGTTTCCCACATGATTCCCTTTATCACCGGTGGCGGTATATTGATTGCGTTAAGCTACTTTTTGGACCGCGGTAATGCGGGCGCAGAAATGTTCGGGCGGGGAACGTCCCTTGCCATGCTGGTGCGCACGATTGGTAATACCTCATTTAATCTGATGTACGTTGTGCTGGCCGGGTTCATTGCCATGTCGGTGGGGGATCTGCCCGCATTGGTGGCCGGTATGGCGGGCGGTATGCTGGCCATCCAGGGAACCTCGCTGGCACCGCAGGCGGAATGGGTGTCCTCCGGCTTTTGGGGCGCTATGATTGCGGGCTTTGCGGCAGGCCTTGTGGTAAAACTGCTGCGGACGGCATTCAAGCGGCTGCCATCGGCATTGGTGCATATCAAAACAGTACTGCTATATCCGGTGGCCAGCCTGGCCGTGGTCGGCTTTATGATGGTATTCCTCGTCAATGCGCCGCTTGGACGGTTTAATACCTGGATATACCAGCTGTTGGCCAGTATGCAGGGCGGCAGCCGCGTGGTGCTGGCCGCGGTGCTGGGGGCTTTGATGGCCGTTGACTTTGGCGGGCCGATCAATAAAGCGGCGTATCTGTTTGGCACGGTTGCCCTGGCCGGCGGCCAGGAAGAATTTATGGCTGCCGTTATGGCGGGCGGCATGGTGCCGCCGCTGGGCGTTGCTCTGGCGGGAACCCTGTTCCCGGAGCGTTTTACCACCAAAGAACGCCACACCGCGATGACGGATTACCTGATGGGGGCCTGCTTTATCACCGAGGGGGTCGTCCCCTTTGTGCTGCGGGATCCGCTGCATGTCATTCCCTCCTGCATGGTGGGTGCATCCCTGGCGGCGGCGCTGTCCATGCTGTTTGGTTGTGCCGTACCGGCCCCGCACGGCGGCATGTTCTTGCTGCCGCTGAACCCGCATCCGTTCCGGTATCTGCTTGCCTTACTGATGGGCAGCCTGTTGACGGCGGTGACCCTTGCGGTTTTACGCAGAAAATACCCGCCTAAGGATGAGGAACAGCCAACAAATTGACCTGATGATTTAGGGCAATACCGCACAATTCTAAGTGCCGATACGGCGAGCGAGGTGCGGCAGATGCCAAGCCAAAAGCGCAGATAATACTGGATGTCTTATCGAGCATTTTGGCAACGCAGATGCCGTGCCGCAGCTGCCGGAGCGGTGCTTAAGCCGCAAGGCGGGAATTGTGCGGTATTGCCTTAGAAAAAGGCTTTTGGGCGCTGCTCAAGCAATACATGACAGCCGATAGGCAAATAAAAATTTGCACAAAAGCCTGACTGATATGCCCCCTATATAGCGAACAGTGAAATAAAACACTGAAGGCTATATAGGGGGCATATCAGTCTACTATATTATATCCTCAAAAGATTTAAGCGCCAAATAAGCGCCTAATGCAAAGTGTTTTGCTACATTGTGACTTTTTCGCCGTTGTTGACCACGTCGTTTTCATGGTCACCGTTCAGATTTACGTATTTGCCGCTACTATAGTTATAAATTTCATAGTAGTGATTATACTGAAAAGCCATTTTATATTCTCCTTGTATTATAAAGTAGTAGTTTATAGCCCCTACCCAAGGGGCGTGTGCTAC
>ERZ773150.2759-NODE-2759-length-12676-cov-3.127565_pt1 | contig 12676 bp, 6 predicted proteins | sample MGYA00580845_ERZ773150 | MGnify/ENA primary metagenome ERZ773150 (study PRJEB29015, sample SAMEA2737848) | human gut metagenome | biome: human gut; feature: human-associated habitat; material: faeces | place: China | collected 2012 ...
AGAGCCCCCTGGCACAGAACTGTATCTGCTCCACCATCGCAGACAGCACCGGCACGATCTACTACAAGAACGACTCCTGCTACATGATGGCCATCACCTCGAAGATTCTGTCCATTGAGGTCACGGAAAGCCCGGAGAAGATGACCTATAAGGCCGGCGAGACGTTCGACGCCTCCGGCATGAAGGTCGTTGCCAAGCTGGCCAACGGTCTCGAGCGGGATATCACGAACTATGTGACCTGGCAGGAAGGCCCCATCGAGCAGGGTCAGACCTCCATCATCCTCTCTTACACCTACGGCTTCGACAGCGCCAACTACGGCCTGAAGACCCTGTCCGCTGAGATCAGCGACCACACCGTCACTATTCCCGAGAATGCTGGCTACACCGTCACCGGTGAGAAGACCGTTAAGGATGGCGAAGACTACACCTTCACCGTGACCGTGACCGAAGGCTACGACGCGGCCAACATGGTCGTCAAGGTCAACGGCGAGGAAGTTACCGCGGTTGACGGCATTTACACCGTCGAGAAGGTTTCCGCCAACCTGACCATCACTGTTGAGGGCGTGACGGAGAAGCCCGCTGTATGGACAGCCAGCTTCGATATCCCCGAAGACGAAAAGGCCAACATTGCTATCGGCGGCGAGGATGACTGGTTCAATGACCGCATCACCTTCGGCACCGACAAGGACACCAAGTTTGAGTCCGTTGAAATCCTCATCCGGTTCAACCCTGAGACGACCCAGCTGCATCATGTGATGCCTCAGGGTCTCACGCAGGAGCTGGATAACGAGGCGGGCACTCTGAAGCTTTCCATCGGCGAAAGCGGCAGCGGTGTGTCCAATGACATGATCCTCAGAGAATGCACTTACCTCCTTGCGTTCGCCCCCAAGGCCCTGGGCGACGCCACCGTCACCATGGAATACTTCAAGGTAGACGGCAAGGATCTGCTGACCGCGCCTGTTGCACTTGCGAGAACAATCGGCTATAAGGTCAACTGGACTGAGGATGCCAGCTACACCGTTACCGGCGAAAAGTACGCGGCGGTTGACGGCACCTACACCTTCACCGTAGCGGCCAAGGATGGCTACGACGGCACCAATATGGTCGTCAAGGTCAACGACACCGAAGTTACCGCGGGTGACGGCAAGTACACTGTCGAAAAGGTTTCTTCTGACCTGACCATCACCGTCGAGGGCGTGAAGAAGATTGTCGCCGGCCTTAAGGCTCTGAGCTTTGGCAGCACCGGTACCAGGAGCAGCGCGAAGACCTTCACGCTGTCTCCGGCCTTTGACCCGGCTGTCAAGGAATACACCATGCTCGTACCGGACACAACCAATGCTGTTTACGTCTGGGCAACCCGCGGTGCGGACCTGACCAGCAAGGCGAAGATCACTGCCGCATGGACGAGCATGAGCACCGGCAAGGCTTCGACCACGACGATCACCTCCGGCAGCTCCAGCGGCAAAAACCTGTCTGGCTTCAACATCGCCAGTGCCGAATCCAACACCCTCACCATCACCGTGACCGATGACGGTTCCACGGACGTTTACACCGTCAAGACTGTCCGCATTGACCCGTCTCTGACGAAGCTTTCACTGGATGGCGTCAAGATCAATGAGACGTTCGTATCCACTAAGAAGGCTTACACCGCGATCACTACGAAGGAAAGCGTTACCGTTCTGGCGACACCTCGCGGCGAGGACTACACCGTGACCTACAACGGCGAGACCAGCAATGTCATTCCGCTGTCCGCAGGCGAGAACAAGATCGAGATCGTCGTCACCAATAAGGACGGCTACACCAGTTCCTACACCCTCACCGTCACCAAGGCTGACCACGCCGTCACCATCCCCACCGACGAGAGCTACCTCGTCACCGGTAAGGAAGCCGTTATGGACGGCGCGGACTACACCTTCAAGGTGGAAGTCGATTACCGCTACGAGGCGGGCGAAGACTTTGCCGTGAAGGTCAACGGCGAAACCGTGACCGGTGAGAAGGGCACTTACACCGTCAAGAACGTCACCACAGATCTGGTCATCACCGTCGAGGGCGTGACGAAGAAGGTTCTGAAGCCCGTAACGGTCTACTTCTCCTTCTCTCACGACGATAAGTTCGAGTCCTGCGAGCAGTCCGGCCAGACCGTGGCTCTGAAGAAGGTCACCGTTCCTTACTTCGATCTGGCACTGTACGGCCTTGAGGACTTCTACTTTGCCTCTGAGGACTACGGCCCCGCCAGCGGCGATCCCACCGGCGGCCCCGGCAGTGCTCTGGACCCCGGCACCAAGGAATTCGCTTACGGCAAGATCACCATGCTGCACCTGTTCCTCTATGCCACCGAGGTTTACTATCTGGGCATTGACCCTGCGGATGCGGGCAAGGGCTATCTGGCGGATAATGGTATTATGGGCACCGATATCTTCAATTACAGCGGTTCTACGGGCTCCATCTTCCTGCAGAATATCTGGAATTACGACCTGAACCTGAACTACTATCTGAACTACGAGTATCCTCTGGCCTCTGCGGGCTGGGGCAGCACATGCGATCAAATCCTGCTCCGCGACGGCGACATCGTCACCCTCGGCCACTTCTCCGACTGGAGCTTCTTCAATGATACCACCAGCATCTTCAATTACATCGTAGCCGACAAGACGGATCCCGTTCAGGGCGACAAGATCAAGCTGGAGCTGTACCATGCGGGCGCTGACATGTATGGTACTTACAACACTGCCCACACCCTCATCGACTACAGCCCCAGTGTTTACTGCACGCCTGTCAACGATATCGTTTCCGGCGACGTGACCACATGGCAGTATGTGGGAAATGCGGAAGCTGACGGCAGCCTGGTCGTGGATACCAGCACTCTGGCTCCCGGCGAGTATATCTTTGCTCTGGCCGGCCAGCCCGGTAAGGAGAACTCCGGCGTCATCTGCTCCACCCCCGGCGGCATCCGCCTGACCATCCACGAGAAGCCCGTCGTGAAGGGCGATCTCAACGGCGACGGTGTGATCGACTCCACCGACGTAATGGCTCTGTTCAACGCGATCAACTCCGGCGATGACCTCGACGCCACTGTTGCAGACGTCAACGGCGACGGCGTGATCGATGCCCGCGACGTGATGGCGCTGTACAACATCATCAAGAGCGACAACTGATCCAGCAGATGGTTTGCCGGCCGGAATATCCTGTTTTGACCGGCAAACCCAATCTTACCGGTACTTGACCCAAAGCAAAAAGACAACTTCTGACAGGAGGATGTTATGAAAATTTTTAAGAAATCCATGTGCCTGCTCCTCGCGGTAGTCATGGTTCTCGGCATGGCGATCACCGCCTCCGCCGTGGAGACCACGGAAACCATGAGCGTGACGGCCAGCAAGGCCAACCCGGCGGTTGGCGAGGAATTCAGTATTTATCTGAACGCCAGCGGCAATATCGCCGAATGCGGATGCTTCCAGATGGACCTGTACTACGATCAGGATCTGTTCGAGTACGTGGGCGCAAACACCGCTTTCACACCCAACCACAACACCAATAAGACCACCGGCGCGCGGTATATCCGCCTGACGTGGCTTGACCTGACCAGCCAGACCGTGATCCCCAAGGGGCAGTTCTGCGAGCTGAAGTTCAAGGTCCTGAAGGCTGGCGAATATCACTTCCAGCTGACCAACATCGTCATTTCGGATTATAAGGGCGACGCCATCATGAATGTTGCCACTGCTCCCGGCTCCGTGGACGTGGCTGCAACGGAAGCCCCCGCCTTCGTCGGCTACGCAGTCTCCGCTTCCGAGGACAAGACTGTCACCGTCGGCGAGAGCGCCGAGGTCAAGATCAATGTTTCCAACAGCGACAGCATCATCACCACCTACAACGCCTATGATCTGACCCTGACCTATGACACCGACAAGCTGACCTACAATTCCTGCACCGCCGCCGACGCTCTGGCAGTCGTGAAGGAAGACGTTCCCGGCACCATCCGTGTGATCGGCTTCGGCGATGACAAGAATCTGGATACCCCCGCCGCTACCCTGAGCTTCACCGCCAAGGGCACGGGCGAAGCGGAAGTGAAGATCACCTCTGCCAAGGTTGACATCGGCTCTCAGGCCGTCGGCAGCGACGCCCCTGCGGCTTTCCTCCTGGACGACACCACCGTGATCAAGGTGACCGGCTACACCGTCACTTTGGGCGAGGGCCTGTCCGGTGAATCCACCGTCGCTCCCGGCGCGGACTACACCTTCACCGCTATCGACGCAGACAACTACGACTACGTTATCTCCGCCACCATGGGCGGCGAGACCACCGCTGCCAACGACAACGGCAACGGCACCTATACCATCCCGGGTGTCACCGGCAATCTGGTGATCAATGCCACCATGACGCCCAAGAGCTACAATGTCACCGTGGAAGGCACCGGCGCAGGCGATGTGACCGCTGCCGATAAGGCCACTTACAACACCGACTACACCTTCACCGTGACCGAGGACGGCAACTATACCTATAACACCACCGTGACCGTGGGCGGCAAGGCCTACACTCTGGGCACTCCCGAGAATGGCAAGTACACTATCCCCGGCACCGACATCAAGGGTGACATTGTGATCAGCGTCACCAAGACCGTGAAGCCCTCCTCCGTGGTTTCCGTCACCAAGCCCGATTACGTAAAGGGCAACGACACCGCCACCAAGGGCCAGGATTACACCTTCACCGTCGATAAGGAAGAAGGCTACGACTACTCCGAGCCTACCGTCAAGGTCGGCGATGTGGATGTGACCGACAAGGTGGTCAAGAACGGCGATGGCAGCTACACCATCCCCGGCTCCACCATCACCGGCAACATCACCATCGAAGTGACCAAGACCGCGGCTGTTGCTGTGGACGTCGTTGAGTATCTCACTCTGGACGGCAAGGTCATGTACCTTGTGACCGCTTCCGGCACTCTCCCCGAGGGTCAGGTTGCCAAGTACGACGGCATGAGCATGTTCTGGTCCGAGAAGTACAACGCATACGCTTATCTGGTTATCTCTGCGGATAATCTGGAGGCTGTGAAGGCGGAAGCCGCTGCGAAGGTCAAGGTCGCGGAAGGCACCTCTGCCAGAACCGTGGATTACAGCGGCGATGTGAACGGCACCGGCCTGACCGACGTCAACGACGCTCAGCTGACCTACGATATGTACAACACCAAGTACAGCAGCTTCGATGTTGTCTCCATGCTGAAGTTCCTGAATGCCGATGTGAGCGGCGACAAGACGGTCAACGTTTCCGACGCTACCGCTATCGTGAACCTCATCAAGTGATTTCCTGAATGACCGGGTCTTCTGACCCGAAACCAAAGTGCCTCCCCCGCCGTGAAAGGCGGGGGAGGCCAGACCGCAGAATTCGGAGGGTCACAGGTGTCCCTATGGAAAGTGGGGACAGCTGTGAATTTCCGACACCTTTGCCGTAGGATGTGAGCTTATGAAAAAAAGAATTTTGTCCATGCTGCTTGCATGTTTAATACTTTTGTCTGCTCTCCCTCTGGGAGGATATGCCGCGCAGGCGTCGCCCCGCTATACCGTTTCCGCGTCCCAGGATCAGACTACGGATGTGGGGAAGACCGTGAGCATGACCGTGTCCGTTGCGGGGGGCAGCTATAATGCCTACGATCTGGCGCTGACCTATGACACCGCGCGGCTGACCTATGTGTCCGGCCGGACGGCGGACAGGGACGCATCGGTGGCCGAGAAGGGCGGGAGCATCCGTGTCATCGGCTACGGCGCGGACAAGGCCGTTTCCACAGCGGTGGTAACGCTGACATTCAAGACAAAAGCGACAGGGACGGCGGAGGTCAAGATTTCCTCGGCGAAAATCGATTCCAGCAAAAACGCCCAGACCCGGAACGCGCCGCTGGCCGTGATCAAGAACAGCACCACCCGGTTTATCATCCAGCCGCGGTATACCGTGACGCTGGAGGATGGTCTGACCGCCGACAGCCTGAGCGCGGCGGCGGGAGAGGATTACACCTTCCGGGCGACAGACCCGCTTCACTATGACTACAAGCCCTCGGCGAAAGTAGGCGGCAAGGACGTCACGGTGAAGGACAACGGCGACGGCACCTACACCATCCCCGGCAGCGAGATCAACGGAAATATCACGGTCAAGGCGAACAGAAACCCCAAGACCTATAAGGTAACATTCAAGGGCGAGGACCTTTCGGGCGAGAATTCCGCGCCTTATAACACGCCCTACCATTTCAAGCTGAACCGGAAGGCCGGATACAGCTACGTTCTGCGTGTGACCATCGGCGGAAAATCTTACACCGGCTACAAGGCGGAGAACGGCGGCTACGTGATACCGGGTGCGGCCGTCACAGGCGACATTGTCATCACCGCGCAGAAAAACAAGATCAATCCCGGCGGCACCAGCGGCGGTGGCGGCAGCAGCGGCGGCGGAAGTTCTGCCGGCACTGTGTCGGTAAGCTTCATTGGTTCCGGCGCGGACGACGCGGTGGGCAGGAAAACCACACGGCGCGGTTCGGATTATACATTCCGCATTGATCGTAAGGACGATACCGATTATGACGTTTCCGCAAGGGTCAACGGCGTCACCGTCAAATGTACCTACGACAGTAAAAAGAATATTTACCGTATTTCGGGCAGCGAGGTCACGGGAGATATCACCATCACGATTACGAAGGGCGCCCCGGTGGAGGTCAACGTATACATCACGCTGGACAAGCAGAGCATGTACCTTGTGACTTACAGCGGCAGCGTGAAGATGGGCATGTCCCCATGTACGACGGACAGAATATGTACTGGTCGGAAGCCTACAACGCCTACGCATGGCTGGTGATTTCCTCCGCTGATGAAAAAGAGGTCGTGCGGACTGCCCGGAACAGTATCATCATCGGAGAAGGGGAGGCCGCCGCCTCCATCGACTACTCCGGCAACGTTGATCTCAGCGGGCGCATCGATGTGGACGACGTACATCTCGACCACGACGTGTACAACGCGAGATACACGCTGGTAAGCATGGTGATGCACAAATTCCTGAACGCAGATGTCAACAGAGACCGGAAGGTGGACGTAAAGGATGCGGTGTGGATCGTCAACCGCATTCTCAGCGGACGGCAAGGAGCGTGACATATGAAGAGAATCACCAGTGTCATTCTGGCCATCGCACTGATATTCGCGCTGGCCGTGACGGCCATGGCGGCGGAGATCGCGGACTGCACCGTGTCCGCCGATTCCGTGTCGGCGACGGCGGGGGGGACTGTGACTGTACCCATCCGCATTTCCGGGAACCGGGGCTTTACCAATTTCGGCATTGCTCTGGATTATGACCGGGAGCAGCTGGAGCTGCTGAGCATCCAGACGGCGGAAGGGGAAACGCCCTATCTCTGCGGCACGACGGTTGCCGTGAATACCCAATGGACAGGTACGGACGAGAAGACCTTTGGCTACGTCACGGCTGCTCTGGAAGAAGCCGCGACGGCAGACGGAATTCTGTTCACGGCCACGTTCCGGGTCAGTGGGGATTTTTCCGGCACTGCGGCGGTGCAGCCGGTGGTGCAGTATATGCGCAGCAACAAACGGCTGCTGTCTGTATTTGACGCCATTCCCGTCACGACCGTGAGCGGAACCGTATCGACGGTTCTGGTGGGAGACTATGACCAGAACGGAACGGTAAACGCGCTTGACGTCATGGGCCTGTACAGAGCTGTGATAAGCGGCACGGATTTCTCGGAAGAGGATCTTGACCGTCTGGATGTCAACCGGGACGGTATGATCAACGCGCTTGACATAATGGCAATTTATGGGATCGTATCGGGCGGTCAGGAATGAACCGACCCACAGGAAAGGAGCGAAATATGATGAAAAAAGTTCTGTCCTGCTTACTTGCGGTCATGCTTTTCCTGACCTGCATTCCCACGGCGATGGCAGTGGATAACGCCCGTGACTTCTTCTTTGAGCTGTCCGTGGACGGCAGCGATAAGAAAGAGGTACAGCCCGGCGACATCATTCAGGTGGATTTCAACCTGAAACGGTCGGACAGCGGCGACGCCTACACCATGTACGGTATGCAGAACGAAATTCGCTACGACAGCAATTTCTTCGAACTGGTGGAGGGCAGCGCCCTGCTGAGCAACGGCATTTCCACGACGGACATCGGCCTGCGGGACAATTACCGGGAATTTTACATGAACTTTGTGTCCCTGTCCGGCGGCGAGGAATGGAACGCTCAGCGTCTGGTCGGCTCCTTCAAGCTGAAGGTGATCGCCACGTCCGGCGTGTCCAAGATCACGAATCAGGACTATCTGGTGTCCACCAAGGACGGAACCGATGAATATAAGGCGTCCTGTCAGGATGTGACCATCATCATTTCCACCGACTGCACGGTCACGTTTGAGCCAAACGGCGGCACGGCGGTTCCCAGCCAGACCGTCCGGTACGGCGAGACCGTGGAGCGGCCGGACAATCCTACCCGGGAGGGCTACCATCTGGTGGGCTGGTATTCGGATATCGACCTCCAGAATCCGTGGGATTTTGACACCGACACCGTTCAGGGCAATGTGACCCTGTACGCAAGATGGGAGAAGGGCGACGCGCCTGAGACGGATGCTGACGGCACCGGCAGCGGTCTGTGGTGGCTGCTGGGTCTGGGCCTGCTTGGTCTGCTGCTTCTGCTCCTGCTTCTCCTGCTGCTGGGCAGGAAGACGGTTCACTTCGAGACCGGCTGCGACAGCAAGGTCAAGGATCAGAAGGTGAAGAAGGGCAGTCTGGTGACACGTCCCGAGCAGCCGGTTCGCCCCGGCAGAGCCTTCGCCGGATGGTACGCAGATGAGAGCTGCACCAAGCGCTGGGATTTTGATAACGACAAGGTTGAAGATAATATGACACTCTACGCAAAGTGGCTATAAGTTCATGCGTCCCCACCCGGATTTTTCCGGGTGGGGCACACGTGCATTCTGCGGCGGCACGTGAATTGGGGCAAATTCCGAAGACAAAAGGAATGGCAGTATGGATTGGAACTCATTATTTCACAGCAAATATCTGCGGGGCGGCCTGTGCGCAGTGCTGATCGCCGCGATCCTGCTGGGACTGTGGCTTCCGGGAACGGGGCTGAAGGAGGCCCAGCCGGATGACCCCCTGCAAGGGGAGGGTGTCCGGGAGATCACGGTGCTGAAGCTGGGGGAGAATTTGGAGCAGCTGAACACCATTTCGGTTCCCAACGGCGGTCAGACAAAATCCACAGAGCCGAATGACAAGGCCAGCAAGACCCGTCCGGAAGAAACACAGCCAGATTCCTCTACGGATGATGGCAGTGACGGTCAGGAGAACGGAAATCAGGGCGCCGACGGCGGTGAAATTACGCCGTCGGAGCTGTCGCTGGTTCTGACGTGGCATCCGGAGAATGGAAATGCCAGAAGCGTTTCCTGCGGCGCGGATAATACGCAGGCGTTTGCCGTAAGCAGCTATGAATTGGATGAGGGAGTTTTCACTTTTTCCGTAAATCTGACCGGAACGCTGGCGCAGGACGCAAAGATCGTGAATGGCATCTCCATTACGGAATCCACCCAGACGGCAAGAGAACTGAAGTGGCCCAGCGACTCATTGATCATGAATCCGGCAGCGGGAACGGACAAAGAAGTTTACAATTTTTCATTTACGGTCAGGACTGCGGAACGGGATGTGTTTTTCCGGTATAAGATCACATATCAGAAGCTCCCGGATGTGCAGCTCGTTTTTCACTGGTCGGAAGGCAGAACAAGGCATGAATTGCAGCCCTGCAAGCCGGAGGGAACTGTCTCGGCTAAAATAAAGAATAATCAGCTTTCCGGCGGTGCTTTGCCCTACAAGTTGGAACTGACGGGCAAAGACGCGGCCAATGCGAGAATCTGGAGCGTCAACTCTACATCTGACGCGAACGACGGCAGGAAACTGACGTGTCCCGACGGCTATCTGCCCATGAAAATACCGGAGGGCGAGACCTCCAATACGTATCGAATCGCGGTGAACGTGATCGCCAACAGTCAGAATTACCATTATGAGGTCGTTCTGTACTTCGGGAATGACGTGACGCTGCAGATGCGTTATACGCTTCTCGACGGCACCCAGCCGGTGATTCTCTGCGAGAATGGGAAAACGAAGGCCGCAGACACCGTATACGACGACCAGCTGGCAGGGGATATGCTGCCATACGAAATGTCCATCGTCGGTTCTGATGCCGACAGCGTTACGATCACCTCCGTCAGATGCACCCAGACCGGAAACAAGAACAAAACCCAGAATCTTAACAAATCGGGGGATGTTCGGCTTTTCCTGAATAGCGGGAAGCAGGGGCAGAACAACTTCACAGTCGAAGCGGCGGACAATTCGGGAAATCAGTATACCTTCAAAATCAACGTTCCCTACAAACACAGCGGGAATAATAATATCCAGATCGAAACGAATCTTGATACTGTCGAAGAACTTATCAATGATACAAAGACCAATCTGACGGTCAGGGCATGGAGTGAGGACGCTGAGGGAAATGAGACTTACATCCCGGCGAACGGAACGGACACGATCCTGCGCGTCGTGTTTGACGGCATGGAGGTTGGCTATACCAGCACCAACTCCGCCGAAAAAACGTCAGAATACGACCTGTATCCCGCCAACCCGGAGATCGGGGACATGAACGAACACACGCTCTACATTTACGCCGAGGACGCCTATGGGAACAATGGCGAAAAGACGCTGACTTTTACCGGCAAGCGCCGGGAAGCCGGACAGAAGATCGGCGACGCCACGATTTATGTGGACATGACGGTGCTGGGGATCGGCGTCGTCGGCCCCATCCATTATGACGTTCTGGCGGACGAGCCAATCTCCTACGTGGTCGCCAAAGCAATCATGGGAAAAGATACAGGCGAACCCTTCGGCGCGGCAAGCGAAACTCTGGGCTGGCAGGGCGACTACGGTGGGTCGTTGGACATTGGTTTCTATCTACGGTGGCTGGATACCGGCTATAGCGCAGATGCGCTGGAAGACTCCACTTGGCCGGGAAGCACGGAAGAGGAAGTGCTGGCGGCCATTGACGCCAGGTTCGGCGCGGGGACTGGCCTTGCAACCCTGTGGCGCTGCCTGTACCGCAATGGGCTGAACAAAAGTGCCGGCTCCGGCAGCAGGATTGGCGAGTTTGATTACACCAGTGGTTCCGGCTGGATGTACTCCCTGCGTGGTACGTATTATCCCGGCCAGTCCATGTCCGCGGTATATTTGAAGGACGGAGATGTGCTGACGCTGCGCTACACCCTGGCCTACGGATGGGACATCGGCGGCGGCAGCGACAATTACGGCAATATTGTGGGCTACTGCGTCGAAGCGGTCAATGGCTATTTTAATATCAACCATGTGATGGAAACTGTGGAGAATCCGGACGGCTCCATTCACTACGTGTGCCACTGCTGTGGTCTGATCGAGGACTGCACCCATGAGCATACGACCTACAAAGATTTGGAGGACGGGACCCACATCCTGTTCTGCGAGGACTGCCAGACGGCCATCGGCGACCCGCAGCTTCACAACTGGACATATGCCGCCGGGGACACGGAGGACAGCCACGTCTGCGCGGAGTGCGGCGCGACGGAGCAGCATTTCTGGAAAGAAGTGGAAGGCACCAACACCGCCACCTGCACCGAGCCGGGCGTCAGAACGGTCAGATGCAGCGTCTGCGGCATGGAAAAGGAAGAAGAAGTCGAAGCGAAGGGCCACACCACGGACAATATGTGGGTTACTCCACCGTGGGGACACTATCAAAAATGCTCGGTCTGCGAAGAGGAAATCAATCGCGGGGACCATGAGTACGTATACGAGTCGGGCACGAATTGGGAAGATTACATATGCCGGATTTGTGACGCGTCGCATGGATGGGTGTGTGATGGTACGCCGACGATCAAGGAAGCTACCTGCCAGAGAATCGTGTACCACTGCGACAGCTGCGGCTATGACATGACGAAGCCCGGCACCTTCGACGAATATCATGATTACGTGGACGGATTCTGCCGGTACTGCGGCGCGGAAGACCCGGATCATGTGCCGCACGAGCACGACTACCATGAGACGCATCGGGTTGACCCGACCTGCACGGAGGACGGCTACGTCGAGTATACCTGCGACTGCGGCGATACCCACACAGACCCGCTCCCGGCCACCGGCCACAGCTGGGGCGAGTGGACGCCCGCAGGAGACGGGGAGGAAGTCCGCTCCTGTGAGGTCTGCGGCGCGGAGGACTACCGGACAACCGGAGAGGATACGTACAGCGTGCGTATGTTCTTCCTGAACTGGCTTTTCCCAAAGACGTATCAAAAATAGGGGGAATCACAATGAATGAGAAAATTCCTGAGATCCTGCGGCAGATCGAAACGGTCGTTGTGGGTAAAAACGAAATCGTAGAGAAAATCCTGATGGCAATTCTGGCGGGCGGCCATGTGCTGATGGAGGACGTTCCCGGCGTGGGTAAGACCACCACGGCCATGACCTTTGCCAAGGTGCTGGGACTGGACACCAAGCGCGTTCAGTTCACCTCCGACACCGTTCCGTCGGACATTATCGGCTACTCAGTCTATGACAAGGAAAGCGGCAGCTTCGTCTATAAGCCCGGCGCGGTCATGACGAATCTGCTTCTGGCCGACGAGATTAACCGCACCTCCAGCAAGACCCAG
>ERZ773150.2764-NODE-2764-length-12652-cov-6.471700_pt1 | contig 12652 bp, 7 predicted proteins | sample MGYA00580845_ERZ773150 | MGnify/ENA primary metagenome ERZ773150 (study PRJEB29015, sample SAMEA2737848) | human gut metagenome | biome: human gut; feature: human-associated habitat; material: faeces | place: China | collected 2012 ...
CCGGAACTTTCGGACGTCTATTGGTTCTTTTCGCTTTACTTCCAGCTGGGACTCAGAAGTCATTCTTTTATCTCAGCGCTTGGCGCTCAAGTATAATACCATACACCGGGTCAGATGTCAACACTTTTTTGCAAGTTTTTTCAGGTTTTTTCTTCTTTCTCCAAAATTCATCTTCCGGCAGGCCCCAACCCCTCCGCTGCGGCCATGGCCGCAGCGTCTCCCCTTGCCAAGGGGAGACGAAGGTGTTATATATTATATATACATTATAAGCAAGCAGGGAGGCACCAACCATGATACTTACCGTCAATCTCGGCAACACCCACATCACCATTGGCGGCTACGAGCACGACGACCTGAAATTCTGCGGACGGCTCCACACCGACCCCGCCGCCACCGTCGATGAATACGGCCTGCGGCTGCTGAATCTGCTTTCGCTCCACGGCGCTTCGCCGGAACAAATTGAGGGCGGCATTCTGGGCAGTGTGGTGCCTGCGCTGACGGGGCGGGTACTGGCCGCTTTGCAGATGCTCTGCCCGGTGCGCATCCTGACCGTCGGGCCGGGACTCAAGAGCGGCATCCGCCTCCGGCTGGACAATCCCGCCCAGCTGGGTGCCGAACTGCTCTGCGGCGCGGTGGCCGCACTGGCTGAGGGTTCCGGGCCTCTGGTGGTCATTTCTGCCGATACAGCCATCTCCCTGATGGCCGTCAACGGGAAGCAGGAACTTGTAGGCGGCGTCATCCTGCCGGGGCCGCAGCTTTCGTTGGCTGCATTGGTGCAGAACACCGCCCAGCTGCCTCAAATCGACCTCTCCGCGCCTGCGCCCGCCTCCGTACTGGGCAAGAACACCGCCGCCTGCTTGCAGAACGGCTTTGTCCTCGGCACTGCCGGGATGCTGGACGGGCTGGCTGACCATTTCTGCGCCGAGCTTGGCCCTGAGACGAAGTTCTACGCCACCGGCAATCTGCCCACGGCCATCCGGGACGCCTGCCGCACGCCCATCCTCTACCGTGAGACGCTCATCACGGACGGCCTGTACTGCATCTGGCTGAGGAATCGCCGCTGAAGTTTTATTTGCATTTTTTAAGAGGCTGTGCTATACTATATTGTACTGATTCATCAGTACAAATCGTGCGATCGTAGCTCAGCTGGATAGAGCGTTCGGCTCCGACCCGGAAGGCCAGAGGTTCGAATCCTCCCGGTCGCACCAAGAAAGACCCATACACAATGTGTATGGGTCTTTCTTTATTGCAGACGCCGTTTTCTGCCAGCCGGTAGAGTTCGTTTTCAGAAGCCAAGAAGCCTCAAATCATATTGCAAAAAAGTAAAACTCCTTTATAATAGAGCTTGTGCCCCGGTGTGCGCGGGTACTGTTTTGGGATAAGAAAAGGAAAAAAGAAACTATGAGTTCATCCGCAAAGTCTCTGACCGAAGGGCCTCTGGCCAAACAGATCTTCCTGGTCAGCCTGCCGCTGGTCCTGTCCAATCTGCTGCAGGTGCTCTTTAATATGTCGGACGTGGCTGTGGTGGGCCGGTTCGCAGGCTCCACGGCTCTCGGCTCGGTAGGCTCCACCAGCATCTTCGTCACCCTGTTCACCGGCTTCCTCATCGGTCTGAGCAACGGCATCAACGTGCTGGTAGCCCGGTTTTACGGTGCGCGCCATGCCGACGATGTGGAGAAGACCGTCCACTCGGCTCTGCTGGTCAGTCTGGCAGCGGGCGTACTGCTCCTGCTCATCGGCCTGCTGGGTTCTCCGGCCCTGCTCCATCTGCTCAACACCAAAGAAGACCTCTACCCCGGCGCTGTGCTCTACCTGCGGGTGTACTTCCTCGGTATGCCGGCGCTGGCTCTTTATAACTACGGCAATGCCATCTTCAGCGCCATTGGCGAGACGAAAAAGCCGCTGTACTACCTGTGCATCGCAGGCGTGCTGAACATCTTGCTCAACCTTTTCTTCGTCATCGTCTGCCATCTGGACGTGGTGGGCGTCGCGCTGGCAAGTGCCATCTCCCAGTGCGTCTCGGCCTTCCTCGTTCTGCGGGCGCTGACCCGCGTGCAGGACTGCTACGCCCTGGACTTCCACAAGGTCGCCCTCGACCCTGCCACCACCCAGCGCATCCTCGCGCTGGGCCTGCCCGCCGGATTCCAGAACGCCGTCTTCGCCATTGCAAACCTCTTCATTCAGGCCGGTGTCAACTCCTTTGACTCCCTCATGGTCAAGGGCAACTCCGCCGCCGCCAACGCCGACAACATGATATACGACGCAATGGCCGCGTTCTATATGGCCTGCGCCAGCTTCATGAGTCAGAACTACGGCGCGGGCAAGCCTGACCGCGTGAAGAAGAGCTACTTCATCGCCCTCGCCTATTCCTTCGGCGTCGGCCTCGTGCTGGGCGGTTCGCTGTTCATCTTCGGGCGGCAGTTCCTCGCCCTCTTCACCACCGAGGGCGCCGTCATCGACGCCGGCATGAAGCGTGTGGGCGTCATGGGCTTTGCCTACTGCATCTCGGCCTTCATGGACTGCACCATCGCGGCCTCCCGCGGCCTGGGCAAGACAATAGTGCCGACTGTCATCGTCGTTCTCGGCTCCTGCGTGTTCCGGGTCATCTGGGTCTACACCATCTTTGCCCACTTCCATACCATCCCCTCGCTCTACCTGCTCTACCCCTGCTCCTGGACGCTGACCGCCATCGCAGAGATCGTCTACTTCATCCACGCTTACAAGGACAGCATGAAGATATTCACTCAGCCCCAGCCCGCAGAAGTCTGATAAGACACAAAAATGCCATCGCCTCGCGGCGATGGCATTTCTTTATTTCGTTACTGATAATCGTGGTTGAGGAACATAGCCTTGATCTGGACGATCTCGTCGTACTCTTCCTGCTCCACCTGAACGTCGGCGTTGACCTCTTTGAGGCGGTTCTTCACAGCCTCGAGGGCTTCGGGCAGGGTGACGGCCCGGCCCTCCTGAAGAGCATCGGTCATCTGCTTGAGCACCACAGGGTGAGCGTAGATGTCCGGCACCGGGAAGTTCCCGCCGGGATAGGCTTTGATGTACTCGGCCATGGCCGCTTCGGCCCTGTCGGCACGCTTCATGATAGCATTATGGTTGTTGTGGGCCGTAGGCATCATGTTGTAGCTGGAGAAAAGGAAGATGGCCGCAAAGCCGAACAGTGCAAAGTAGATACCGTAGTTTCCGGTGTGGTTGATGATGCTCTGGATGCCATAGGCCGCAGACACCACGCCGAACAGACTGATGATGAGCGCCACATATTTATACACCGGCTTGCTCTGCAGCTGGGCGCGCTTGCGGCGCTCGGCAGCGCTGAGCTCTTTGGCAAGCTCCGGTTTCCTGGCGAGGTAGTCCGATGCGCGCTTGAGCTGGCCCACGCTCTGCTCTGCCTCTTTCGAGAGCTGGGGCAGCCTCCGGGCGGCTTTCTCGGCCTTCTGGCGGGCAATTTCCGCCTCGCCTGCGGCGCTCAGACGCGGGATGTTGGGCTGTTCTTTCGCCAACACTTCCAGCAGGGCGTCCACGTCCTGCTCGTCCTTGAAGTTGCACTGCTTCTGCTTGCCGCCGTCGTACTCCACCACGAGGTAAGCCATCGAGGCAAACATGCCCTTACCGGAGAAGCCTCCCTGACTCATGGCCACCCGCTTGAACACACGGCTGATGCTGCCATAGGGCAGATAATACCGGCGGTCGATGTAGAAGCTGTTGAGGTAGAGGGCCTTTTTGCCCACGCCGCAGGGGCCGATCTTTTTGCAGGCTTTCTTATCGGCTTCCAGCGTTGCTTTGTCCAGATGGGCGAGGCCCAGTTGTGCAGGATGAAACAGCATAGAGAATCCCCTTCTTCCATTTCTTTTTCTCATTCTGCCACTCTGAGCCGAAAAAAGCAAGAGGCAGTTTCAGATTACCTTCTGCTCGAGCCATTTTCCCCGGACAAAACGCACCGTAAAGCAGATGGAGCGGAACGCCCAGTCGAGATACATCCCCATCCAGATGCTGAGCAGTCCGCCGCCCATCTTCAGGACCCACAGGTAGCAGAAGCCCACGCGGAACACCCACATGGACACGATGCTGACGGTCATGGTGAAGCTGGCGTCGCCGGCGGCGCGGAGAATGTTGGGCAGGGTGAAGCTGGAGGGCCAGAAGAAGAGGGAGACGATGTTGAACCACATCATGACCTCCAGCGCCATGGCCGAAGCCTCCGGCGAGAGGCTGAACCAGGACAGCGCCCAGCGGTCGGCGAAGAAGAAGGCCGACAGATTCATGGCCCAGGCACCGCAGTAGGCCACCAGCAGCAGGCGGCGGGCATACCAGACAGCCTGCTCTTTCTCGCCTGCACCGAGGCACTGGCCCACCACCGTGAGCACCGCCATGCCGACGGCGCTGGCCGGGATGTTCAGGAAGGTGCTGGTGGTGTTGGCCACGGCATTGGCCGCGATGGCGGCGGTGCCGAGGGTGCTGGTGAGGCTGGCCACCGACAGTTTGCCGATTTGGAACATACCGTTCTCGATGCCCGCCGGGATGCCCACCCGCAGGATGCGCCGGATGAGCTTTCCGTCCGGCTTCATGGCCGACAGGCCGGTGACGCGGAGCATACAATCCGGCTTCTGGAGCAGGAAGAGGACGGCACAGCAGGCCACCGCGCGGGAGACGAGGCTGGCCAACGCCGCGCCCATAACGCCCATCTTGAAGCCAAAGATGAGGATGGCATTGCCGCCGATGTTGACGACATTCATCACAAGGCTGGACATCATGCTGATCTTGCTGTTGCCCTGCGCCCGGAAGAGGGCCGCGCCTGCGTTATACAGGCCGATGAAAGGGTAGCTCAGGGCCGACAGCAGGAAATACGTCTCGGCGTACTTCATCACATCGGCGTCGATGGAGCCGAAAATGCCCCGCAGGATGGCGTGGCGCCCCACCACGACCACCGCTGCCACAAGAATGCTGAAGCTGGACATGATGAACATGATCTGTGCAGCGGCAGCCCGGGCGCTCTTCTCCTCCCGATGGCCGATGTACTGGCTGGCGACCACCGCGCCGCCGGTGGCCAGCGCTGTCATGATCTGTATCATCAGGGTGTTGAAGGTGTCCACAAGGCTCACGCCCGACACCGCCGCCTCGCCCACCGACGACACCATGAGGGTATCGGCCAGGCCGATGGTCACGCTCAGGGCCTGCTCCGCAATGAGCGGCAGCAGCAGGGCCGTCAGCTGCTGGCGAGTAAACAAAGGCTTCGTTTCAAATTTTGTGCTCGTCATTCGCTCCTCCGCGCCGCCCCCGAAGGGGCTTTCTTAAAGTATACAGACTTATCCCTATGATACAGCGTCTTTCCCAAAAAGGCAAGAAGATGTATACAAGAATCTCTCAAAATTTTAAGGATTCTGCCCCTCTGCGCCACTTTACCCCCATTCCATCTTGTGTTACAATGAAAGTTACCAGAGGGCTTCCCTTTTCTGCGCCGTGCAGGGACGCGGACAAAACGGCGCTCCGGTATCATGATAAGAAGGACAACCCAAGACCCACAAGGGGGAAGGAATCTATGCCAAAGACTGCTCATAAAGTCGTGGTCATCGGACATCGCAATCCGGACACCGACTCTATCTGCTCTGCCATTGCGTACGCAGAGCTGAAAAATAAGACAAGCTCCCTCGTCTGCGAGGCCCGCCGGGCCGGACGGATGAACCAGGAGACGGAATTCGTGCTCAAGCGGTTCGGCGTCGCGCCGCCCCGGATGTGTACCGACGTCAACCCGAAGATCCGTGATGTGGACTACCGTGAGATGCCCGGCATCCCCGGCTCCACCAGTCTGCGCAAGGCATGGGAGATCATGCGCGACCAGCAGATCGACACCCTGCCCATCACGAGCGCCGACGACGAGCTGGAAGGCATCATCACCGTGAAGGACATCGCCACGGCCAACATGGACGTGTTCGACACCGGTGTGCTTGCCACCAGCCGCACCACCTATAAGAATATCCTCGAGACCCTCGGCGGCACCATGGTCGTCGGCAACGAGAACGCCGTCTGCACCACCGGTCATATCAAAATCGGCACTGCCACCCCTGAGATGCTGGAAAACAACGTCGAAAAGGGCGACATCGTCATCCTGACCAACCGCTATGAGAGCCAGCTGTGCGCCATCGAGAAGGAAGCATCCCTCCTCATCATCTGCAACGGCGCCAAGGTGGGCCGCACCATCCAGCGCATCGCCGAGGAGACCGGCGTCGCCATCATGACCGCCCCCTGCGACACCTACGCCGCCGGCAAGCTCATGAGCCAGTGCGCCCCCATTTCCTACTATATGACCCGCGACGACATCATGAAATTCACCCTCGTGACCCCGGTGGCCGACGTCACCCGCGTGATGGCCAAGGTGCGCCACCGCTACTTTCCCATCCTCGACGAGGACGGCAAGTACTGCGGCATGGTCAGCCGCCGCAACATCATCGCCCTGCGCAAGCGCCGCATCATTCTGGTAGACCACAATGAGGCCACCCAGGCCGTGGAGGGCTTCGACCAGGCTGAGATCCTGGAGATCATCGACCACCACCGCATCGGCAGCCTCGAGACCAGCGGCCCGGTCTATTTCCGCAACCAGCCTGTAGGCTGCACCGCCACCATCATCACCCAGATGTACGATGAGAACGGCGTCGAGATACGGCCTCAGATCGCCGGTCTGCTGCTGGCGGCCATCCTCTCGGATACGCTGGTCTTCCGCAGCCCCACCTGCACTCCCGTCGATGTCTCCACCGCCAACCGCCTCGCCAAAATCGCGGGCGTCGAGATCGACGCCTTTGCCTCCGAGATGTTCGAGGCCGGCGAGAAGCTGGACGGCAAGACCCCTGAGGAAGTCTTCCTGCAGGATTTCAAGGTGTTCATGTGCGGCGACGTCCGCTTCGGCGTGGCGCAGGGCAGCTATATGACCCGCAAGAACCTGAAAGCGGCCCAGCAGCTGCTCACCCCCTATCTGCCCGAAGCCTGCGGCAAGCAGAATGTGGAGGACCTTTATATGCTGCTGACCGATGTGCCGAAGGAAGAGAGCGTCGTCATCTGCACCGGCCGTCATGCCGACGAGATGCTGCGCAGCGGCTTCGAGAAGGAGCCGGAGGAAGATGGCAGCTGGGTGCTGCCCGGCGTCGTCAGCCGCAAAAAGCAGTTCATCCCCGCCCTGATGAGCGCCTATCAGGAGCTGTAAGCCGCTTATGTTTGATTTTCTGAATGAAAAGGACCGCCAGCCCCCCGCCCTGCCCGAGGGCACCGTCCGGCGGCGGTACTCCATCGAAGGGCAGGTGCAGGGCGTGGGCTTCCGCTACCGCGCCCGGTACGCCGCCCAGAGCCTTGGCCTCACCGGCTGGGTGGAGAACGAGGACGACGGCTCGGTCACGCTGGAGGTGCAGGGCGACCCGGCCCTCTTCCTCAGGCTGTTCGCCCTCATCCAGCGCAGCGATTATATCCAGATCACCTCGCTCCACCAGCGCGACCTCGCCCCCGACCCATGGGAACGGGATTTCCGGGTACGCGGCTACTGATAAATGCCTCTTACAAACACGAAGCCCCCCGGAGTCCTGCATTCCGGGGGGCTGTTGTGCATCTATCAGGAGTAGTTCCGCCTTGTATTACGAACGAGTACATTGTCGGGGAGTTCTTCTGAAAATAAGGCTACCACAAATTCGTGGAAAATGTGTGTAATTTCAGGAAAAGATTGGAGAAATCCTTCCGCATATCTTACTTTTTTTCACGTTCCGGTTGACAGAGCACCAAGGTTGTGTTATCATTGGGCTAATCATTGTCAAGCCTTTCTGCGGTCCTGCCGCTCGGCTTGGGAATAAGGGAGCGCCGCACGGGCCGGCAAAGGGGTTTTATACCGCTTTGCCGGCCTGTGTTTTTATTTCCCGGCAGGGTGCAAAACCGTGCCATCTGTGGTACAATAGAAGTCGATATTTACCGATTGAAAGGGGCATACGGATGCAGTTGTTTGAACTGGTCAGCCCGCGGCTGTTCCGACCGCTGGCGGGGCCGAACCGGGCATTTTATGCAGAGCTGCTGCTCTTGCTGTGGGAGGAGTGCCGCCACACGGCAGATTACAGCATCCTGCGGGCCGAGGCCGTATCCCGGGCCGAGGATTACTTCGCCGCGCTGGCAAAGCCTCTGGCACTGGACGCCGACGACGCGGGCGATGAGGCCGAGCAGCCCACCCGCGACCCCCACACGCTGGCTCTGGGCTTTCTGCTCCGGCTGCGGCGCACCGGCTGGCTGGCCGAACAGCCCGGCAGCTACGAAGAAGAGCCTGCGCTGGCCTTTGTGCCGGAGGTGACGCCGCTTCTCGAAGCGCTGGAAGAGATCCTGAACCCCCGGGTCGTCACCTACACCGGCAAGCTCTACAAGGCGTGGCAGCTGCTGCAGAACGTGGGCGAAGAGAAGAGCCCCTACGAGAACGTCCTGCGGGAGGTAGCCGGCGACCTTGAGGCGCTGAACAAGTCCCTCCGCGCCCTCAATGCCTCCATCGGCCACTACATCGACCGCCTCACCCGCAACCGCACCCCGCAGGAAGTCTTGGAGCTTTTCGACCAGTACGAAGAAAAGGTGGTGGCGGCCGCCTACCACCGCTTCAAGACCAGCGACAACCTGTTCAACTACCGCGCCTTCCTCGAAGAGGGACTGGACGACTGCGAGACGAACTACCTGCCCCAGCTGGCGCTGGATTACGCCCGGGTGGAGCGCTGCGCCCCGAGCGAGGCCGCTCCCGCCGTCCGCGCCCTCATCCAGAAACAGCGGGACGCCCTCGAAGAGATGAGCACCCTCATCCGGGAGATCGACGCCAGCCACGTCCGCTACCGCAAGCGGGCCGTTCAGCGGGCGCAGTTCCTGCTGCTGAGCGACCGCTCGGCCCAGGGCAGCGTCACCGCCCTGCTGCGGCGGTACGCCGAGAACATCAAAACGCCCGACCAGCTTTTTGAGCCGGACGACGGCCCGCTGGCCGCGCGGCTCAAGCTCTGGCCGGTGCAGGTCTTCGGCGAAAAGCCGCTCTATCCTCCGGCCGCACCCCGCACCGACGCGCCGCTGGCCCCGGTGCAGGCCGGACAGCTGGACGAAGAGCAGCTTCGCCGGGAGCAGAAGCTCTTGCTGGACTACGCCCGGATGGCCGTCACCGAGGAGAACGTGGACATCCTCGCCCGGCAGGCGCTGGCCGCACGGCCTTCTGTCTCGGCGTCCACCCTCGCCGACGAATACCCGAACAACTTCGCACGCATCATCGGACTGCACACCTACTCCCAGTCGCCGCGCCGCTGTTATGACATCCAGCTCACCGGCGAGTGGGCCACGCGGGGCGGCTTCCGGTTTGAAGAATTTACTCTGACACCCCGCAAGGAGGACGCCGAAGATGACCGAAACGAATAAAATGCTGGAAGAGTGCGCAAATTATCTGCTCAACCACTGCTTTGTGCTGGGCGGCGTGGAGGACCAGCGCGCCAAATATCTTTATGTTCAGGACCACCTCAACGAGGTGCGGGCCGTGTTTGCGCCGCTGGGCTACTCGGTGGTGCTCTACCCCGCCCCGCTGCAGGCGGCGGCCCTCGTCAACGAGCATGAGGGCAGTCAGGCTCGGCTTCTGAAGTATGAGAGCATCCTGCTCTTAGTCCTGCGCCTGCTCTACCTCCAAAAGCGGGAGAGCCTCTCGGCCAGCGCCGACCAGGTTCTGGTGACGGTGGAAGAGGTACAGGCCGAATTGCAAAAGATGAACCTGCCCCGCCGCCTCGACCAGCCCACGCTGGAAAAGCTGCTGCGCACCCTGCGCCGGTACAATCTGGCCCGGCCGGTGGGACGGCTTTCCGGATTGGATAGCCGCATCGAAGTATTTCCCACTGTATTGCTCGCTCTGCCGGATTCCGACCTTGCGGACGCTGCCACCGAGGTAACACGCACCCGCAGTGAGCTTTCGCTTTATGAGCGGCCGGAGGACGGCACCACTGCCGTGGAGGTGGAAGAATGATAGAACTGAAACGCCTGAAGCTCATCAACTGGCACAACTTTGAGAACGTCACCTTCGACTGCGCCCGGCTGACCTACATGATCGGCGTCAACGCCGTGGGCAAGACCACCATCCTCGACGCCATCCGCTACTGCCTGACCACCAACCGCAACTTCAACGCCCTCGGCAACAAAAAGAGTGGCCGCACCCTGCAAGGCTCTGTCCACGCCAAGCAGCGCGGCGAGAACGCCTACCGCCGCCCGGGCCGCACCGTGGCCTACATCGGCGCGGAGTTCTGGGACAGCGTCAAGTGCACCCACTTCGTCATCGCCGTCCGGGTCGAGTCGGAAGGCCCCATGCAGGAGCTCCATCCCGGCGACCAGACCTGGTATATCTCCGAGGACGGCTGCACCCTCGAGCAGCTGCCCTTCATCGACCCCCGCACCGGCGCGCCCAGCTCGAAAGAGAACTTCAAGCCCGCTGTGGGCCGCCTCTCCTACACCCGCAGCCCCGGCGAAGCCCGCGACCGCATCTGCCGGGCGCTGGGCATCGGCCGCGCCGCAAGCCCTCTGGGCAAGAAGTTCAACGAAGTCTTCCAGATGGGTACCAGCATGGACGAGATCCCCAACTTCCGGGAGTTTTTATATCAGTACATCCTGCCTCAGCCCGAACTTGATCTGGAAGCTTTGCAGGGCGACCGGGTGGAGCTGGAAAACCTCCACGCCGTGCTGGCCGAGGCCCAGACCCGCGCCGCCGCGCTGGAACAGATCGTGGACTATGGCCGCGAAGCTGCCCAGAAGGAAACGGAAGCCCTCGTCAACCGAGGCACTGCCCTTCTGGCCCGTGCTGAGGAAACCGCCGCCGGGACGAACACCTGGCAGGAGCATCTTGCCGCAGGCAAGCGCCAGCACGAAGAGCTGACAGCCCGCTACGCCGCCGCAAAAGACGCCGAGGCCGAGGCCCGCCGGGCTTATCTTTCGGCCCACAGTGCCGCCGCCAGCGGCGAGGGCCGGGCGCTGGACGCCCTGAGCGAAGAGCTGGCCCGCAAAAAGACCGCACTGGACAAGGCCGGCCGGGACGCTTCCAGAAGCGAAGCCGCCGCAGGCAAAGTGCAGAGCCTCTTGCAGAGCTTGCAGCGCAGCGGCTTTACCGTCGAAAAATCGCTCTGGCCTGCCTCACTGACGGCGGAGACTCTGCCTCAGCTCCAAAGCGCCCTCGCCGGGCTGGAAAAGCCGCTGGAAGAGCAGTATTTCGCCGCACGGCAGAGCGCCGACACCCTCACCGCTGAGGTACAGGAAAAGCAGACGGAGCTGGCCTCCGTCTCGGGAGGCCGGTGGGTCTACCCCCACGGCGACGCCGCCACCAGAGTGCGGGACGCCGTGAACGCTGAGCTCAAGAGCCGCGGCATGACGCCGGACGCCAAAATCTTCTGCGAACTGCTGAGCGTCGAGGACGAGAGCTGGCAGGACTGCGTGGAAGCCTGCCTCGGCGACCGCCGGTTCGACATCCTCGTGCCGCCTGCCCACTACGCCGCCGCCAAGAGCGCCTTTGTGGCCCTGCGGGACAAGGTCGGCCCCATCAGCCTGCTGGACACCCCCAGCATCCGCACGGCCAACCGCAAGGCCGACGCCGCCCCTGCCGACAGCCTCGCCGCGCAGGTCCGAAGCGAGAACCCGCTGGCCGCACAGTATGCCGACACCATCCTGCGGCGCATCGTCTGCTGTGACACCCCCGACACACTGGAAAACTATCCCGACAGCGCTACCCGCGACCTGCTGCGCCACCACCCCTTCCGCCTCGAGCGTCTCCGCACACCCCAGCGGTATATCGGCCTTGACGCCCGCCGCGCCCGGGCCGAAGCGCTGACGAAAGCTCTGGATGAGCTGACCGCCCGCAGCAAGGAAGCGGCGCAGTCTGCCGCCGCCCTCAAAGCCGCACGGGACAGCTATCAGGATGTGCTGCACAGCAGCGTCATGGATGAGCTGGCCGCGCTGTGGGACGCCCGCGCCGCGCTGGAAGTGGCCCGCGCCGACTGCACCGCACAGGAGCAGAAGCTGACCGAGTGCCGCGAGAACCCGATGCTGCAGCAGCTTTACAAAGAGGACGAGGCCCGCGAGGCCGCGTGGGACGCCGCCCGCGCCGCTGTGGAGACAGCTGGCGGCGACATCCGTGTCTGTGAAAAGCAGCTGGCCTCCTGCGAGGCTGAGCAGACCAAGGCAGAAGAGACCGCCAGGCAGGCAAAGGACGCCGCTGACCGGTTCTTCGGGCAGTACCCGCTTTTGGAGCCGCTGGCGCGGGAGCGCTTCGCGGCCCTGAGCAAGGACAAAGGCCCGCGCTATGCGGCCCAGTCCGCCGAAAAGGCACAGGCCCGGCTGGACGACGCACTGGCCGTCTACCTCACCGGCACCCTCGAGCCTGCCCAGAAAGAGTACAACACCCGCTACGTCTGCGATCATCCGCTGGGCCTTACGGGCATCGAGCAGTACCGCGCCCAGCACGAGAGCCTCGTGCGCATTGATCTGGAGCGGTACGCCGCCCGCCTCGAGCAGGCACAACGCGACTGCAAGGACCGCTTCCGCAAGGACATCCTCTTCCGGATGAAGGACGACATCTTCAACGCACGGCGGCAGTTCCGGGAGCTGAACAAGGTGATGGAACAGCTGACCTACGGCGAAG
>ERZ773150.2765-NODE-2765-length-12651-cov-29.339949_pt1 | contig 12651 bp, 8 predicted proteins | sample MGYA00580845_ERZ773150 | MGnify/ENA primary metagenome ERZ773150 (study PRJEB29015, sample SAMEA2737848) | human gut metagenome | biome: human gut; feature: human-associated habitat; material: faeces | place: China | collected 2012 ...
AGAGCTATGTCAACCTCTGCCTGACCATGTTCATCATCTTTGGCTGTGTGTTTGAGATGCCGCTGATCACCATCATCCTTTCCAAGATGGGCATCATCAACCCGCAGATCCTCAAGCAGGTGCGCGGCGTTGCCATCGTGATCATCTTCTTCATCGCCGCTGTGGTCACCCCGCCGGACATCGTGTCCCAGTGCATGGTGGCTGGCCCCATGGTGCTGCTGTACTTTGTCAGCATCTTCCTGAGCGGCATCTTCTACAAGCCGCACAGCGACGATGAGGATGACGAGGAAGACGACGAGGATGAGGACGAGCAGTAAGCGCGCGGCCCCATCGGCTTTCTGAATCGAAAATGCAAAAGCTGCCGTACCGTTTGGTGCGGCGGCTTTTTTGTTAAGAATGGGTTCCCGCAAAGTGCGATTTCGAGTGGGGGCAGGTCTTATGGCTTTTGCAAAGGGCATCGCCGCCGGGACGCTCCGCTGGGCCAGAGGACAAGAGGGGCGTTTCGACGCGCCCCTCTCATCCTCTGGACTCCACTTACCCCTGACGAAAAAGGGGCTACTCGCCCCTTTTAAACCCCAAAGCAGAAGGGCTCCATACAAAAAAGCTAGCCGCTTCGCTCAACGCTTTTTTGTGTTCCGCCGATTTATAGGCCCCTCAGTCGCTGCGCGACAGCTCCCCGCAGGGGAGCGGGTGCAGCAGATGCCGTTTCTCACTGCGACCCCTCCCGTGAAAAAGAGTTTTAGAAAAATCCGCAGATTTTGGGAAAACTCAAATATAAAAATAATTTTTCCGCTATTATTGCAACGGCGACGACTGCGGCCTGCGGCCGAAACAGGGAGGAGCTGTTGGGGCCGTGGCCAGCAGGATGCAAGGCCCGCTCAAGGGCCGTAGCAGACGCTGGGTGCCACAACTCGTCCAGAGCGAAGCGGAGACAATTTTAAATCTTATTGCTTAGTCACTACAAACTGTGCTAGAATGGAGCCAACAGATAAAAAAAGGCGGTGGCACCATGCATCCTTTGCCCGAATACCCCCGCCCGGCTCTGCGCCGGGACAGCTGCGAAAACCTCAACGGCCTGTGGCAGTATGCCATTACCGCCTCGGCAGAGCACCCCTCTGCGTGGGATGGCAGCATTCTGGTGCCCTATTCCCCGGAAGCGGAAGCCTCCGGCGTGGGCCGCACCCTGCAGCCCGGTCAGTGGCTGCACTACCACCGCTTTTTTGCCCCGCCTGCGGGCGAAGGCGGCCGGGTGCTGCTGCACTTCGGCGCGGTGGATCACGCCTGCGCCGTGCAGGTGAATGGCCATCTGGTGGGCGGCCACCGGGGCGGCTACTGGCCCTTCAGTTTTGACATCACCGACCAGCTGAACGGCACCGGGCGCAACAGCCTGTGGGTGGCGGTGCAGGACCCCACCGGCAGCGGCACCCAGGCGCGCGGCAAGCAGACGCTGAAGCCCGGCGGCATGTTCTACCCGGCCCAGAGCGGCATCTGGCAGACGGTCTGGCTGGAGCGCGTGCCGGAAAACTACATCCAGACCCTGACCGTCACCCCGGACTACGACGCCCGCACGGTGACGGTGAAAGCCCACACGGCAAAGCCCGGCGGCGCGGCGAACCTCTGGGCCGTGGTGCGGGCCGGGGGCGTGACCATCGCTGAGGACTGGGGCAGCGACGACGCCGGCCGCGACGGCGAAGTGACGCTGGATATCCCACCGGAACACTTCTTTCCGTGGAGTCCGGACACGCCCTTCCTCTACGACCTGACTGTGGGCACCACCCAGGGGCCGGAAGAAGACTTTGACACCGTGCACAGCTACTTTGCTCTGCGCAAGTGGAGCTGCGTGCCGGATGCCCACGGCGTGCTGCGCTTCTGCCTGAACGATCAGCCCATTCTGCTGAATGGTCTGCTGGACCAGGGCTACTGGCCCAAGGGACTGTACACGCCGCCCTCGGATGCGGCGGTGGAGCGGGAGCTCAGCGAAGTAAAAGCCCTGGGCTTCAACCTGCTGCGCAAGCACGCCAAGATCGAGCCGCAGCGCTGGTATTATCACTGCGACAAACTGGGTCTTGTGGTCTGGCAGGACATGGTGAATGGCGGCAGCGCGTATAACCTCTGGTTCGTCACCTACCTGACCAACGCCCTGCAGCCGCTGCTGCGTCGCCTGCCGGATGCAGAGCCCCTCTGGGGCCTGCTGAGCCGGGGCAAGGATGCAAGCCGGGAAGAATACCGCCGCGAGCTGGAAGCCACGGTAGACGCGCTGCGGTGCCACCCATGCATCGGCTGCTGGGTGCCCTTCAACGAAGGGTGGGGCCAGTTCGATGCGGCCGGGGCGGTGCAGGCCCTCCGCACGCGGGACGACACCCGCCTTGTGGACGAGGCCAGCGGCTGGTACGACCAGGGCGGGGGAGATGTGCACTCCCTGCACAACTACTTCTACCCGCTGCATGTGCGGCCCCAAAAACGCACCGTGGCCCTGAGCGAGTACGGCGGCATCGCATGGCCCATGCCCGGCCACGAGGCCCCGGGCAAAACCTATGGCTACGGCACCGCCAAAAGCCGGGAAGAACTCACGGCCCGTTACAAGAAGCTGCAGCTGGGCACCGTGCTGCCCCAGCTGAAAAAAGGCCTTTCGGCGCTGGTGTACACCCAGCTCACCGATGTGGAGGACGAGGTGAACGGCTTGTTTACCTACGACCGCACAGCCATCAAGCCGGACGCCAACGCGGTGCGCTCGGTGAACGCGGCGCTGGCGGCGGAATTTGCAAAAGTGACAAGATAAAATTCTGCAAAACGAAAGCCAGAAACACCGACCGGTGTTTCTGGCTTTCAGTTTTAAGAGATAAATTCAACTGTAAATGGCAAAGCGCACGCGGAGCCATTTTTGATGATCAGCTGTTGGAGCTGCTGCTGTTGTCGATCTTGGAAGCGGGCAGCTTGTTCATGGCAGAGCTGTCCAGACTGTGGGTCAGCTCGGCACCGTAGGCGGCGAGGGCATCTTCCAGCTCGTCGCCCTTCATGTCGCTCAGGATGGTATCCCGCAGGCTGTCCAGCGAAGCGACATTCAGCGGGTCCAGACGCACCATCAGGATCAGGCTGGAACCGTTCAGCTGCACGGCGGCGGCTTCGCCGTAGGCAAGGCCGCGCAGGGCATCGGCGGCACCGTCCTGGGTGAAGGCAGTGTCCACGTCGCTCTCGGTCAGCAGTTCGGTCTGGACATTGACCGAATCCGCCGAAAACTCGCCATCCAGCACGGCGTAGATGTCCGGCAGGGCGGCCTTGGCGGCTGCGGTCAGGCTGCTGACCTGCTCGCTGGTGGTCTCAGGCTCGGCCAGGTTCACACTGTCAGCAGCGGTCTGGGCCAGGCTGAGCATCTCGGCCTTCTGGTCGTCGTCGGCGAAGGCGTAGGTGCTGGTGTTGTACAGCGGGATGGTCACATAGCCGATCTCATACATGCTGTCGTCCAGATGGCTGGTCAGCTCGTCGTCGGCCACCGGGGTCTCGCCGTCCGGGCCGTAGATGAGGCCCAGCAGAGCGGTGTGCTCCAGCTGCAGGCGTTCGAAGGCCTTGAGGGTCTCCAGGCCAATGCCGTTGGCGGTGTAGGTGTCGCCGTAGTTGTCCATCATCTGCTGAGCGTAGCTGTCGGCGGTGGTGATCTGTGCGTCGGTCAGCTCGCCGCCCAGCTCTTTGAAGCGGGCGTCCACAGCGGCCAGCGTTTCCAGCGTTTCCTGCGTTTTCTGGGCCACGAAGTCCTTCACCACGGCGGTGTCGCCGGTGTCGGAATCGGTGGTGATGGTCTCTTTCAGAAAGGCTTTTACGTTCGTGGCGTCCTGATCAGTGCCGGCCAGCTGGGCGGCCTGCTGATAGGCACCGTATTGCGCCAGCAGGTACATGCCGGAGGTGACCTCAAAGTCGCCGATCTTGCCCACCGTATCCGGGGTGGAAATGACGCAGCCTGCAAGGCTGAAGGTAAGTGCCAGTGCGCACACCAGTGCGAGAAGTTTCTTTTTCATACAAATGCTCCTTTTGAAATAGGCTTCCCCCTCGGGGGAAGCTGTCGCCGTAGGCGACTGATGAGGGGAAGTTATCTTTTAATGCCGGTGGGAAACGGCATCGGACCGCTGCTGCCCCTCATCCGTCCGCTTCGCGGCCACCTTCCCCCGAGGGGGAAGGCTTTAGAATTTCATCCATCGCCTTCAGGATGCTCTGCAGCAGCTCCAGCGGCTTTTCATCCGGCTGCAGGTTCACCGAGAGGTAGGGCCGGTTGCCCGCGCCTGCGGTGACCCGGCCATTGAATGCGATGAGCAGGCCGCGGATCATGGGTACGTCCAGGCTTTCCAGCTGCAGCACGAGGGTGTCTTTCTTCTGGGTCACTTCGGTGACGCCTACAGCGCTTGCCTGCACCCGCACCAGCGACACGTTCACCAGATCGCTCACCGAGGGCGGCGGGTCGCCGTAGCGGTCGATCAGCTCGTCCAGCACGTCGGCGGCGTCCTCGGGGGTCTGGATGGCCGCGATGCGCTTGTAGGCTTCGATGCGGCCCGGCCCGTCCGCGATATATTTTTCCGGGATATAGGCGTCCACCCGCAGGTCCACAAGGCATTCGCTCTTGTCGCGCTGCACCGGTTCGCCCTTGGCCCGGGCAATGGCCTGCCCCAGCATCTTCACATAGAGATCGTAGCCCACGGCTTCCATGTGGCCGTGCTGGCTGTGGCCCAGCAGGCTGCCCGCGCCGCGAATTTGTAAGTCGCGCATGGCGATGCGGAAGCCGGAACCAAAGGCCGTGAACTCCCGGATGGCAGAAAGGCGCTTCTGGGCAATGTCCGTCAGGGTCTTATCGCGCCGGAAGGTGAAGTAGGCGTAAGCCTTGCGGCCGCTGCGGCCCACGCGGCCCCTTATCTGGTACAGCTGGGCAAGGCCCATGCGGTCGGCGTCCTCAATGATGAGGGTGTTGCAGTTGCGCACGTCGATGCCTGTTTCAATGAGGGTGGTGCAGACCAGAATGTCGATCTCACCATTGAGCAGGTGCTGCCACACGGGGTTCAGTTCTTCCTCGGTCATCTTGCCGTGGGCGATGCCGATGCGGGCCCCGGGCACCATCTGGCTCACATGGGCGGCGGTGGCCTCGATATTGTCCACCCGGTTGTGCAGGTAGTAGACCTGACCGCCCCGGGCAAGTTCCTTCTTCATGGCCTCGGCCAGAATGACGTCGTTGTATTCCAGTACGAAGGTCTCCACGGGCTGGCGCTCGATGGGCGGCTGCTCGATGGTGGAAAGGTCGCGGATGCCGCTCATGGCCATGTTCAGCGTGCGCGGGATGGGCGTAGCGGACAGGGTGAGCATGTCCACTCCGATGAAGTTCTCTTTGAGCTTTTCCTTGTGCTTCACGCCGAAGCGCTGTTCCTCGTCGATGATGACAAGGCCGAGGTCGTGGAACTTCACGTCCTTGGACAGCAGCCGGTGGGTGCCCACCACGATGTCCACGCTGCCCGCCTGCAGGCCTTTCAGCGTTTCCTTCTGCTGCTTGGCGGTGCGGAAGCGGGACATCATCTCCACCTTCACGGGGAAGGCTTCCATGCGGGAGAGGATGGTGTTGTAGTGCTGCCACGCCAGCAATGTGGTCGGGGCCAGGATGGCGCACTGCTTGCCGCCCATCACGCACTTGAAGGCGGCGCGCAGGGCCACTTCGGTCTTGCCCACGCCCACGTCGCCGCACAGCAGGCGGTCCATGGGGTAACCTTTTTCCATGTCCTGCTTGATCTCGGCGGTGGCGTTGAGCTGGTCGTCGGTCTCGTCGTAGTCAAAGCGGGTCTCAAAGTCCCGCTGCCAGTCGCCGTCGGGCGGGAAGGCGTAGCCCGTGGCCTGACGGCGGCGGGCGTAGAGCTCAATAAGCTCCTGCGCCATCTCCTCGGTGGCTTTTTTTACCTTGGCACGGGTGCGCTGCCATTCGGCACCGCCCAGCTTGGCCAGCTTCACCTTTTCCTCGTCGCCGGGGGCGGTGTAGCGGCTCAGCAGGTCCAGCTGGGTGACCGGCACATACAGCACGTCCGAGCCGGAATACTGCACCTTGAGGTAGTCCTTGGTAGCGCCCTGCACCTCCAGCCGCTGGATACCGGCGTACATGCCGATGCCGTGGCTCTGGTGCACCACATAGTCCCCGGGCTTGATGTCCGAGAGGCTGGACAGGGCGTTTTTGTTCTTTTTGCGCTTTTTGGTCTCGGCAGCGGTGTCTTCGTCCAGACCGTGCCGGCGGCTGGAAAGCACCGCCGCATGGGCGAACGGGAAGGTGCACCCGGCGGTCAGGTGGCCCGGCAGCACCTGCACGATGCCTTTTGCGGGCCGCACATCGCGGCTCATGCTCACGGCGTAGCCCTTGTCGGCCAGGTCCCGGGTGAGGGCGGCGGCACCCTTGGGCGTGCCGGAGAACAGGGTGATGGCATACCCCTGCGCAATGAGCGGGTCCAGGTCCTCCCGCAGGGAAGCAAGGTCGCCGTTCCAGTTGGGGGCGGCAAAGGCTTCGGCGTTGATGAGGTCTTTCAGCTTGAACTCGTTCATGCCGCGCAGAAAGTTCTCGCACAGCAGGGTGCTGTGGTTCTGGGCGGCAATGACAAGATCCTCCATGGTCTGGTACAGCACATCCAGCCCGGGGCAGAGCACGCCCTCCTCCAGCAGACCGGTGAGCTCCTCACTGCGGCGGAACTCGGTGGCTTTCTGAGCGTCCCGGATGCCGCCCACCTCGTCCAGAATGAACAGCGGCGCGTCCAGATGGTCCAGCAGCGTAGCCGGGGCGGGGTAGCGGATGCCGTAATATTTATCCATGGCCTCCGGCATCAGGCCGGAATCCAGCTGGGCGAGGTCCGCTTCGGTGGCCTTTTCCAGCGCGGTGCGGTGCTTGCCCCGGGCCTTTTTCACGGCGGCGCGCAGAGCTTCGGCGGTCTCCGCCGTGTCGCCGAACAGCACCTCGCGGGCAGGGGAGAGATAAATTTTTTCCAGTGCCGTATCCCGCCGCTGGGTGAGCAGGTCGAACGAAGAAATGGAGTCGATCTCGTCGTCCCAGTATTCCACACGGGCGGGCTGGCGCATGTCCGGCGCGTAGATGTCTACGATGTCGCCGCGCACGCTGAACTGGCCGGGGCCGTCCACCTGGCTGCGCCGCACATACCCGGCGGCGAACAGCCGGGCCACAAGGCCCTCACGGTTGTATACCATGCCGGGCTTGAGGGTGAGGGTGTTCTTCAAGAATTCGTCCCGGGGCACTGTGTACTGCAAAAGGGCCTCGGCGGGCACACAGACGGCGTTCAGCCGCCCGCCTGCCAGCGAACCCAGCACCGACAGGCGGCGGTACTCGTATTCACGGCCCGCGCCCTCCACCGGCCGCAGCATGAAGTCCCGGGGCGGGAACACGGCGGCGGAGAGGCCCAGCGCCTTGAGGTCGTCCGCAAAGTGGGTGGCCTCGGCTTCGCCGGGGGTCACGATGCAGAGCACCCGGCCAAGGTCTTTCTGCAGCGCGGCGTACAGCAGCGCGCGGCCCGCGGGCGGCAGGCCGAACAGCGCCGCCGGGCCGGGCTTTGCAAAGCTGGATGCGATCTTTTCATATTCCGGTGTGGCCTTCAAAAGCGCTTCGTACATGGGAGACCTCCTTTCGTCAACAAGATTGGAGAAAATGGTTGATCAAACTGCATAGCAGTTTGATCAACCATTATATTTACTCTGTGCCAGCTCCAGCTTGCCATCCATGATGAGCTTCGCGGCGGCTTCCAGGTCGGGGTAACGGTCAGCAAGAGCTTTGGCGTCCTCGGCCGGGAACTTGCCCAGCACCCAGGCCGCAAGGTCGTAATCCGGGTGGGGCTTGGCCCCTACGCCGATGCGGATGCGCGGGAAGCTGTCGCCGCCCAGGCGCGCGATGATGCTCTTTAACCCGTTGTGGCCGCCTGCCGAACCCGAGGGCCGGATGCGCAGCTTGCCGGGTGCTTGGGTGATATCGTCACACAGCACGATGACGTGGTCGGCGGGAATTTTGAAAAAGTTCGCGGTGGGCGCAATGGATTCGCCCGAAAGGTTCATGTAGGTCAGGGGCTTGAGCAGGACCACCTTGTGGCCGTCCACTTCGCCCTGGCCCCACAGGCCTTCGAATTTGGTCTTGCTGACGCTGATGCCCCACTTGCCGGCCAGGTAGTCCAGCGCGGCATAACCGGCGTTGTGGCGGGTGCCGTCGTATTTTGCTTCCGGGTTGCCGAGACCGGCGATCAGCCAGATATCAGTTGCATTCATAGTTATTGTGTTTCCCTTTTCTTTGAAAATAGTCCGATGCAATTGCTAAGTATAACATACGCGCGCGCAAAAAGATATACATTTTAAGCGAAAAAGATGCTCCTGCAAGCAAAAACCGCCGCGCAGGGCGATCCTGTGCAGCGGTGATGAATGCGTTCGGTGGGCAGTTATTTGTTCTGCTCGGCCTCCAGTTTCTGCTTTTTGGCAATGTAGGCTTCCATCTTGGGTTCGGCCCAGCCGTCCAGATTGGTCTGGCGCTCGCGGGCGATGCCCAGTGCCTGCGCGGGCACATCCTTGGTGATGGTGCTGCCGGCAGCGGTGTACGCGCCGTCACCCACCTTCACCGGGGCCACAAGGTTCGTGTTGCAGCCGATGAAGCAGTAATCGCCGATGGTGGTGCGGAACTTATCCTTGCCGTCGTAGTTGCAGGTGACGGTGCCGCAGCCGAAGTTGCAGTACTTGCCCACATCGCTGTCGCCGATGTAGGTCAGGTGGCTCACCGTGTTGCCGCGGGCAAAGTTGGAGTTCTTGGTCTCGACGTAGGCACCCAGATGCACGCCGTAGTCGGTGACGGTGTTCACCCGCACATGGGTGAAGGGGCCGATGTTGTTGTGGGGGCCCAGGTGGCTGCCGTAGACCTGGCTGGCGTTGACAGTGGTGCCTTCGTCCACGATGCTGTCCTCAATGAGGGTGTTGGGGCCGATGACGCAGCCCGCGCCGATGACCGTCTTGCCGCGCAGGATGGTGCCCGCCAGAATGACGGCACCCGGCGCGATGACCACGTCCGGTGCGATCTGCACCGTGCGGCTGTCGATGATGACGCCATTTGCAATGTGCTGCAGCAGAATGGCGTCGCGGGCGGCCTCGGCGGCGTCCAGCTGCTCACGCGCTGCGTTCAGCGCAGCGGAAGAAACCGTGTTTTCCATGATGTGAGATCTCCCTTCCCGGCACGCACTCCCGGCGGCAGGCGCTTCCCGGAAGACCCGGAAAAATGTTGCCTGCATATCCAAAGATGCATACAACAGGAGTATTGTGCCGACAAAAAGAATGCTTGAAATTTCAGGGATGGAAAGTTGTATCCAACAGGGCGAGAAACCGCGTCAGAAAACGAAAAACCTCTCGAACTTTCTCCCATTTTATATTACCGGAAAACTTAGTAAAATTCAAGGGATTTGCATAAAAAACAGCAAACAAATTCGGGATTTTGCCCGGTGGAAAGAGATGGATTTTCTGGTATAATAATTAGGCATTCACAAAACAATGTTCATCGACTCAGTAAGACAAGGCAAGCGATGAGACCGTGTGCAGATGCATCACGGTCAAAAATGGGAGGTAAACAACGCATGAGCAAAAAGTATCTGTACTACTTCAGCGAAGGCAATGATGCTTTCGGCGGCGACAAGGTCACCATGAAGAATACTCTGGGCGGCAAGGGCGCCGGTCTGGCAGAGATGACTGCCGCCGGTATGCCGGTTCCCCAGGGCTTTACCATCACCACGGATGCCTGCACCCAGTATTATGCAGACGGCCGTCAGATCAACGATGCGATCACCGCTGACATCTTCGAGCACGTCAAGGGCCTGGAGAAGATCACCGGCAAGACCTTCGGCGATAACGAGAACCCCCTGCTGGTCTCCGTCCGTTCCGGCGCACGTCAGTCCATGCCCGGCATGATGGACACCATCCTGAACCTGGGCCTGAACGATCAGGCTGTTGAGGGTCTGGCCAAGAAGACCAACAACCCCCGCTTCGCATACGACTGCTACCGCCGCTTCGTGCAGATGTTTGCAGACGTCGTCATGATGGTCCCCAAGAGCCTGTTCGAGGTCGAGATCGACAAGATGAAGGAAGCCAAGGGCGTCAAGAACGACGTGGACCTGACTGCTGACGACCTGAAGGAACTGGTCGGCACCTTCAAGAAGATCTACGAGGAGAACGAAGGCCGTCCCTTCCCCCAGGATCCCCGTGATCAGCTGATCGAGGCTGTCAAGGCCGTGTTCCGCAGCTGGGATAACCCCCGTGCAAACGTCTACCGCAAGATGAACGAGATCCCCTACGAGTGGGGCACCGCTGTCAACGTGCAGCAGATGGCATTCGGCAACTCCGGCGACCGTTCCGGCACCGGCGTTGCATTCACCCGTGACCCCGCCACCGGCGCTAAGAAGCTGATGGGCGAGTACCTGATCAATGCACAGGGCGAGGACGTTGTTGCCGGCGTGCGCACTCCTTCTCCCATCAGCCACCTGAAGGATCAGATGCCTGAGGTGTACGATCAGTTCGTTGAGATCGCGACCCGTCTGGAGAACTACTTCCGCGATATGCAGGATATGGAGTTCACCATTGAGGACGGCCACCTGTACATGCTGCAGACCCGTAACGGCAAGCGTACCGCTCAGGCTGCTCTGCAGATCGCCTGCGATCTGGTGGACGAGGGCATGATCACCGAGCAGGAGGCTGTCCTGCGCGTGGAGCCCAAGCAGCTGGATACCCTGCTGCATCCCCAGTTCGACGCTGCTGCCCTGAAGGCTGCAGAGGTCGTCGGCAAGGGTCTGGCAGCTTCTCCCGGTTCTGCCTGCGGCCAGATCGTCTTTACTGCTGAAGAGGCAGAGGAGATGGTCAAGTCCGGCAAGATGAAGAAGGTCGTTCTGGTCCGTCTGGAGACCTCTCCCGAGGATATCGTCGGTATGCAGGTGTCTCAGGGCATCCTGACCGTCCGCGGCGGTATGACCAGCCACGCAGCCGTTGTTGCCCGTGGCATGGGCACCTGCTGTGTCTCCGGCTGCGGCAATGATAACGACGTTAAGATCGACGAGGAGGCCAAGACCTTCGAGATCAACGGCCACAAGTTCGTCGAGGGCGACTGGATCTCCATCGACGGTTCTACCGGCAACATCTACGGTGAGCAGGTCGCTACCGTGGCTGCCACCGGCAACAAGAACTTCAACCGCTTCATGGGCTGGGCAGACGCAGCACGTCAGCTGCTGGTCATGACCAACGCTGATAACCCGCGTGACGCACAGCAGGCAGTTGACCTGGGTGCTGAAGGCATCGGCCTGTGCCGTACCGAGCACATGTTCTTCGCTGAGGACCGCATCAAGGCTGTCCGTGAGATGATCTGCGCACGCACCGTGGAGGAGCGTGAGGCTGCTCTGGCCAAGGTCGAGCCGTTCCAGCAGGGTGACTTCGAGGCGATGTACCGCATCATGGGTGAGCGCCCGATGACCATCCGTTACCTGGATCCGCCTCTGCACGAGTTCCTGCCCACCAAGGACGAGGACATCAAGGAGCTGGCTGCCGACATGGGCATGACCTTCGATGACCTGAAGAACGTCGTTGCATCTCTGCACGAGTTCAACCCCATGATGGGTCACCGTGGCTGCCGTCTGGCTGTTACCTACCCCGAGATCGCTGCTATGCAGACTCGCGCTGTGATCAAGGCTGCTCTGAACGTTTCTGCAGAGACCGGCTACATGATCACCCCGCACATCATGATCCCGCTGGTTGGCGAGGTCAAGGAGCTGAAGTTCGTCAAGGACGTTGTCGTCAAGGTCGCTGATGAGCTGATCGCTGCTGCCGGTGTTGACATGAAGTACCAGGTCGGTACCATGATCGAGATCCCGCGTGCCGCTCTGACCGCTGGTGAGATCGCCAAGGAAGCTGAGTTCTTCAGCTTCGGCACCAACGACCTGACCCAGATGACCTTCGGCTTCAGCCGTGATGACGCTGCCAAGTTCCTGGGCGCTTACTACGAGAACAAGATCTACGAGAGCGATCCGTTCCAGCATCTGGATCAGATCGGCGTTGGCAAGCTGGTCAAGATGGCTGCACATGACGGCCGCGAGACCCGTCCCGATCTGGGTCTGGGCATCTGCGGCGAGCACGGCGGCGATCCCACGAGCGTCGAGTTCTGCCACAACGTTGGCCTGGACTACGTCAGCTGCTCTCCCTTCCGCGTGCCTATCGCACGTCTGGCTGCTGCTCAGGCTGCTATCAAGAACCCCCGCAAGTAATTGCGTGAGAGCTTGAGAGAGCACCAATAAAGTATATGAACCGTCCCGGTTTTCGTAACAGGAAGCCGGGGCGGTTTTTGTGTTGACTGGCAGAATATCCAAACGGTAAAATATACATGCAACAATTTCCGGAGTGGATGTGGAAATTCTGGACGTGGAACGAATTGAGCAAAAATGCTATAATTTTAACAGTGATAAGAAAATAAATGTGCTAATCAACAGGCTGGGGGAGGTGAAAAGATGGACGAGCGGATCTGGACGATCGCTGAAATACTGGACAAAAGTGGCCCTATGACGGCGGATGAACTGGCCGCACAGCTGAAACTCAGCGGCAAAACAGTGCGGAGCCTGATTAAGACCTACGCAAAGGAAA